>Ga0209048_10000011_pt1 | contig 147888 bp, 78 predicted proteins | sample FrelakmetCRP12CR_FD_187146 | JGI IMG/M metagenome (GOLD analysis project Ga0209048, IMG submission 187146) | Freshwater lake sediment microbial communities from the University of Notre Dame, USA, for methane emissions studies - CRP12 CR (SPAdes)... | ecosystem: Environmental > Aquatic >...
CACGAAAGTATCCGGCTTCCCACCTGCATAACTGAAATCAGGCTTTACTCCCGCCTTTGCAAGCAGCTCCCTCGGCGTTATCCCCCACACCACACGCCCTTTCCCAAAGGCGTGTTCCTTCCCCGTCTGGCCATCGCAATCGGCCCATAATTCCGCGGCCAGCGCCTTCACATCCTCATCACAGCGGGGATAGTCCGTCAACCCTGGCGCCGCCACGGGCTTGGGCCCAACCAGCGTCATGCCATCGCCCACCAGCTTCTTGAGTTTGCGCAGCACCTCAACCGTCATGTTCGTGCTGTCAGGCAGAACCAGCATCCGGTAGCTCATGCCGTCCGGCAGCACGATCTTCCCGTTCTTAACGTCCAGCCGCGTAAGGATGATCTCCGAATTGCAGGCATCGTAATCGTAACCGGGACCGAGCGACGGATCGATATGCTTGGGCGGCACGAAATTGGGGCACTGGTCGCCGTTGTAGAACAGCACATCGGCGACGAACAAGCCCTGGCGCAACATGTGGCTGCAACGCGCGATGTAATCATTGAAGCAGCGCGCCTCGCGCCACCAGGTGACCTTGCGGTTGAAATAGGTCCCGGAGCAGAATTCCTCGCCGGGGTATCCTTCATCGCTGCGCGTGGCGCTGGAGAAGATGAAGAGACTGTTGAATCCCTCGCAGAAGGCCCGGTCGGCGGTAGGCTTGAGCGAGGCGGGATAATCCATCCAGTGGAAGTTTTCCAGGGAGGAGAACGCCTCGGCGGCGACGATGGGCTTGCCATAGAGGTGACCCGCCGATGCGGTCTGCTTGCCGACCTTGTTCTGCCTATCTTCTGTCCAATTCCCACACTGCCAGAATTCACCCATGGGAATGGCGGTGCGCCCCAGATTCTTGAGGCAGTCCAGCGACATCACCTTCGGACAGCACGGGCCGCCGGCCTCGCTCTGCTGGATGATGCCCTTGGCTTCCGCCAGCGTGTTGAGACGGCCGAAATAATGCTCGGCCACGCAATCGGCCACGGTCCTGCGGTAATCGTAGAGGAAACGGTCGGTGAACCCGGCAGTGCCCAGTTCCCAGCCCGCCAGCGCCGGCAGGTATGGCAGGGGATCATAGCCGCGGTATTTCTTGAAATCGTCGCGGAAACCGGCCGACCAGTTCGGCAGCTTCATTTCCCAACTGTCAACCTGCACGGAGCGGAAGACCTTGCCCGTCAATGGGCCGGCGTCTTCGATGAGCGGTGCGCCGGCATGGGCGAAGTGGAAATCCATGGCCGCGGAGTCCAACGGGTCGGCTTCCAACCCTGCCCCGGTCGGCGACGACCAGTTGGTCACGTCGCCCGTCATGGTGTAGCCCGTGCGCAGGATAGTCCATTTACCTTCCGGGACATCCCACTCCAGAACGCCATCGGCCGTGCATTTGGCGGTCAGGTCTATGATGGATGCCATGGAAATGTTCGCACCCGGTTCAGCCGGCAGCAGCGGCTTCATCGGCTCGGCGCAGACTTCCTTGATAGGAGTTTGGACGCAATGGCCGAAGGAGTCCTGCACGAGCTTATACGTCAACTGCTTCTGCCGGTCCGGACTGGACTTGGTCGAGACATTGGGGAAGGCCTGTATGGCGATATCGCGATAAAAACGCGGGTCGCCAGGCTGTGTCAGCTTCCCTTTGAAGTGCTGCGGACCGGTGACGGTCAATTCAGAACTGACCTGTTTCTTGCAGGCATATTCCGGCTTGATCCAGGGTCCGCCGGCATTCCAGCCACTGCACAGGATGGCGCTGACGCCGAGGCCGAGCCGGTCGGCTTCTTTCACCGTGTGCTTGAACAGGGCCCGCCATTCCGGGCTCATATAATTGGGCCCTTTGCCCCCAACCCCCGGACCGCTGATGCTGTAGACCGTCACGCCGCCGACACCCTGGGCCTTCATCGCTTCAAGGTCGGCCGTGATACTCTGGCGGTCAACCTTGTCCCCCAGCCAGAACCACCAGGTCCACATCCGCGCCGAATCCGGCGGGGCGGCAAATTCTTTTTTCAGATCGCCGGCCGGCGCCGCACCGCTCAACAACATCCCCATCATCAGCGCAAGCATAATATTTTTCATTTGATCTTCCCGGCCGTATTGCATGACGGTTCATCCGTGTTGCTTCGTCCTGGTTCGGGCCTCCTGAACGATTATTTCGCGCGGCATCGTACAACAACCAATCCATACAATATATATAATTGCGCGCAATAATTCAGCGGGCATTTATTTCAGTGCGTCCCACGGAAAAAGGCCAAACGCGAAGGCCGGGAGCTTGCGCTCCCGGCCTCCGAGTTCGGCACGAATCCGGCCTACTGTATTTCGATGCGATAGAAGCGCTGCGTTACGCCGCCCGCGGTATTCGTATCCGTCAAGGTCATGGTCCCGGTGTTGGTGGCGGTATGCCACCCCTCGATCGGCGGCTGGACCGGGAGCCAATCGCCGGTGAGCAGATCGTCTTTATACACGATCCGATAATTCCAGTTGCTGACGACATTAAACGTGATCGTCGCGCCCGCGCCGGAATTCACGCTACTGATCCCTCTACCAGGTACGAACGACGGCGCCGTCGGGGCCACCGGCACGGCGGAAACCCAGCCGGACATGGCGCCCGGGCCGGAGGCGTTGGTCGCCGTCACCGCGTACCAGTACTCCGTCCCATTGGTCAGGCCGGTATCCAGGTATGTGGTGGTTGCCGCCGGGAAGTTCGTCGCATTGGGTATGTCGTTGGACGCGCTCGATCTGCTCAGGAGGTAACCATCCGCGCCGGATACGCTGGCCCACGACAGGAACACCCGCGCGTTCAACGCCTGCGCTGTCAACCAATCGGGCGCCGGCAGGCCTGTGACGATCAGACCAGGCGTCACGCTGACATTGCTGACATTGTCCAGCCATGCCCCGTTGGTCACAGCTCTGAATGCAAGGCTGAGATTGCCCGTGTTGGTGATGACGGTAGTAAACGTGTAGCTTTGCCAGGTGTCCGGCGCCTGCAAGGTCGTATCAATGTTGGTGCTGGTGTATTCTGTCGTGTCAACCACGAATGTGGCTGTGAATACCCCGCCGGTTCCCCCGGCGGGTTTCGGCTTCCCACCGTAGAATGTCACCGAAAGGGTGTCTCCATTGGTAACGGTGGTCAACAGATCCTGAGTGTACGAAATATAACCAGTGTCCATGTTTGCGGCATAGAAGCCATCTGCAGCGCTGCTAAAAGCATACTGGTCGAAGCCTCTCAAATCTAGCTCTTGATACATCGGGTAATCGCCGACGTAAGGGCTCGTCCATGGGCTGCCAATAGACCACCAATAAGTCGCGCCATTAGCGCCGCCATGCGTCTCGAAACTCCCGTTCTGCACTAGTATGTCTGTCGTGACGGTGATCGCCATGGTGGCATCCGCGCTGAAGAGCGTCGCATCGCGCACCTGGAACTTGAACGAGTCGGGGCCGGTGTAGCCCGGGTTTGGCGTGTAGGTGAGTGTCCCGATACTGGCCACTGGAATTACATCGTCTACGCTTATGGGCGACACGCCCAGCTTCAGTGTGCCATTGGTCGAGAGCGAGGTCACCTTGATCGCTTGCAACGTGTCTCCGGTATCGACATCCGAGAACTGGAAGTCGGTAGCCGCAAACGTCTTGACGGTGTTTATTCTCATGAGCACCGAACTGTCGCTCGAGGTGGGCGCATGGTTGACATGCGTTACATTCACTGTCATCACCGCGGGGAGGCTCCAAAGGTTGTTCGTATTCTGGACCTTGATCTCAATCGTCGTGTAAGGCGTACCGTACCCATACAACGCCGACTGGTACGTCAGGTTGGTGATGTTGGCCACCGCAACCGTAAGCGGCAGCTCGCCACTCACCACGGCGGTTCCGTTCGACTTCAGTGTGCCCAGCAGCGGGAGCGCGGTGATCTGTACTGCGGCGAGTGGGACTGAATTCGGATCCGAGTAGCCGAAATTGTCTGCCGACAGCGCCGTTTCCACATCCTCATCGACCGTCAGCGTGGCATCGGTTATGAGCGGCGCGTCAGGGTTTAGGGACCCCGGCGTCACGGTGACATCGCTGACGTTATCGAGCCACCCCGCCCTGTCGCTCACGTTGGCGAATTGAAGTTGGAGATCCGCCGCCGTGACCGCGGCCCCAATTGTCTGGGTCAACGTAAGGGGCACCCAGGTGTTCACAGTCTGGGTGCTCGTATCAAAGGTTTGGCTGTACCGGGTGCCGCCGACCAGGAATGAGGCCTGCAATACCCCCGAGCCATAGCTATCTCTCAAAACGTAGAATGTCACCGAAAGGGTGTCTCCCACGTTGAAGGAGTACGACCCTAGGTCCTGAGTGAGTACATCATTCCCTGAATCAGTCATGTTGGCGATCCAAGTGCCACCGTCGGTGGTGGGGGGGACACCAGCCGGGGCACTACTTATCTTAAGTCGGCCCCAATTGTTCATGTTGGCAGTCCACGGGGATGGGATAAACATCCAATTACCATCTGTCCATGTCTGGTCACCAGGGTTTGTGATCTCGAAGCTCCCGTTGCTCACTAGTATGTCTGGCGTCACATTCACCGTCATCACGGCGGCATCGCTCCAAAGGCTGTTCGCATTCTCGACCATGATCCCAATCGTCGCGTAAGCAGCACCGCTCCCATAAATCGGTGACGCCGACTGGTACGTCAGGTTGCCAATGTTGGCCGCCGCAACCGTCAGCGGCAGATCGCCAATCGACACCGGGGTTCCGCTCAACTTCAGTGTGCCCAACTCCGGGAGCGATGTGATCTGCACGGCGGTCAGAGCGCTTGAATTCGGATCAGAGTAGGCGAAATTGTCCGCCGACAGCGCCACTTCCACACCCTGATGGACCGTCAGCGAGGCATCGCTTGAGTACGGCGTTTGGCTAACCCCGCTGACGTAGGAGATAATCACGATGCCGGAGCCACCGGAACCTGCGGCGGCTCCGTTGTTGCCGCCTTGGCCACCGCCGCCGCCGCCCGTGTTGGCCGTCCCGCTTTGAGCACCGCTGTTGCCGCTGGCACCATAGCCGCCGCCGCCCGTGCCGCCCCTGCCGCCGGTGTCTTGGTAACTCCCGCCGCCGCCGCCGCCAGCATACAATTTCGAAGTGCCAGAGATGGTGCTCGACAGTCCGGCACCACCATCGGCACCTGAGTTTTGCCGGTTCCCGTCCACACCGGGCGCCCCGGCACCGCCGCCGCCACCTGCCGCCCAAGCCCAACCCCAAGTCGGGCAAGCCCCGCCGGCATTGCCCTGACCGGATGTACCTGGAGCGTTGGTCCCACCATCGGAGCCAAAAGAGGCGCCCCCGCCGGAACCGCCCGTGTTTCCACTCGGCGAACCCGAATCAGTGTTGGGCGCGCCGCCTCCGCCACCGACGGCGGTCAGCGACCCAAATACCGAGTCGCCACCGTTGCTGCCCCAGCCCGACGGGTCCCCGTTGCCCGCGCCGCCCGCGCCGCCCGCGCCGACGGTAACCGTATATTCGCCCGAACCGGTAACGGTGGTCGTGCCGGTCAGGAATCCGCCCGCGCCGCCGCCGCCGCCCGTGCTGCCGCCGCCGCCGCCGCCGCCGCCAACGACCAGGTATTGGACGTCGCCGCCAGCAGTAACGGTAAACGTGCCGCTGCTGGTAAATGTATGGACGCTAACTACGTTTGCGCCGTCACGGTGGGTTGTGACGGTGCCGCCAGTAGCGGCGACATATTGAGCGTGCGCCGACGTGATCGCGGCGCCAAGCCCGAGCACCGCCAGCGCCAACCCGAGAGCCATCCGCCGCAACTGAATTTTTCTTGGCATGGTCCTGCTCCTTTTTTTTCTTGCCAAATGTTTTGACTTGGGCAGTACGATCATTTTCTTACGGTTGTCCGGCAACGCGGGACATCCTGGCACTGACCCCGAAATCTGTCATGTCGGATAAACATCCGACACGGGGCGGGAGGAGGGGGGGCCGAAGCCGGTTGTCAGAAGCCAGAAGTCAGAATGCGGAGGTGCTGGGGATGGGAGCAGAAGCAGCGTTATTGCTGCGGATTTACGCTGGTTTACGCGGATTTCAGCATGGACAATGTCCAGCAGGCGGGGGATCTTCTGCACCTCATCGCTGACGACCCATGGCGGCGACGCCAGGGCACGCAGTTGCTCGGCCAATCCCAGCCCGAGCTCGCCGTGCCGGCCGCAGGGCGGCTTCAGCGCGGCCGTTGGCCGGCCGGCGTCTGGCCGAGGTATTTGACGACGGCTGCGGTGCGGCTGTGGACGTGGAGTTTTTCGTAAATGCGCTCGATGTAAGTCCGGACCGTGCTGAGCGAGACCTTCATGGCCGCGGCAATTTCCTTGTAGTGGCAGCCATCCGCCAGCAACTTCAACACGTCGCGCTCGCGCGGGGCCAGCGCGGCGACGCCGCCCGGCGCGGCCGGGGTGGCGCGGAAGAAATCCACGATCTTGCGGGCCACGCTGCCGGAGATGGGCGAGCCGCCGGCGGCCACCTCGCGGATGGCCTCCAGCAATTGCTCCGGCGCGGTGCTCTTGAGCAGGTAGCCATGGGCCCCGGCGGCCAGCGACCGGAAGATGTCCTCGCTGTCTTCGTAGGCCGTCAACATCAGGATCCGGACCTTCGGTATCTGCGCCGCCAGGCGCGCCACGCATTCGATGCCGTTCATGCCGGGCAGGCGGATGTCCATCAACACGATGTCGGGGGCCTCCGCGGGCAGCCGCTCCAACGCTTCGGCGGCGTCGGCACAGGTGCTGTGGCATTTCAGGTCGGGCGCATCGTTAAGCAGCGCCGCCAGGCCGCGCCGGAGTTTCTCGCTGTCCTCGACGACGGCCACCTTGATCTTGTTCATGAGCCCATTCCTCCGTCAATCCAGGGGCAGCCGGAAGGTGATGCGGGTGCCGCCACCGACGCGGCTGTCGAGGCGGCATTCGCCGCCCAGTTCCGCCAGGCGCTGACACATGTTCTCCAGCCCCTGGCCCGCCCGGCCCGGCGCGCCGGCGGGGACGGTTTGCGGATCGAACCCACAGCCGTTGTCGGCCACACGCACGACAAACACCCCGCCGTCCATCGTACATTGTACCTCCACCCGGCTGGCACCGGCGTGCTTGAGAATGTTGTGCAGCGCTTCTTTGACCGCCAGCAGCAGGCCGTGCCGGCGTTGCGGTGGCACCATGCGATCCGGGAAGGATTCATCCAGTACGAAATTAAAGGCCACGTGGGCGGACGCGAGGATTTCCTCGGTGCGGCGGCAGAGATAGTGGCTGAGGCTCTGGAGCGTGTCGTTCTTGGGGTTGACGGACCAGAGGATTTCATCGAACGCCAGCATGGTCTGGCGGGCGACATTGGCCACCTCGGTATTGTGCTCGCGGGAGGTCGTCGCCGCGGTGGTCGGTTTGGCGGCGAGGGTGCTGAGGATGGAGATGTGCGTCAGGTTCGCTCCGATCTCGTCGTGCAGGTCGCGGGCAATGCGGGCGCGCTCGCGTTCCGTGGCCTGCAGCATTTCCAGGCGCTCGATCTGGCGCCGGTGCCGGCGCCGCCAACCCAGTATGATCGCGGCCGCCAGCAGCCCGGCGGCCGACAGCGGGCCGGCCACATGGAACCAGGCCGTCTCCCACCAGTACGGCTCGGCGGTCAGCTCCAGCGCCGCGCCCGTTTCGTTCCAAACACCATCGCTGTTGCAAGCGGTTACCTCGAAGCGATAGTGCCCGGGCAGGATTTGAGCATAGGTCGCCACCCGCCGCGTGCCGGCCTCGACCCAGTCCGCGTCCAGGCCGTGCAGCCGGTACTTGAATCCGATGGTCTCCGGCTTCGTGAACGTCAGCGCCGTGAAAGCAAACTCGACTTGCCGCTGGCCGGGCGGGAGGCGCAGGTGCACGCCGCCTTGGCACAGCTCGAGCGGCGCGGCAGAATTTGAGGACGCCAGCGTCCCATCCGCCCCGTAGGCCGCCACCAGCTTGCCGTTGGCGGTCACCCGCTCGATCACCACGGGCGGCGGCATGGGATTCTCTTGGAGGTTGTCCGCATACACGACGGCCACCCCGGCCTGCATGGCGAAGAGCAACCGGCCGTCCGTGCCCCGCGCCGCGCCCGGCCAGGCGTCGAAACTGGCCTGCAACTGCGGCAACCCATCGTTCCGCCCGTAGGCCACCGACCAGATCCGCGTGGCCCGCCCGTCCGCGAAGTCGGCCAGCTCCTTTTCGCGGACGCTGAAAAGGCCCCGGTTCCCCGCGAACCACAGCCGGCCGCGCCCGTCCGGGAGCATGTTGGAGATGTAGTCGTCGTGCAGCCCGTGCTCCGTCCGGCAGCGGCTGAAGCGGCCGGCTTTCAGCCGCCCCAGACCCTGGCCGCCATAGCCGATCCACAAACTGCCGTCCGGCGTGCCCAGCAGACAGCGAATCGCGCCTGCCCCCGCGGACGTGCTCCCGGTTTCGTCCGTCAAGACGTTCTTGCGCACCCGCAGCAGCAGGCCCTTGGCGGTCGCCGCCCAGCAGTCGCCGGCGGCGTCAATGGCCAAGATCACCACCGGCCCGCTCCCGAGGGGCAGGTTGAAGGTCTGGAACTGCCCAGCCCGCCGGCACTGCAAGACCTGCCGTTGTTCATCGGGCACTTGGGGGCCAATCCAAACCTCGCCGGACGCAGTCACCAGCAGCGCGTTAACCTGGTTACCGCCCGTACCGTTCCAGTTACCGCCCAGGCCGTTCTCTGCGCGCAGGCTGTCGGTAACCGCCCCGTCTTGCCAATGATGCAACCCTCTGTACTGAGTGCCGATCCAGACACCGCCTTGGGGATCAGTGGCCACGCATTGGGAGAGGGGAATGGACCATCCGTCTTTGACAGACAAGGGTGTCCAGCCCTGGCCCGCGCTCCGCAGTATTTCCCCGTTTGGCCAGACGACCGCCCACAGCAGCCCGGCGGTATCCTGACAGATGGACCCCACCGGCGTGAACGGGGTAGCGGAACCGATGGTCAGCAACTCCACGACCCTGGACTTCAATTGGCTCAAGCCGCCACCGCGCGTGCCGACCCATAAATTTCCCTCCCGGTCGTCCGTAATGGTGAGGATGGTTTGTTGCGACATGGCCGCTGTTGCCACGCCCGCGCGATCGAACCGGAACAGACCCGCCTCCCTCGTTCCGAGCCACAGGAAACCGGCCCGGTCTTCGTGAAAAGCCGTCACGGTCACCAAGGGCACATCGGCCGGCAAAGCGCCCAGCTTCACCGGGGAGCCGCCCTCGGTGTACTTCCAGAGTTGCCCATCCATGAAACCCCAGATCCCTCCTGAACGGGCACCGGTGATGAATCGGTTCGGCAACTGCTGCAGTGGGCGAAATTTTCCATCCCGAAAGACTCCCACCCAACCCCCGCGGGAAAACCACAGTCGCCCCACCCCATCCACCGCCAAGTGGCAGAAGTCACCTGCGGGTAAGCCGTCCGCCACCGCGAAAGAACGCACCCGCCCGTCCTGGATGCGCAAGACCTCGCCGCCGCGGTAGGACACCCACACGGCGCCTTCAGCGTCTTCCACCATGAGCCGCATTCCAAAGTCCGCCGCAGCGTGTTCCGCGCCGACCACCGTCGTCATCCGCCCCTGGTCCACGCAAACCACAACCCCCTGATCCTTCGCAACCCATAGACGCCCGCGCCGGTCGGCCAGCAGGGCCTTGATCCGGCCCGCCGGCGCGCCGGGCGTCGTCATCGGAAATGGCCGGAACTGCACGCCGTCGAAACACACCAGCCCCGTGCTCGAGGCCACCCACAGAAAGCCGTCGGCCGCTTGGGCGATCCCCACCACCGTATTATCCGGCAACCCCTCGTCGGACTGCCAGTTGCGAATGAACCAAGAAGGTCGCGCCGCAGCAGCCGGCGCGGCCGCGGCCAACAGCACCAGCAGGTGCACGAGCCAGCGCGCGAGCCCTTGGCCGTTTGTTGTAAGACGCATCGCGCGCCTTTTACCACATCGCACGCCGTTTTCCAACGGCATGCTCCTTGATCTGCTGGGGTGTCATACGCGCATGGTTATACTTGAACCGGGCACGCTGGATGGCCCTCGCTCGCTCCACCCGTACCCGCACCGCCGCTGAACGCTCACCAGTCCGCGCCTGCAAACCGGGTTGCTTTTATCTTCCGGCAGCCGTTGCCGCCCATGTCGGATCAGCCCAGGCGTCGGCCGGCAGGTCGCGGACCTCGATCTCGTAGACGCCTTTCTTGAGCCCCTGGACATCGCCAAGCTTGCCGTTGACAAGAACGGTCCCGCCTTTCGGCAACACCACGTCCGCCCGTGTGCCCTGCGGCACGGTAAGGTTCAGCTTGAATATTCTTCCGGCATTTTCCCAGCCTGCCGAAATCGGCCCGTGCGGAGTCGGAACCACGCCCCTGGCCCAGGTGACTTCCTTCACCGGCATCGGACGCACTTGGAAGCGGCTGAACCCGGGCGCCGTGGGCGTCACGCCCAGGATGTACGCACTGAAATGAGCCGCGATAGCCGTATCCGGATGCGACTCATCACCCCATCCGCGCGTGAGCATGTTCATGCATTCCGACGTGGTGGCCGCGCCTTTCCAGCTATCGTCGAGCAGCCTCAGCCAGTGATGATCCAGGATGGCCTGCATGCCCGACTGGCCAAATCCGTACTCGAACTTGCCCCGGCTTGCCAGGCTTTGGAACTTGCCATGATCGTTCTTTCCGAGTTGCCGCGAAATCCGCAGCGCCTGTTCCGGTGACACAAACCGCATGGAGAGCGCCAGGGCGTTGGCCTCGGAACCGGAACGGGGCGTCTCCAGCGCCTCGCAAAAACAGCCGTTGGTCTCGTCCCAGAACCGCTCGAATATGGCCCGCTTGAGCGCATCTGCCTTTTTCTGCGAGGCCTGCGCGTCGTCCGCCAAGCCCAGCCTGGCGGCAATCCGCACGGTGTCGGTAAAGACACCCCACAGCAGGATATTCATATAGGAGCGCGTACGGACATCTCCGAGATTAAGATTGCACGCGTGCTTGGAGGTCTCCGCGCGCTGAACAAACAAACCATTTTCACCAATCCGTGCGCCAAGATAACCTTCAAGGCGCTTGATCGCCGGATAGACCTTCCTCAGCGTTTCGACATCATCCGTGTAGAGCAGATGGTCCCAGGCGACCGGCGCCAGCCACGCGGCAAATTCGTCGGATGGAAACGGCCCGTAATCGCCCGAGGGCGGTGGAACGCTGCGCTCGGCATAGGGCGAGGCCTGCACGTAGCCTTCCGGCGTCTGGTTGAAGGCCATCATCTTGAGCGAGTCGCGCATGTAGGTCGGGTTCGCAAACGCATAGTAGACATTCCGCTGACCAAAATAGAGGTCGCCCGTCCAGAGCAGGCGGTCGCGCTTGCCGCCATCCACCACGCACGAAAGCGTGCGCGCGAACTGCCACTTCGACAAATCGTCGGAAAAATCGTCAGCCAGAAGTTTCCGCCCCTGGCCATCCTTGACGCTGATATAATCAAACAGCGGCCATTTCTCTTTCGGCGTGTAGAAGCCGACACTTCCGGTCGCAAACGTATCGTCGCGCGACTCATCAATCACCGCGCCGTCCAGCCGCGTCGTCAAGACCGGTCCGAGGGCCGAAATTTCCAGCTTGTATTGCCGTCCATCCACCAAGGGTTCTATGAGTTTCTTCTCGCTGATGACCGTATCCTGGCCGTCCATGCGCTTGCGTAGTTTGAACACCCCATCGAGCGCCACTTCTGCCAGGTAGGCGTTGCGCGCGTCCTTGGCGCGGAACGCCACTCCCGCGGCAGCGATGTAATGCGGATTGACTCTGAGTTCGAAGAGCGTTTCGATTGAAACATCCCCCCACGTCCCGCCTGTGGTGCTCAGCCCGATGTCGGCCGCCTGCTCCAGTTTGCGGGGCAACAGCCAGCCAGCGATCGTTTTCCAGGCGTTTTGGTTCGGAAGCGAGGCGATCTGCAGCGTCCACGTGCTGATGTACCAAAGGCGGTTGAACCGCTCGTCGCTGCAAAGAAAATAGCCATCCTGCGGCGAACGGTCATACACCTCTTTGTTCACCATGGCTACGGCGTCGATCTCCACCGATGTGCCGGGGGTGTCGAGCTGGACCCGCACGTACCGTGTATGGCCCTGGACCAAGGGCGCGATAAACCGCCCGGTGCGCGGGATGGTATAGGTCTCGTGGCGATTGACATTGGCCGGCAGTACCGGCAGATCCACTTCCCCGCCAAGATAGGTGGCCCGCGATCCCCGGTCAAAGCATCCCGTTTCGCCGAGTCCGTCCGGATGGCACGCATAGGCCAGACGGACCACGGGCAAACCTGTTTTTGCGGTGACAGTGAAAACCGCGAAACCGCCGACGCCCTGTTTCCCGAAATCCAGTATGGCCACCGGCTTCACGCCGCCATTTTCAAAGGTCAGGCGGCAGCTACGTCCATCCTCACGCAGCAGCGCGTCGGCCCCCTCGACATTTCCTTCCGTCCGCGTGACGCACACTGGCGTGGTCCAGTCGTTTGTCGGCGTAAGCACGTGCGCCCTGGCCTGCTTCAGCCAGGCCGCATCGACATCGTGCCCCAGCACTGAAACGCCCAGCGCCATCACAGTCCCTGCCTGTATTAGAAAATCACGTCGTTTCATACGCGCAATTCAATCAGATAGTGAACGGGAATCAATCCTATTTATCGAGGCACTTGCAATACCCTAGCAAGTGCCAGGAAACAGGGGTCAGGGTTTCAGGGTTCAGGCAAACATCAAAAATCCTGAACCCCGAACCCTGAACCCTACTCTTGCAAAACAGAGGTTTTGCAAGGCCTCTATCTTAAAAAGGCGATGCGGCGAATCAACGCTTGCACCCCCGCGCCAGAGGTTTATATTCGCCGCACGCGGGCTAAAACGCTCTTCGTTGGGGCTACCTGGTTATGAGGTGGGGTCGGGTTATTATCAGTCTGGCAGCGGGAAATGAGGCGTTTGATGACATCAAGAGAAAGGGTTTTTTCGGCCTTCAACCGGACCGGCTATGACCGGATCCCGGTCAAGCATGAGGCCACGCCGGAAGTCAACCGGATGCTCCTGGATCATTTCGGTCTGAAAAACATGGAACAGTTGCTCAGGGTGGTCGGGGATGATTTCCGGTACATTGATCCGGTGTATATTGGCCCTGCGCTGAGGACGTTTCCTGACGGCAGCGTTGAAGGGTACTGGGGCGAGCGGTACAGGTATGCAGCGTTCGAGGGCGGGAAATATCTGGAATCCAGCTATCAGCCGTTTGCCGGGGTTGAGCGGCGGGAGGATCTCGATCGCGCGCATTTTCCGACGGCCGGCTGGTTCGACTACGCGACCATCCGGGCCCAGTGCGAGAAACTCAGCCGCCAGGGAGTGGCGATTTGCTTCGGCACCGCCGGTGATATGGATTTCATCAACGGCATTGCACGGGCCCGCGGGACCGAACAGGTGCTGATCGATTTGATCACCGATGATCCGGTCTATCTGGAAATCATGGAGGCACGCTTCCGCTTCTACTTTGAAATGCACCGCCAGGTGCTGGAAGCCGCGGGCGGGTTGGTTGACTTCGCACACATCGGCGAAGACCTCGGCACCCAGAAGTCTCAGGTGATCAGCCACGCGATTTTCGAACGACACTTCGCGCCCAAGTTCAAACAGTATTTCGACATGGTGCATGCTTATGGCGCACGGACGATGATGCACATGTGCGGTTGCGTGATCGCTTTTTTGCCGCGGCTGATCGAACTCGGGCTCGATGTGTACGACGTGGTCCAGCCGGCGGTGCCGGAAATGGATATTGCGGAGTTGCAGCGCCGCTTCGGGGACCGCCTGACCTTTTGCGGCAGTGTCTGCGTCCAGACCACGCTGGCCTTCGGCTCCGCCGCGGAGGTGATGGCCGAGGTGCGGCGCCGATTGGCCTTGTTTCCCAAGGGCGGCTTGTTCCTCGGCCCCACCCACGCGATTCAAGTCGGGTCCCCGCTGGATAACGTGCTGGCGCTGTATCGCACCGCCGGCAGCCTGTGCGAAGTCATCGATGACCAGATCCTCGCCGCTACCGCCGAGACCGCGGAAGCCGGCGGAATCAACATGTCGAAATTATTTTGAGAGGAGATCCACATGCTGGCCAATCCATTTCTGGGTGTTGTCCTGCATGCCATCGGCGGGGTGGCGCATGGAAGTTTCTATGCGCCGCTGCGCAAACTTCGGCACTGGCGCTGGGAGACCGGCTGGCTGGTGCAGGGGTTGGCCGCTTGGGTGGTCGCGCCGTGGCTGGTGGCGGTTCTGACCGGGACGCAGCCGTTGACGGTTCTCCAACAGAGTCCCGTCAGGAGCTTGGAACTCGCCTATCTATTCGGCATGATGTGGGGCTTCGGCAGCCTGACCTTTGGCTTGACCATGCGCTACCTCGGCATGTCCCTGGGAATGGCTGTGGCGCTGGGATACTGCGCAGCCTTTGGCACGTTGATCCCGCCGCTGGTGCAGGGAAATTTCGGCGTTCTCCTAACGACCGGATCCGGCTGGATGGTGCTGGCCGGCGTCGCCGTTTGCCTGGCCGGCATCGGTCTCTGCGGTTATGCGGGCATCCGCAAGGAACGGGAAATGACCACGCGGGAGAAGAGCGCCGCGATCTCGGAGTTCTCGTTGGTCAAGGGGTTCATCGTCGCGACGTTCTCCGGCATCATGAGCGCCGGATTTGCTTATGGCATCAAGTGGGGACAGCCCATTGCCGATGTGGCCCGGGAGTTGGGCGCCCCCGACATCTTCAAAAACGCACCGGTCTTCATCATCGTCATGGCCGGCGGTTTCACGGTGAATTGTGTATGGTGTCTCTTTCTGAACTGGCGCAACCAGTCGTTGCGCGACTACCTTGCGATCAGGGCCCCGGATGGATCCCGCCTGGCAGCGGGTAAGGCCCTGATGGCGGTCAATTACTTCCTGGCGATGGCGGCCGGGGGCATTTGGTACACGGGTTTTTTCTTCTACGGCATGGGCACGACGAAAATGGGGCGGTACGACTTCTCGAGTTGGTCCATCCACCTGGCCTTTGTGATCGTGTTCAGCACACTTTGTGGTTTGCTCGCGTTGGAATGGAAAGGTGTCAGCCGCAGGACGATGGGTTGGGTTGTCCTGGCCATACTGATCCTGATGCTGTCCACGGCGGTTACCGGCTTCGGAAACGCCATGGCCGCGAAATAGTGGGAGTGCCAGAACGATGAACTCACGCGAACGGGTGCTTACGGCACTGAAGCGGAAGGGTGTGCCGGACCGGATCCCCTTCGAAATCAGCTGGGGCGCGTTTACGCCGCTGCTCATGAAGACCTACCGGGAAAAGACCGGGGCCGACCTGTCACCGGAGGAATATTTTGATTTCGACACTCGCTTCGTTCTGCCCGGGCCCACCCAAAAGAAGACGGATTTCCCCGGGTATTTCGCTCATCTGGATGATCGCGTCAGCTTTGACGAGTGGGGTGTGGGATCGGTTCCCACGCTCTATGAGATGCCGGATTACAAGTATCATCCCCTGGAGAAAATGGAGCGTGTTGATCAGATCAATGCCTTTGCGTGGCCGGACCTGGGTGATGATTACCGCTATGTTGAAGTTGCGGGAAAAGTAAAGGCGTATCAACAGCGCGGTTATGCCGTCTGCGGCGAAATGTATCAGACCATCTTTGAAATCGCCTGGTTGCTGCGCGGCATGCAGACGTTTATGACCGACTTTTATCTGGAGCCGGAAATAGCCCGCGCCATCTGCGGGCGGATCACGGAGATAAGGGTTCGGCAGGCACGCCAATTCGCGCAAGCCGGCGTGGATATCATCCGCCTGGGAGATGATATCGTGACCCAGCAGGGCCGGATGATGTCACGCGAGATCTACCGGGAATTTATCCAGCCCGGGGTGAAACGGATCGTGGCTGCGGCCAAGGCGGTCAATCCCGAGGTGCTGGTCTTCATGCATTGTTGCGGCCGGGTTGAAGCGGCGCTTGACGAACTGATGGAGGCCGGTATTGAAGTGCTGAATCCTGTGCAGCCGGAGTGTAACGATCTTCGGCGGATAAAACAGAAGTACGGGGGCCGTCTCGCCTTCTGGGGTGGCATCGGTGTGCAATCCGTGATGCCGCATGGCAGTCCGGACGATGTCCGGCGGGCCGTTCGTGAAACATCTGAATTGCTGGGGACGGGCGGTGGTTTACTGCTGGCGCCCGCCCACATCCTGGACCCGGCCGTACCCTGGGAGAATGTCGAGGCTTTTATTGAGGCGGCACGGAGATGAGTCGAACACCGAAGCGCTGCTCGAATCGGGCAAGGGAAATGTCGAGCGGCTGGTGACGCACGTCTTCAGTCTGGGCGATTTCAATCGGGCTGTGGCCGTGCAGGGGGATCCTGCGGCCGGCGCGCTCAAGGTGATCATCAACCCGTAAGCGGGAGAAATCAAGGGGAGCGAAAGTTATGAGTTATGCACAGAAGTATGCGAAAGAAGTGGAGTTGTTCCTGAAAGTAACCGGGCGCCTGGCGAGTAACGTGTTCGTCACCGGTTTTGGCGGCAATGTCGCCTGGAAGCTGGCGGATGACTTGATCCTGATCACGCCGACGCAGATGTATAAGGGCGACATCACCCGGCAGGATGTGGTCTTCATCAACCGTTCCGGCGACACCGTGGAGGGTACGCGCCGTCCGACCGGCGAGAAACCCATGTACCTCGCCTTCTTTGAGCAGCGGCCGGATATCGTCTCCGTGATTCATTGCCATCCGCCGAGCGTCTGCGCCACCGCGATTCTCAAGGACAGTTCGTTTCTCATGCGGCCGTTCTACCCCGAGACGGCCACTGAAGTGGGCCCTGTGCCGGTGGTGCCGTACGCCCAGCCGTTGACGACGGAACTGGCCGACCGCTTCACGCCGTACCTGCAGAAGTACAACAGCTTCATCATGGAAAACCACGGGCTGGTCACCATGACCCGCGGCGACCTCTACTGGACCCTGCTGACGGTAGAGTTGTTCGAGGCAACCGTGGACTCCATGCTGCGGGCGCTGTCGGTCGGTCCGTTGAAGGAACTCGACCGCCAGGCGGTGCGCGACCTCAGCCACGTTATGCAGGAACGCGAACTTCCGCTGTTTGGCGCGCCGGGAGTCAACCCGACGCTGGAGAGCATGTATTTCGAAGCGAACTGATTTGCCGTCAGAGATAGACGGTCATTTTATAGGCAGGCATCAGGGGCCCATCGGCCAAACCTAAGACCAACGTGTTAATCATTTGATTTTTCCCGCCAGAACATCTTCCGGCCGGCCCTTAAGTCGGCCCTGCCTCGATGATCCACTAGTCATGGCCCCATACGGGCCGGGCACGATATCCTCTTTAACCATGACGCGCTCCATCAGATCCTTGTAAGCCATCCCTGTATCCCCGAATTTCTCCATCCAGGCCAGCGTCTGAGCGTGAAGCTTCTCACAGACCTCCTTATACTCCGGTGCATTAAACAGGTTCTTTATTTCGCGCGGGTCATTCTGATGGTCATATAAGCAGGCAAAACGCATCGTACTGCCCGGCAGGTCAAAGGCGTAGGTGTAGCGGCGCGTATAAACACCCCGCCATCCCCAAGGAAACAGGAAGAGTGGCACGGATTCGACGGCATCGTCCTGTGCCGTACGAATTGCGTCGGCAAGATTCCGGCCCTGACAGGTCTCCGGTATTTTAAGACCAAGCATGCTGAGCAGGGTCGGCATGAAATCCAGCGGGCCCAACAACAAGTCACTGACCCGCGGCTTCAGCACATGCGGCCAGCGGATAAGCAGCGGCACGCGTAACGACTCACACTCCGGCCTGCCCTTGTTCCCCCGGTAACCGTGCGAAAGCAGGAGATCGCCGTGGTCGGAGGTGAAAACAACAATCGTGTTCTCGTCGAGCTTCAGCGCGCGCAGTTTGTTCATCAGTTCGCCAAATGTGCGATCAACGCTTGTGCACATCGCCATATGGCCCTGGTACATCTTGCGGACCTGCGGCGTATCCTCCACGTTCGGGCGAAGAGTCAGCCTGGCCGGATCGTAAAGCTTGAGCAGCTCCGCCGGTGCGTCGTAGCCGAATTCCCCGTCCCAATTGTGCGGCGGATGCCACGAAAGGAAGAGCGCGAACGGCTTGGCAGCGTTCTCCTCGATAAATTTGACAGCCTGCCGCGTCTGCGCGTAAGGCTCCCAGTCGCCGCAAAGCTGCTTCCGTCCGTTCTCGTCCCAATAATAGGCGCGCTTGTCATCCAAGAGCTCATTGCAGTTATTCGATAGAAACGTCCGGTCGAAGCCATAGCGATACGGGCCGGCCGGAATCGGCCGGCGGCGGTCGCCGCCGTAGAGATGCCACTTGCCGACATAGCCGCAGGAATAGCCGGCATCGCGCAGAACTTCGCCGAAGTAACGGCCTTCGCCGGGAACGATGCGAATATCGTTGCAGAACGCACCACTGCGCAGCGGGTGCTGACCGGTCAACAGCATGCCGCGGTACGGCGTACACACCGGCGAGCTGGAAACGCAATGATTGAAACGCACGCCCTCCGCCGCGAATTTATCGAGGTTTGGCGTGATGATGTCCTTGTTGCCCGCACAGCCCAGCATGTCGAAAGACTGCTGGTCGCTGAACACAAACACCAGGTTCGGTCGGCCCGCGGTAGTCTTCTCCGCGGATTGAGAAACCGTCTCGGCACATGGTCCGAGCACCGGAACTCCCAGCGCCATCCCGGCCCCTGCCATTTTCAGAAAATCACGCCGTGTGATCATGATCCCAACCCGTTAGTGCTTTTTTGAACTCTGCCATCACATGATTAGCATCCCCTTACCATGGATGGATTTGGGTGCGTTCTTCGCGTCATACTTGCCGCTCGGCTGAAGCTGCCCGTCGAGATACAGCTTGCTGATATGCATTTCACCCTTAAAGTTCAGTTCAAGCGTCGCGCCATCAGAAAGATAAACTTCGGTTTTATTACCCAGGCTGCGCGCACTTGCCAGCGCCAGTATGCCGCCGATCACCGTGGTCGGACCGGTGTAGGTGTTGGTGCCGGAGAGCGTCCAGGCGCCGGCGCCGGATTTGGTGACAGCGGTGGCCGCCTGGCCGGCGCGGTCGTAGGGATTGACGATGTTGCCGGCGATTTCACCCATACCGGTGGTGTCGCCCTTGAGCGCGAGGATCTTGCTGGCGCCGTAGCCGGAGATCACAAAGCCACCGGTGAGCTTCAACAGGCCGGTGCCGGATTGATCGAAGGTCACGGTGGATTTTTTTCCGGCCAAATTCAGCACGCGGTCGGAGGTCTCGCCCGTGCCGGTATAGATCAAGGCGCACTCGCCGTCGCCGTTGCCCATGACGATCTCGCCCGCCTCAATGTCTTGGGGCGCACCCAGGCTGCTGCTGGCTTTGCCCTTGCCGAAGTTGTTGAGCGACGCCACGCTCAGCGTGCCGCTCTCCAGGATCGTCTGGCCGGTGTAGGTGTTCTGGCCGGAGAGCTGCAAGGTGCCAGCGCCGTCTTTCTTGAGGAGGAAGGCACCGCCGCCGGGGCCTTTGGAGTCCGTAATGTCAGCCGCAACCACAACCGGGTCCTTGGCATTGGACGTGTCCAGACATATAACTGAACCGGCCATCAAGCCGTTGCTGTTGACCGACGTCGTAAGATTCTTGAGCAGCGTACCGACCTGCGCCCCGGTGAACTCGCCCGGACCGCCTACGCTGAGCTGCAGCTTGGCTGAAGTGACAACGCTGATTTTCGCCGGGATCCAGTGCGCTGTATCCGCATGGTAAAGCGAAGCGGCCTTTTTTATGATCAGCGTGCCCTGCTGGACGGTGGTCGGGCCCGTGTAGGTGTTGGTGCCCCAGAGGAACACCCAGCCGCTGTTCACCCGCCCAAAGCCGCCCTGGGGGCCAATTTGAGTAAAGCCGCCGGGGCCGCTCATCCCGCCGCTGATGTTATTTAAATTGAAACCCGCATAAGCAGCGATCTTGGTGTTTCCGTTCAGTGTAATGGGACCGTTCCAACTGTCGCCAAATCCGTTACCGGCATCGATCGTGCCTCCGTTCAAAATCAGCGGATTGGTGCCGTCGACATGTTCAAGCGCGAGGTTGGCGCCATCATTCAGCGTTACCGGCCCCGTGCCCAGCCCCTGATTCGCTACAAACAGGTATAGCTCGCCGCTGTTAATGATGGTGCCACCGCTGAAGGTGTTGGTCACGTTGCTGATTTTCAAGGTGCCGGATCCGTTCATGATCAGCCCGCCCGGGCCGGAAATCAAGCCCCCGAACGTCAAATAGCCGCGATCAGTCATCCCCACGACAACATCGGATGCGAACGTCACAGGTACGGTGATTTTCGTGTCGCCGTAGGGCATATGCGCATGGATCTCCGGCAGGGCGCCGGTAACACTATTGCTCGTGAACGCCAGGCCCTGGCCGGCCAACGTCAAGGCATTGTTGCTCACGATGAGCTGGTTGAGCAGGAAGCCTGCATGCAGGTCGCTCGTCACGGTATAGTTGCCCGGTTGGTTGAAGTGGAGCACGTAATCCGCCTGGCCAGCGGCCAACGGCGCCGATCCGGTGGCCAGATTGTTCGACCACTTGGAGCCATCGCTCCAGTTGCCGACGGCAGCGCTGCGCCAGGTGAAGACGTTCGGCTCATTGCTCTTGATCGCTGTCACGGCGGCAACAGGGGTGATCGGCATGTTCTTGGCCTTGCTGACAGGCGCTTTACTCATCATGGCGGTATTGCTCGCCGGTTGGGTGACGCTTCCGGCCACGTAGGGTTTGTCCTCCTTGACCAACTTGAGGAGTCCCGGCTCTCTGAAGTCGTTTGCCGTAGGCGGCAGTTTCGCGGCTTTGGCCGGATCGATATACCCGGCCAGGTCGCGCAGGGCGATGACCTTGTAGTTGTTGTCCTTCAGATACTGCATCTCCATCTTGAAGACCGCAGGTTCCAGGGAACAAGCCGGATGTTCCATGTCCGGCACGCCGTGGTAGATGATCACAACAATTTTGCCGCCGTTGGCTTGTCGCACGTTATTGACAAATTCCTCGATCGTGCCAGCCCCCAGGCACGGTATATCAAAAGGATTATCCACCGTGGGCCGGTAGGGACGAAAGTGTCCGCCCCGTCCGAAGATATATCCGTTAGCCGCCAAGTCCGGGTAAGTACCCGTGTTCACTTGAAAGACGGGCCAGGCGATGGTCGTGGGCTTGGGGACACCGTTCGCCAGCAGCTCATCCTCCATGCTCAGAAAGCCGCCAATCCTGGAACCGCCCGCGTGACCCATGGTGTGGTTGCCAATTTCAAAGCCCTCGGCGGCCATGGCTTTCATCTGCCGCCAGGTCAGGTACCAGTCCTTGCGCGTGTGGAAGGAATCAAAGTCACAGATATAAAACGAGCCGCCGAATCCAAATGCCTTCAGGATCGGAGCCACAACGGTATAACCGCTGGCGGGGCCATCGTCGAACGTGAGCACGACCAGCTTGTCGGGGATTGGCTTCCGCAGGATCCCGTTCGGATCGGCCGGCTCCGCCTGACCGACGGCCATACCGGCCGCCAGCACCACGCCCGCCAACACCATATTCATCATCGCTCTATTCATACGATTTTGTCCTTGATGTAAAGCCTTCGGCCGAATTCACCTGCCTGGCACTCACGGCGCCGGGTTCCAGGTCGAGCGGAATTCGTAGGTTCCCGAACCTACTTCGAAGACAACCGCGCCCGGTTCGTCGCGCAGGAATTTCACACCCTCCGCCCGGCGGGCCGGCGTGCCGCCCTCGGTGACGCTCGCCGCATCGCTTGCCGGCACCCAAACCGTGGCCGTTGTATTCGCCGGAATCGTGACGCGGAGCAGGAGCGTCTTACCATCCACGTCCCAGCGGGTCGCAACGGGGCCGTGGATCGAATCATAGCTCGCCTGAACGTACCGGAGCCCCCCGCCCGGCCGCGGACGGATGATGAGCTTGTCGAAGCCGGGGCCGTCGGTGTCAATCCCGGCCATGGTCGAAAACATCCACTGGCCGCACGAGCCGTAGGCGTAGTGGTTGAAGGAGTTCATCCCGGGGTCCTGGAATCCCCGCTGCTCGGTCCAGCCGTCCCACCGTTCCCAGATCGTCGTCGCCCCTTGCCGGATCGGATAGCCCCACGAGGGGTACGTCTCGTTCTGGAGGAGACGATAGGCGACTTCGAGCTGCCCAATCCTGGTCAGGGTCGGGAGGAGCAGGTTCACCCCCAGGAAGCCCGTCGAGAGGTGCCACTTCCGCTCTTCGATCAGTTCAATCAGACGCTTTTCGGCCGCCGCGCGCTGCTCCGGGGGCAGCAGGTCGAAGCCGAGGGCCATCAGATAGGTCGTCTGGGTGTCGCCTTTGATTCTTCCGTCCGGCGCCACATAGGCCTTATTGAAGGCCTGCTGGATCCGGCCGAACAACTCTCCATACTTGGCAGCATCGTCCGTCTTGCCCACCGCGCCCGCCATCTCGGCAAGGCGCTTCGTGCTGAACGCGAAGTACGCGGTGGCAATGACGTCCTTCGGCATCTCCGCCCCCAGGTTGAGCCAGTCGCCGTACCCGTCCGCGGGGCGCAGCAGGCCCTGCGAGTTTTTCTCGCAGTACTCGATCCAACGCGCCATCCCGGCATACTGGCGTTCAATGATCCGGGTATCGCCATACATGCGCCAGAGCGTCCACGGGCAGACAATGCCGGCGTCGCTCCAGCCCGGCGAGGTCCCCCCACCACACGGAGCGACGTCGGTGAACCCGCCGTCCGAACGCTGCGCATCGCCGAGCGTCATAAGCCAGCTCGTGAAAAAGGCGGCCACGTCCTGGTTATAGACGCCCGTGCCGATGAAGGCCTGTGCGTCCCCGGTCCAGCCCATCCGCTCGTCGCGCTGCGGGCAGTCCGTCGGCACTTCGAGATAGTTCGAGCGCTGGCCCCACACGATGTTGCTGTGGAGCTTGTTCAGCATTGGATTCGAGCACTCGAAGGAACTGGTCATGGGCGCGTCGGACTGGAGCACGATCCCGGTGACATCGTCCGGCGCCGGCGTCCCCGGATACCCGGTGATCTCGACGTACTGGAAGCCGTGAAAGGTGAAGCGCGGCTCCCACACCTCTGCGCCGCCGCCCTTCAGGATATAGGTGTCGGTGCAGCGCGCCCCGCGCAGGTTCGTGGTGTAAATCGTACCGTCCGGATTCAGCCGCTCCGCAAACCTCAGGACCACCTTCGCACCCGGCTCGCCGCGCACCTTGAGTCGCACCCAGCCGGAAAAATTCTGGCCCAGGTTGAAGACCCAGGCCCCGGGCTTCGCTTCTTTGAGGGCGACCGGCTGGATCTCCTTGATCCGTCGTACGGGCACCCCGGGATAAGCCTGGAGAACCACCCGGTCCAGATCGAGGTTCGCCGCCTGCCCATCGGCGCCGTAGCGCGCCTTGAGGATTTCGATCTTTTCGCCGGCCGATGCCCGGATCTCAAGCAGCTCGTTTTCGGGGATGACCTTCTTATCCTTGCGTCCCCCGAGCGCGTATTCAACGTTCAGCGCCTTCACTACCCCGAAGACAGGGTCGCCGAATAGATCGTTCGAAACCTTGAGGGAAAGCACGTCGCCTTTAACTGCCTGGCGCGCGATATCGGTCACGTCCGTCCAGGTGCCCTCCGGCTTCGACGGCTTCAGGCTGTCAACGGCCTGCGTCCAGGTTTTGTCGTCAAAACCAAACGTACTCCAGCCCGGCAATTCCCGACGCGCATCGTAGCTCTCGCCCTGGTAGAAGTCGGCCATGAGAATGGGGCCGCAAAAGGTTGCCTTCCAGGCTGAATCGGACGGGAGCACCTCGCGGGTACCGTCGGCATACTCGACCTCAAGCTGGGCCTTGAGCCGGAGCCGGCCGCGGCCGTTGTGATGGAGTCCATACCAGCCGTCGCCGAGGATCGCGCCCAGGCAGTTGCCCCCAACCTTGACCATTTTCGTGACATCATAGGTCAGATAGTAGAACCGCTTCCCATACTCGGTCCAGCCGGGCATGAAAAAATCATCTCCAATGCGTTTCCCGTTGAACCACAGTTCCATAATGCCCGCCGCCGTGGCACGGACCGTGGCCCGGCGGATCGTTCCCTTCGTGGTGAATTCCTTCCGGAAATACGGGCACGTGGCGTCAGGGACATCGCTCCGACCGCTCTCGCAGCCGATCCAGTGTGCCTGCCAGTCGCCGGGCTCCAGGAGCCCCATCCCCCACGCGGTTGGCGCACTCCACGCCGATGCTCGTCCAGCGCGATCCCGGACCTGAACCTTCCAAAAACAACGCTCTCCGGACCGGAGCGCACGACCCCCGTAGATGACCTGTGTCGAATGGTGCGAGACGACGTCACCAGAGTCCCAGATGTCACCTTTGTTTTTCGACAGGAGCTCGGGGCTTGAGGACACGAGCACGCGGTAGCCGGTCTGAACCTCGGCCCGCCGGCGCGACTCGATCATCCAACTCAGCCGCGGCTGGCGAATGTCGAGCCCCTGCGGATCCACGAGGTACTCGCAGCGGAGCCCCTTCACCTCCACAGCCGTCTGCGCAGCCTTCCCGTCTCGGGCCAGAACCGTCGCCCCCGGCGGGGTGCCGGCAGCCAGCACCAAGGTTGAACCGATCGTACCGAGCACCAACGCCACTGTCATCCGTCCAACGCTCATTATCTTATTCATGTTTGTACCTCCACTCATGGGCCACGTGGCCCCGCCGCGGGGATCACCTGCAGTTCTTCAAAAGCGGTGTTTTCGCCGCCCACCTCGCCGGTCACGGGCGCCACCACCCAGACCAGCCAGCGAAAGGTTCGGGCGACGTGGGACGCCACGCCCAAATGCAACCCGTATTTATCGGCGGATTCCCCCCACATCCCGACGATATCCTTGCCGGCCGTGACGACGGAGTTCCACCGGGGCTGATATTTCGAGTCCCACATGTCGAAATTGTCGTGGTGCGCTGCGACCGGAACCACATAACGAGCGCCCGCGCGTTTGTATAGTTCCGTCAAATGGTCGGCCTGGGCCTGATCGAACTTTCCCGCCTTGAAGAGCTTGCAGATGTCTTTGTAGCCGAACTTAGACGGGTGGCCATAGGTGGCGCAATGGTACTTGTAGGCCTCGTTGCCTTGCTCGTAGATCCAACGGGCATACCAGGTGGGCGCCACGCCGGCGACGCACTGCGGGCCCCAGTGCATGAAGATGCCCAGCTTGGCATCCTGGAACCACTCGGGTACGGCATAGTGTTGGAGGGATTCAACGTTCGGCTCGTACTTCACCACGCCCGGCGCCGCCGGCTCGGCTGCCCGGACCGGCGCCGATAGCGTCCATACCGGGACCGTCAAGCCGCACAACCAAATGAATCGTTTTTTCATCGGCTGCTCCTGTCTGAACAAACCCACGCTGAAATCATACATCTGCCATTACGTGCCCGCCTCGAGCGCCCGGATCACCTCGTCGGCGATGCTGGACCGTGTTTCGCCCTGCTGGTCTTTTTCCTTCAGCTTCCATCCGTCGCGCAGTTGCTTGAGCTCCGGAAGCACGCTGAGGGCCGCGGCACCGTAGTTCTTCATTTCCTTGAGGACCTCCCTGGTCTTGCTGCCCCAGCCGTTCTGGGTGCGGATGTATTCCATCATCGCGGGGAGGCCCTCGGGGATTTTATTTTTAGCCAGGAACCGGATGGCTTGGAGCCGGATGTCTTGGGCAAACATCTCCCCGCTGGGAGCGGTGTCGCGGGCGACGCGGACCAGGTCCGGCGTCAGGGTCTTGAGTTCGTCGGTGGTCAGCGTCTTCATGAAGGATGCCGTGCCGAACGTGCCCAGGCCGTCATCCAAGGCCAGCAGGCGGCGGATGGCCGGGAACAGAAGCTGACGATCGACGCCCTCCACGGAGCCGGCAATGAGACCGTTGGCGCGCGGCATCTGGTCAATGAACTGGTCTCTCAACAGGGCATAGCCGACATACTTGCTTTCGATCCCGCGTGGATCGTCCGGCTGCGTGCGCGCGACCATCTGCAGGAGCTGCGGCACGGCCTTGTGCGCCGGCGCGCCGACGCACCCGAGGGCCTGGGCTGCCTGGATGCGCAGCCACATGTCCCTGGCGGAGAGCTGGCGGATGAGTTCGTCCGTCGCGGCAGCGCCGCGCCCGCCCAGTTCCTGCAGTGCGGCGCAGGCGCCGTATTGCGTTTGCAGATCGCCGGTTTGCAACAACGCGACCAACTGCGGGACCACATCATCCGGTTTCTGCGCGAGCGCCCGGGCCGCGCGATACCGCACGGTCGGGGACCAACTGGTAAGGCCTGTCAGCAGCGCGGCGATGCTCTTGTCATTGTCGCAGTCGCGGTCATGCCCATAGCGATAGCTCCGGCCGCACTCGATGACGTTCTTCAGTTCCTTGCCGGTCAGCCGGTTCGCGGAGCTGACCCCCTGCCCCGTGATGTAGAGTTTCTGCAGCGGCAGGGCATAGTGCAGGACAAACAGCCCCGTCATGTCCCAGTTGTAGTTGTCCCGCTGGATGGTGAAGAAGCTGCCATCCCAGCGCCGGGCGAGGTCATAATACCAGCGCAGTTCCTTCAGATAGGCGGCGACGGCGTCCGGGCCCGCGCGGTTGGCACCCAGGGCGCCCCACAGGAAACTGAAGTAGTTGCCGGTGTGGCCGTTCTCCTTCTCCTCGTAGGCGGCGGTGGCCATGCGTGAGAAGAACCGCGCTGCAGCCGCGTTGCCCAGGAGATCGAAGGTTACAGCGGGGGAACCGCTCTTGCCGTTATCATCGTGCAGGAGCGTGTAGGGCGGGTGATCGCCGTAGGGGATGGAGCCCTTCGTCACGTAGAAGCCGAAGAATTTCGCCGACGTGGCCACGGCCTGTTGCACCACGGGATCGGTCACGCCGCATTTTTGGCCCAGCACCAGCGACAGCCAGCAGATCAGTCCGGCTTGGTTGATGGCGCCATAGCCGCCCAAGGTGCCATTGTTCCCGTCCACCCGCATCCCATGCCCCCAGGTGCCGGTCACCCCCTGTCCCGTGGCGATTTTCGTCGTATATTCGCGGATAGCCGGCAGCACGTACTCGTCTTTTGTGGCCAGATAGTATTCCGTCAGAAACAGGTTGGCATAACCCCAGCCCCAGGCAAACATGCCCTCCTTCAGCTCCAGTTTGAAGTCCGCCGGACCCACTTTGTGGGCATACGCCTTGACGGTCTCCAGATATTCCGGATTGCCGCTGGCCAGCAGCGCCAGGGCGTTGATGTGGCCCGGAATGTCGTTGCCGAGCCCGCGCTTGACGATGGCGCGGCACCCTTCCGCCACGATTTTTTTCGCTTTCTCACAACGGTAAGGCGAAGTGTCGCTGTAGCTGCCCATGACCCGCAACGGGATCGTGACTTCGCTCCGTTCGCCCGCACGCCAGCGAAGCAGGTTGAGCTCCCCCTTGTTCCTGGTTTTTTCAGCTTCGGTGATGGCCTCGCCCAGGCTCTGACGCGCGTCGCTGGTGAATGGCTTGCCGTTCACGCCCAGAATCACATCATCCACCGCCAGCATGCCCTCGGCTGGCGATCCCTTCTCAACCGCGCTCACCAGAATCTGCCGCGACTCGGAGGTGTCAAAGCCGCGACAAAACACCCCGCCTTTAACACCCGTGGGTCCCAGGTTCCAATACTGCAGACCGTCCTTCTTGCCGTTCTGGGTCAAGTCCGGCACGGGCGTCGGCGCTGCCTTGGCCGCCGCCTGCGCCGGGGTCACCGGCATCCAACACAGGGCCGCAATTCCCAACAACACAGCGGATTTTCTGGTCATTTGTTCTCCTGTTTACTGGCCTTCTCAAAATAGACTGGAGGGTACCGCCTGCCGTAGAAGCGACGTCCCGTCGCTTCCGAACGCGGTCAGAGGCCGCGTCCTCGCGTTTGGCTTATTCAATGGAACGTAATGCAAAAAACAGCTCATGAGTTTCATTCTTCTTTTGCCGGACCGACGGGGAACGTGACGGTGCCGCCTTGCTGCGGATCCATCGGTTTGGTGCTGCCGTCCGGCGCATGGACCAGCACCGTCCGGCAATTCGCGCCCAGGGGTTTGAGCGCCAGCGTGGCGGTCTTGCCATCCGCGGCAACTTCCAGCGTCATGAAGAGCGGGCCGAAGGGCGTGGCCACGCCATTCAGCTTCGTGACCATGCCGGGCCCAAGCCACTGGGACGGCAGGCCTTCGAGCAGATGCAACTCGTCGCCGCGGTCGAGTTCGAGGAGGTGCGTGGCCAGCCGGATGAACTCGGCGGAGGCCCAGTTGTGCGGCATGTCGCCGACCTCGTGTCCGCCCTTGCCGACAGGCCGCTGCTCCTCCCGCCAGACACGCGTGGGGCAGGCGTGATTCGCATAATCATAGAGCACCTGGGCGGCTTCCCGCCCCTGCCCCTGCCAGAGCGCCGCGTGGCCGTAGAAACTGGCCGCATACGTCCAAAGGCCCTCCGCATCCCAGCCCGTTCCGAAAACCAGGCCCTGCTGTTTGGTCGCGCGCAACATGGCGAGATTGCCCTGCACCAGCGCATCGTCCTTGGCAAAGATCTGGCCGGGATAGACCGCATGCAAAAACGCCCATTGGCCCCGCTGCGGCAATTCCTTCTTTCCGGCAGCCCCCATGATCGTCGGCAGATAGCGGTTGCCATGCGGATCCGTGGCCATGTCGCGTTCACCCGTTTTGCGGAAGGTCGCCATGAAATCGTCGTATTCCCTGCCCCATTGCGCCGCCTGTTCCTTTTTATCCAGCCATGCGGCTGCGCCGATGGCCGCCTTCAACCCAGCCAGATTCCAGTACACGTTGGAATACTCCGGGTGGTTGCCGCCGATACCGCCATCGGGGAAGCCGGCAGGCATCAATCCGTCATCCAGTTCGGGCGGGTCAGTCCGCGACCGTTCGCGCAGGTGCCGGATCGCGGCGACCGTGCGCTCCAGCTTGGGCCAGACCGCTTCCAACCAGGCCTTGTCCTGGGTCAACAGGGCGTGGCGCGTGACCGTCCACAGGACAATACCGTTTTCCTTCCAGTAGCGGCCAATGATTTCGAAGCTGCCATCCGGTTTCTGATGGCTCAGCAGGTATTCGATCCCGGCGCGCGCGTCCTTGGCGCGGCCCACCAGGGCAGCGCTTTCCAGCAGGAACGCGCCGTCCACCACCCACAGCCCGCGATAGCACGTCGGTCCCACGTGGAAGGCCGGCTGACCCTTTTTGATTTCGCGGGCCTGCCAGATGTTGCGGACGCAGGATTCCAGCATGCCCTGGATACCGGGGTCGGGTACTCGAAGAGTATCGAAGGGCAGGCCCGCCGTCTCCCACCAAGTGCGGGCGGCCTCGCGTTGTTTCACGGCTTCATCCACTCCCGCCAGGTTGGCCGCCGGTTTGACATGGCGGCTGATAAAAAAGGCGGCCTGGTGCGACTGACCTGGTTGCAATTTCCTGGACGCGAGTTCGATGGTAAACACCTTGTTGGAGGTGGGACCGGCCGTGACCACGGGTTCGGAGACCATGACGACCGTCTGCGTACCGATGGCCACGCACCCTTGCACCGTATCGAAGGCGACCGGATCAACGCTCTGAATGCGAAGCACGGGCTGGCACGTGGCCTCGGCCGGCCCGGCGTTTTTCATCAGCACCAGCAACACGGCTACCCGTGCCGGCGGCGTTGGCATATTTACCTGCTGGGCGCCATACGCCGGGATCACAAAGGTTTGTTCCAGGACTTCAACCCCGCCGGCGCTCCGCTTCCACGTCTGGACGATGGGCACGCGCGGCGAGAGCGTCGCCTGTCGCTGCCAGGCAACCCCGCCGGCCATGTCCGGCTGGATGCAGATGCCGAAGTCCCGGAAGCCATGCTGACGGCCGTAATCGAACAACAACTGACCTTCCTTGCCCACCAGCGTTTTATCGGGGTCGTCGGGCAGACAAATGGCGGTCTGCCACCAGGGCGGCGCATAACGGAAGTCCACGGCTGCCATGCTTTGTGTAGCGGCCGGCTGCGCGCCAACGGTGCTGCCGCCCGCCAGCAGCAGCGCCAACAACGCCAACACGGGCAGTAGTATTCGTTTCATCAGGCACCACTCGATGGACGGAACTTTTGATCAACATCCGCCTTCTGCTTTTCTCAGTTGTTACCTCTAGCGCAACGGGCGGTGAGGAGCAAGATGGAAACCAACCACAGCCCCCCCATGCCGCTCCCCTGCCAAAGCACACCGTCTCGTGCAACGAATTATTTTGTTATAACCCGCAAGTATCGTTGCCGAGTTCATCGGCGTTGCGCTGTTCCTCGTGCCAGCCTTATGGCGGGGTTTTCTGGCTGTGACCACCGGCTTGATGGTCTTCGCCGACATGGCACGGAAAGCGGAAACAGAAGGCTGCTGATAGACAAAGACAGATTTTTCCCGCGGATATCACGAGGGGCATCGGGGTCAGCACCGACCCCCAGCGGGCTCGGTTACGGGGCCGGCTGGAGCGTCACGGCGCGCAGGTTGATGGGCGCCCAACCGTCGGCCACGGGTTTGACGATCAACTCGTACGGCTGCGCTTTGTCCAGCGTCACCGTGCCGCACTCCACCACCTGGAACTTCCCGTAATCGCCGGTCTGCGGCACCGTTACATCCAGGCTCTGACCGGCCACCTCGATGACCACGCGACTTGTGGCGCCCACGGTGGCCAGCGGCGCGCGAACGGTGAATTTGCCGGGCTGGTTGACTTTGAAGGTCCAGCGCACCGTCGCCGACGGGTTCATCCAGAAGCCCAGGTTATCCTGGCCTTCCTTGGACTCGACCTGCGGCTCGTTGCCGGTTTTCGCCTCGGCCACGGGTAACGTCACCGTGCCGTCCGCGTTCTGAGCCAGCGGCTTTTCGATCCCCGTCAACTCGCCGGCGACGTTCAATTCCACCACCGAACATATCTGGTCCGGCGCGTTGCCGGCCAGATGCACGGTCAGGCCGTCTTCCCCGCCGGTCACCTCGAGCTTGCGGCTGTGATCCGCCAGGAGGCGGCCTTGCTTCACCTGGACCTGCATCGGAACATTCAACACACCGTCGGCAGGCCAGTTGAACACGTGCAGGTAGAGCTTGCCGGGCTGGCAGGTGATGCGACCCCAGGCCGGCGCCTTCTTGAGTGGACCCGCGGTCGCACCATAAATCGCGGCGCCATTCACCGCGAGCCACGCACCGATCTCCTTCAGGCGATCAACTTCCGGCTGGGGGATCACCCCCTCCGCCGTCGGTCCCACGTTCAGCAGATAATTTCCGCCCTTGCTGGCGATGTCCACCAGGTTGCGCAGCAGCGTTTCGGTGGACTTGAAGTTGTTGTCATACGACTTGTAGCCCCAAGTGTCGTTGATCGTCATGCACGTTTCCCAGTCGCGCCCAGGGTAGCCGCTGGCGGGGATCGATTGCTCGGGCGTCTCCGTGTCGCCCGCATAGCCGCCGCCCAGCCGATTGTTGCTGATGATTTGGGGCTGCAGTTTCATCAAGTCATGCAGTTTATCCACGTCCTCCTTGCTGATGTTGCCCGGGGTGTCCCACCACAACACCGCCACGGGCCCGTAGTTGCTCAGGATCTCCTTCACCTGCGGGATCGCAATCTTGTTCACGTACCCGGACAGATCGCCCTCCTGCGCCTGGTCCCACCGCTCGCCGTAGATGCCGCCGCCCGGATGCCCCCAGTCCTGGAACTGCGAGTAGTAGAAGCCCAGCTTGATGTGCTCCTTGCGGCACGCCGCCGCCAATTCCTTGAGCGGATCGCGCTTGAAGGGGGTGGCGTCGTAGATGTTATAGGGGCTGGCCTGCGAGTGAAACATCGCGAAACCGTCGTGGTGTTTCGAGGTGATCACGATGTACTTCATCCCCGCATCCTTGGCGATGCGCACCCATTCGCCGGCGTTGAACTTGACGGGGTTGAACTGCGCGGCAAAGCCAGCATAGTCGGCCGAGGGGATTTTGCCGGTGTTCATGATCCACTCGCCGATCCCCCCGATCTGTTGCCCTTGCCACGTGCCGGCCGGGACCGCGTACAGGCCCCAGTGAATGAACATCCCGAACTTCGCCTCGTGCCACCATTTCATCCGCGCTTGGCGCTGCCCGGCCGTCTCCTCCGCGGCACGGACCACCGCCCCACCGGCCAACGCCACCGCCAACAATACCGCCATCGTCCACGTCTTCATACGGATCCTTTTCCTTCGCCCAGCTTCGGCCTTCTCCACGCAGCGGTTCCGCAGCGCCCGGCGCGCCAGCCGCCCGCCCCGGAGCGGGTCACGTCCCGGCCATCATCTTCTTCAGGATTTTGCCGGATTTGAATTTGACGATCTTCCGTGCCGGAATGGGAACGACCTGGGTGGGCACGCGCGGATTGCGGCCAATCTTGGCCTTGCGCAGGCGGACCTCAAATACGCCGAAGTTGCGAAACTCCACATTATTCCCGCCGGCCAGGGCGGCGGCGATGTAATCCAGCGTTTTCTGGATCACCTTGAAGACCTCCGGCTGCACCAGGCCGGTTTCTTTGGCAATCCGGACCACCAAATCCCGTTTCGTCAAGTTCATGGCAACCTCCTATTATAAGACCGCGACGATCAAGGCTATCGGCCTCCGGCAACCCGCCGGACTGGTTGCATAATAGAATTTCCTGTCCGGCAGTCAAGCAGAACGACAGCAGAAGGATCAGGACAACCCTGGCGGCTTGAGCATTTTGCTTGCTTAGCGGCGTGATTTCATGCCATAGCGCTGATCGCGGCATATTCAATGAGGAAATCAAGAAGGTAGGAAAAGAAACCTCCCAACCCTTCCTGTTTTCCTGAGTTCCACATGAAAAAACCCCACGCAATCCCCGGAACTGGCCGGTCTTTCCGGCGGCCTGAGGGCGGCCCGCGCGCGAGCCGGTCATTTTCACCTGGGCGGGAATACGGCCTTCAGGGCGCCGAGGTATTCCATGCGGGTGACGGTGTCGGGTTCGAGATAGCTGCCCTCGGTCCATTCGTTCCAGGAGTTGATGGTGAGGATCCGCTGGCCCACGGGACGCGCCGCGAGGTAGGTTCTGGCCTGCTCAAGGCATTTCTTGAAGACAGTTGTTTTTCCCCGCCGGCCGCTGGTCGTTTCAAGGGCGGTGGTCCATCGGCCAGGAGTTTCGGAAAGCGCGTCAACGTCTCGTACAGGTACAGCGCCGGCCCGAAATGGCAACTGAACCAGATTTCGTCGCCCCAGGTCGGACCAACGAGATTGGCCCCGTCATCGCGCATCCAATACGTGACCAGCGCGCAGGCTTGGATGGCGCGCTGCTTGAAATCCGCCTCGCCGGTGGCCGCATGGAAATCCGCCAGGAGCGCCGCCCAGTGCAGCGTGTGGACGCCCATGGTGGCGAAACAAACCTTCTGTTCCCGCAGCCCTTCGGCCGGCGCCCAGTCCTTGTTTTTCTCTACGAACTCCCGGGCAATCCAGTCGTGCAGTTTGCGGGCCAGCGGTAGATACTCGGGATTATCGGCGCGGTGTGCAATGAGCCAGCGGGCGGTGTCGATGCAGTCCCAATTGGTTCGATTGTCCTTGCCCTGTTCGGGAGTGATATCTTCATAAAAGCCCTTCCATTCCATGGTCTTCGCCGGACTTGCGAGGATCCAGCGCAGCGCCTTGTCTCTGGCCGCGTGCCAGCGTTTACCGTCGGGCTTGTCCAATTCTTCAAACAACATCACCGCGTAGATCGCCGACGAGGTGTACGCCTCACGCACCGCGCCGGTCCTGGGATTGACGCGAAACGGCCAGTTGCCTTCCGGCAACTGCGTTTTGGCCAGGGTGGCAGCCACGGCCTCGGCCGCCTGGCGATAGCGCGCGTCGCCCGTCGCCCCGGCCAGTTCCAGCATGGCCAGCGCCATGATGGCCGGTTTGTCGGTCATGATCGCATCGCCATCCACATGGCCGCCCCCCTGCCCCTTGTGCACGGTACTGTAGAAAAGAGATCCGAACATGCAATCGGCCGGCGTGCGCCGCGCGAGATTCCAGTCTGCCAGTTGCCGGGCCCGGGCCAGGCAGGCCGGGTCGCCCGCGTAACGCCACCGGGCCAGGAACGCGCGGATAAACAGCGCATGATGGAACGCCGGATAGACGGTGTCGGCATTGAGCGGATGACCGACACCCAGCTTGCGTTCGGGGTTGGCCAGGGCGTAATTCACATAGCCCGGCACGGGCTGGCCGGTTTCATCCTGGTAGGCGTTGCCGCTGGACCAGCCGTGATCGAGATCCTGCAACACGAACCGATAGGATCGGGCCAGGTACTGGGGATAAGGCATGCGGGGCACCAGCAGCCCGTCCTGGTCCCGCAGGTACGACATCGCCCCTGTAACGCCCACGGGCCAAGCCATAGCGGAGATGAAGAGCCACCTGGCGATCAAGCCGCCCCAGCGTATCCTTTTCATACCCGTTTTTACCATGCCATCTCCTTGGTCTGTAAGCATTTATGAAGCACGACGCTTCCTGTCGGTAAAACACTATAACAAAAAAATATCCGGCCGGATGGTTTTTGTTATACCCAGTTGAAGATGAGTTGCACCGTCAATGGTGTTCCAGACAGAGGACCGCGGCCATGGCGGCTGGTGATTGCGCTGGCAATTTAACGGTAAGTCGCTCGCCATCCTGCGCCATCACCAGCAATTCATCACGCTTGGCCAGGAAGTAGGCCTTCGTCACTTGGTCCTTCACGCCCTGCAGTTCGAATTTCCCGCCCGGATACTTGAAGAAGTGCAGGTACAGCCGTCCCGGCTTGGTGGTGCAACGCCAGTCGGCCATGGATTTGAACACGGGACGGCCTCGCTGGTCTTTCTTCACTGGATCGAAACAGCCGAGTTCGTCGCCGAACGGGGTGCGGCCAGCGCCGTAGATGGCCTCGCCGTTGACTTTGAGCCAGGCGCCAACCTGGCGGAGAATATCCTGGCTGGGTTGCGGAATGAAACCGTCGCCGTCGGGGCCAACGTTCAACAGATAGTTGCCGCCTTTGCTGACGATGTCCACGAGCTTGAAGCAGATGTCGGCAGGCGTCTTCCACCGGTGATCATCTTTCTTGTAGCCCCAGGTGTCGTTGATCGTGGCCGCGGTTTCCCACGCGCCGGGGGTGACGGCGCCGGGGATTTCGTTGTCGCCGCGCGACTCGTAATCTTGCAGGCCGCCGGGTCCGAGGCGGCTGTTGATGAGCGTGTCGGGCTGGAGGGCGCGGACCACCTCCACCAGTTGCCGGCAGCGCGCGGGCGTCATCAACGTCGGCACATCGAACCAGATCAGGCCGATGGGGCCGTAGTTGGTGAGAAGTTCTTTCACTTGCGGCATGGACTTGTCGCGGAAGTATTGGTCGAAGTCTTTCTGGGGGTTCGGCGGAAAATCCCAGTCATTATTCGCGCCGTTCGGTTCGTGCCAGTCGGTGGCTTGCGAGTAGTAGAAACAGAGCTTCAGGCCGCGTTGGGCGCAGGCGGCTTGCAGTTCCTTGAACGGGTCGCGTTTCCACGGCGTAGCATCATAACAATTGTACTTGCTCACCTCCGAGTGATAAAGCGCAAAGCCGTCGTGGTGTTTGCAGTCGAAGACGACGTACTTCATGCCGGCATCGACGGCGAGCTGCGCCCACTCATCGGCGTTGAACCGGGCTGGGTTGAACTGCCGGGCGAGTTCTTCGTACTCCTTCACCGGAATTCGGGCGTCGTGCATGATCCATTCGCCGATATTGGGGAACTTCCGGCCTTTCCACTCGCCGGCCGGAATGGAGTAAAGGCCCCAGTTGATGAAGAAACCGTACTTGGCCTCGTGAAACCACTGCAAGCGCGCCGCGCGTTTTGCTTCGTCCTGCTTCGATTGCTCCAGCGCCTCCGGCAGCTTCGCGCCGGGCGGGTAAAGCTGGAATTCCTCGATGGTCGGGACTTCGTTCGCCTCGAGAATGTTCAACCGGAAATACCGCGCCTGCACCGCCGCGAAATCATAGACACGCCGACCCGCGATGGCCATGCCGGTGACCACGGGCTGCCACGTGTCACCATCCTTGTATTCAATGGCGAACCGCTGCGTCCGCGGATACTGAAGCTCCATCACCACCGCGCGGCCGATCGGTGTTTCCTTGCCAAGGTCAATCTCGATCCAGCCGCTGCGGGATTCTGGTTGGGCGCCCCAACGTGTTGCTTCGTCGCCGTCGAACGCTTTGTCGGCCTCGTAACCGGGTCCCCAGACGCTGGAGGCTTTTGCCGGTGGACCGGTGGGTGTGGGAAGCGGTTTGCCGTTGAAGAAATGGGTAAGGATGGCAATGTTGCGGTCGTTGCCCTGGAAGGACTCGATGGGCTGGTGCAGGTAGGTCTCGATGGGCAATGGTAGCGAGTCGGGATTTGGCTTGCTGAAACCATAGATGCCGAAGTCGGCATTGGCAGTGCTGGTGCAGACCTTGCGCGCGTCGTGCTGGTCGCCCCAGCCAACCACGCAAAGCACCTGCCGTGTCTGCGGACCGAACATGGACGCGATGGCGCGCAGCGCTTCCGGGTTGCCGCTCTCGTCCATCATCCAGTCCACTTCCTTGAGCATCCGTGAGCCGGCGATGGTGCGATCGTGAACATTGTTGCACGAGAGCCAGATGACACAATTGGGTTTCACACGCTTGGCGGTGGAACGTATGCGCTCCCAGCAGCGGTCAATCGCCTTGCGTTCGTAGGCAAGCTTCGCTTCCGGCGTGAGTTTGTCCTCGCCTGGGAACGGCTGGCCGGTGAGTTTCTCGAACAACTGTTTTTCGGCTGGCAGCCATTTGCCGTTGCGTGCCGCGTCGCTCGGATTCCAGACCCAGTCCACCATGAACCCGTCCATGCCGCTCTTGATCAGGGCCTCCTCGATGGCGGTGGCGAGGTAGTCCAGGTATTCGTCGGTGAAAGGCAGGTGGTACGCGCTCGGAATGCCGTAGCTGAGGTCGGGATGCTCGCTGCCCCAGCGCGTGTTCGCGCCGATGCAGAAATAGCCCATGACCTTCATCCCTTTCGCATGGCCGAGCTTCACGACCTGGGGCAGGAAGTCCTTTTTCAGGCCGGGCTGCGCGGGAACCTTGCCGTCCTTGTACCAGGCGTAGCCGTTGCACGAGACGGCGAACGTCTGGATGACGTTCGCCCCGAGAGCAGCGTACCACGCGACATGCTTGACCGGGTCGGCGTCGGCCCAAAGTCCCGGCTTGGCAAATCCATTCGGCCCGCCCGGTCCCCAGTTGAAGTCCACGCAGAAAGCGCGAATCGGTTCCGCCGGCGCCGGCAGAGACACCTCTGAACGGATCATCTCGCCAACTTTGCGGAGCGTGGCGACATCAACGTCGCGCAGCTTGCCTTGGTAATCGGGGCCGACATCGATGGAGAAGATATTGCCGTATTTCACGGCACCCAGATAGTCCTGGTAAAGTTTTCCGGCCGGGAAGCAGAGGTTGTCGTGCGTTGGCAACGAGTAGAACCACTGCGCCCCACCCTGGTGATCCGGTAAGATCGGATAGGTAAACTCGCCCACGAGATACGGCGGGGGAACGTGGCCGGGACGTCCCATCTCACCAGCCCGCAGGTCGCCGGCACCACCGCCGTTGAAGCCGACGAAACAGCCGGGCTGGAAGCTTTTCACCCACGCCGTGATGTCCTGGCGCTCCAAGCCGCCGTTGCCTTGGGCGCAGTCCATCCAGAAAAACTCGATGGGACCGTACGCGGAGCAGAGTTCCTTGAGTTGGGCTTTCTGCATCGCCGGCGTGTATCCCCCCGGATGGTAATCCTTGTTGTCGTTGAACTCGCCCAATGAAAAATACAACGCCAGCTTGATGCCATGCTTGTCGCAGGACTTTCGCAACTCCGCCAAGACATCCCGGCCCAGCGGCGCTTTCGTGACCTTGCGGTCGGTGGTCTGGGTGTCCCAGAGACAGAAGCCGTCGTGGTGCTTGGTCAGAAACAGGATGTAACCCATGCCGGCTTCCTTGGCCGTGCGCGCCCACTGGTCGGTATCCACGTCGGTGGCTTTGAAGAATGCCACATCCGTCACCCCCGGCGTCCACTCCTTGCCGGAGAAGGTGCTGAAGCTCCAGCAGATGAACATGCCCCAGCGCAGGCTCTTGAGCTCCGCGGCGCGCCGGGCCATGTCCACCGGTTCGGCGGCGCGCAACGTGAGCGCGAGCGTGGCGAGGCTCACAAGGCTTAGGATACATTTGCGTTTCATGGTTGGCCTTGGGTTGGGGTGGTATTCTTTTTCAGACGGTCGGATCATGGGCTCGGGGCCACTTTTTTCCCGGCGGACAGCGGGCGCCGCGGCGCGAGGGGATTGGGGCCGCGCGCCCAGGCGAGGGCGAGGTGGGTCAGCAACTCGATCTTCATCTGCTCGCGCACGCCGGCATAACGCTCGTCGGCGTACAGGTTCTGCCACTCGTGGGGATCGTCCTGCAAGTTATACAATTCGCCTTTCACCAACCCGGCTTGCGCCGCGGGGCCGTCCAGCCGGCCGGGCACAAACAGGATCAGCTTCCAATCCGGTTTGCGCCACATGTACGCCGGCGCCAGCCGCGGGCCGCCGCCGTGAAACTCGCTGAAGCCGCCCGCGCGCCGCCGTTCGCCCAGCAGGTCCAGGCCGGGCAGCCCCGGGGGCACGGGCTGGCCCGCCGCCTGCGCCAGCGTCGGAACCAGATCAATGAGCCCCGCCGGCCGTTCGTCCAGCGTGCCGCGCTTGGCCTGGGGGATCACCGTACCGGCCAGCAGGAGGGGGACGCGGACGCTGCTTTCATAGAGGCAGTATTTGCTGAAGCGGAAGTTGCGCTCGCCCAGCATCTCGCCGTGATCGGAGGTGAACACGATCAGGGCGTTGTCGAGCCGGCCCAGCTTCTGCAGCTTGTCCAGCACCTGGCCGAAATAGGCGTCCAGCCACGAACAATTGGCGTAATACCGCAAGGTAGTGCGGCGACGCTCCAGCGGCGTCATCTTTTCCCACGCGGCGCGCCACTCCCGGTAGCGCGTGCCGGCCGACGGGTCGGCTTCGTAGGCGGTTATGTGCGTGTCCGGCTCATCATGCCAAGGCGGCTGGGCAATATCCGGGATGGTGTTGATGTCGTACAGATCCTCAAACTCCTTGGGCACGTTGAAACCGGCATGCGGCTTGATAAAGGAGAGGTACAAAAACAGCGGGCGCTTCGGATCGACGCCCTGGTTGAGGAACTTCAAGCACTGTTCAGCAAACCAGCCGTCGCGGTGATTGCGCGCGGGCACCTTGGAGACACAACCGATGTAACCCAGGATGCCTTCTTCGCCGGGACCAAAGGACTTGACCTCGTCATTGTATTCCTTAAGTCCTTGGGGATTCTCCTCGCTCATCGTAATGGCGCCGGCTTCGTAGTTGACGCTCTTGCGCGGCTCGTCGATGGCGCGAACCTCAAAGCCGCGCGTCGTCGGAATAGGCTGACGCCAGTGTGTCTTGCCGAAGCCGGCGGTCTGATAGCCGGCCCGCCGCAGGATCTCCGGCAGCGGCGTCGCCGGCAGTTGCTCGTCCGACAGGCTGTCGCCATTGGTGAGCACCTTCATCTGGGACGGGTACAGCCCGAGCATCAGCGCATACCGGCTGGGGACGCACATCGGCGCCTGACACACCGCCTGGCGGAAAAGAATCCCCTGCCGGGCCAGCCGGTCGAGATTCGGCGTCTTGATCAGCGGGTTGAGCACACCGAGGGCATCCCAGCGCTGCTGATCGGTCATCAGGAAGATGATGTTCGGCGGCCGGGCCGCCGCCTGCGCCGACGCGCGCAGGCCGCCCAAAACGTTCGTTAGTGCAACGGCGGCAGCCAGGTAATAGAAATATCGTGTCATGGCGTCTTCTCGATGAGGTTTTACAGAGTTAACGGCCACGACGGAACGTGGCCCTTCAAGAATACAGACATCAGCCTGTTAGAATAACTGGAGGGACGCGCTCCGTGCGTCCGCAGATCATGTTCATAAACCTCTCATGACTGCTGGTTCCCGTCAACTGCACGGTTCCGCGCGCTCAATCCGCCACTGTCGCCGCGAGGGCCAGGGCCAGCCAGGCCGAATGCGGAATCCACTGCTCGCACCAGCGCCAGCTCCATTCGCCCCGGCCGCCGTACGGCGCCGGCAGGAAGGCGATGTCCCGCTCGTCGTCCACGCCGGACGTGATCCCGTTGCAGATTCCGCCCGCCGGGTTGAGCGTGCCCGCCTCGTAATCCACCGGATTGTTCCGCCCCTGCCCCTGCACCATGCACATATCGAACGGATTCAAGCCCAGGATCCAGTTGAGCTGATTCGCCGCATACGTCCGCAGCTCCGCCGCCAGCTCCGGCGGGGCGAGCGGCCGGCCCAGCAGTGCCGCGGCGGCCAGGGACGCCAGCCGGGAGTTTTCGCCCGCCCACCAGTAGCCTGTCTCGTTGCGGTGCGGATAGAAAAATGTGCCGCGCTTACCGCCGTCAACATCCCTGGCGTACTGCCGGGCATAGCCAAAGGGGTTGGCCACTTCCCCGGTGATCTTCAGTTCAAACCGCAGGGAGGCGAGCACCGCCTGTGCGGCGGCGGCCTTGCGCCCGGCCTCGGTCTCGAACTGCAGATAGCGGACCAGCGCCACCACGGGCAGGCCGGCTTCGACGATATGGGCGAACGGCCGCGCCCCCTGGTCGTCCGACCGCCACCACCCCGCGTAGTGTTCGTCTTTGGTGATGCGTCGCGCCAGCGCGGCCGCGCGCGCCCGGGCGGCCTGCAGATACACCGTGTTCGTTGTGGCGCCGTACAATTCGGTGGCGGCGAGCAACGCGCAGTAATCGTCCAGGATGTTCTCCCGGTGATCGTCGCAGTATTCCAGGTTGTGGACACGCAGGTGCTCAAAGCCCTTCTCCGCCGCCGCGAGGTACTGCGCGGCTGTGAAATCGCCGTCCCGCTTGAGGGTGCTGACGCGGGCCAGGGCTGCGATGGCCAGGCCGCCGCCTTCGCGGAACGCCGCCTGGATATCGCCATGCTTGGCATGGTCCAGCCCCACGTAACGGCAGATCTCCCGCTGGGCGGGATCGCCAGTGCAGCCGTCAAAGACCGAGATGTAAAAATAGCCGGCCGGATCCTGCATCCGCATCAGAAAATCGGCGCCGTACACGGCTTCCTCCCGCAACAGGGGCAGCAGGCCCTTCAAGCGTTGGGCCCTGGTCCGCGCCAGCCGCTCCGCCGCCTCCAGAAACGACCAGACGCAAAAGGGCGTCTGCTGCGCAGGCAGGTAGTTGACCTCCGTGAGGCAGCTCAAATACTTCGACACGTCGCCGGAGGCGTCGTACCAACCGCCGTGGACGTCCACGCGCGGCCGGCCGGGCTCGCCGAAGAAGGGCACGGCGCAATCGGCCTTGTCGTAAACGCCGGAACAGCGCCGGACCCGGAAATAATAGATCAGGTCGGCGAGGCTGGCCTTTGGCAGCACGTGCTCGCCGAGCGTGAAACGCTCCGAGTACACATCCTGCACCTGGATCCGGTACGTGCCGGGCTGGACCAGCGTCGAAAAGTCGCCCTGGTGAAAGAACCGGCCTTCCCAACCATCCACGGCGCCGACCTTGTGCAACGGGCCCTCGAACGCCACGCGCCCCTGGCTGTCGAGCACCTGGAACCGGGCGAGTTCGACCTCCGCGGCGCTCTGCACCACCAGCCGCTTGCTCGCCCGGACGTCGTAGCCCAGGTGATTGATGAGAATCTGGCAGCAGGCGGCTGCCGGCGCGGCGTTGCCGCCGCACAGCAAGGCTGCCAGGGCCAGCAGGAGGGCCAGGCGCCGGCGGACCGGCTGGAGAAAGGCCGGAGGCATGCCGACGCGTGCACCAAGAAAAATCATCGCACCACTTTAACCCGCCCCGGGGTCCTGTCCAACACTTTCCCGCCCCAAGCAAGGGCGCCGCAGCTCAACCCCGTGGCAACGACCTCACCATTCACTATCCGGCCGGATAGTGAATGGTGAGGTCGAGATGGAGCGGAACGTGTAAACGTTCCGGTGAATTTTTTGGGGATAGCAGGCCGGCAACGGCCGGAACCGTCACCCGACCCTGCTTCGCAGGGCTACGCCGGGCAAGCCGTTTCCGCTCCGGAATTCGGAATATTATCGCGCCAAGCTGAAAGTCCTTCGCTGCGGAGGAGCGCCAAGAACGCAAAGTTCAGGACAGGTTCGCTTTATTGTCTGCTTGCCGCTTCGCGTCCCTCCTGAACGAAGGGCTTTCAGTTTCCGTCTTAACTTTGCGCTCCTGCCAGGAGCAGGACTTGCAGCGTTGCGTTAACATCCGCTTCTCGTCATAGCGTCCGGCAGGATGCCGGACGCTGCGGGCTGGAAGCCCGCGCTCCCCATTACGTTAAGGTCCGTTTTCACTCCGTGCGGGCGGGCAGCGAGCCCGTCAGCCGGGACAGCGCGGCCGCCGCCGCGATTTCCTTGCCGTCGGCCAGGATGCGGAGGCCTTTGCCCAGATGATACCGCTCACCGGTCCGGTCATAGAGCACCGTGAGCGTGCGGCCGTGATAGCGCACGCGGTCCAGGCAGAACCAGTCCCACGCGCCGTCGGGCACGAGCGGATGGACCTCGACGATCTCGTCCGCCCGCGGGCGCAATCCGACGAGCCCCGAGATCACCAGGTCGCAGTAGGTCGAGTGGTTGTAGTCCTTGCCGCGCTCCCGGCCGCCCTTGCCCGCATCCCACGTGCCGTTATTCCAGGTTTTCAGCCGCGTCCGCGCGATCCAGTCGCCGTTCGTCGGATTCAGGTTCTCGTCGATCCACGGAACCACGCGGCCATCGTCGAGTTTCAGCCGATGCGACTTCGTGTAGATTTTCAGCAGCTCAACGTAATCCTTGGTACTGATGAAATCCTGCGGGGGACCGTTCAGCAAATTCGCCAAGCCGGTCAGGGTGACCGCCGTCGCATAGGGCCAACTCGGGCCGTTCCACTGGCACTCGTGGCCCTGGTAGGAAAGGGCGAACCCGGGATGACGCCGCTCCGCCGTGGTGGGGCCATAGGGCGCATAGAAGCCCTGCGGATCCATGAGCTGTTTCCAGGCGACCGCCAAGGAGAGGTCGGGCAGATTGAAATACCAGGGCGTGTAGCCATGCTCCTCGCGCACGTCAGCCAGCTTCGCGTTCGCGCCGCGCGGCAGCACCTTGAAGAACCGGGCCGCCGGATCCCAGAGTTTCGACTCCACCAGTTCTTTGATCCGGACCGCCTTTTGGCGATACTCCGTCGCCAGTTCCGCCCGGCCGGCGAGGTCGGCCAGCCTGGCGATCGCGAGGGCGTCGCCGTACTGATAGCTGTTGATCGTCGCGCGGCAGCCGCTGCCGCCGATCGAGACCTCCATGCCGTCCTGGCCGTCCTCCTGCCAGAAGAGGCCGTTCGCGTCGCGCCGCTGCCGCTCCCACCCTTCCCAGTTACGGACGAGATCCGGCAGGAGGTCCTTCACGAAAGCCGCATTGCCGTTGACCAGGTACCGCGCCCACAGGGCGTCGGCCGCCCAGAAGCTGTAATTCCGCGGGTCGCCGCCGCCGCGGAACCAGAAGCGCGCATAGTCATCGAGGTATTTCGGATCATGCAGCCAGCGGCCCTCGTAGAGGTGATGCCCGGCCGCGCAGTTGATGGCGTTGTATTTCCCGGACCACCCGACCTTCGGCAGGAACTCCGTGATGATGAAGCCGACGGACGTCTGCTTGATATGCTTCCGGTACGTCCACCAGCGGAAGTAGTAGATCTCCTCGATGTCCTTGTCCGGGCAATCCAACAGGGGGATATTGGCTTTCAGAAAATCCCAGGCCGCGGCATTGGGGATATGCTGGACGTACAATTCGTTGTCGTTCTGGTTGAAAGCCTCCACGTAGTGCCGGAAGACCTCGGCTGGGAGCACGGGCGTTTGCGGCGCCACCTCGGAAGCGTAGGCCGGCAGGGCAAGCCCCAGCAGCATGATCGCCAGCATGGTCGTTTTCATCAGCTCCTCCTTACGCATCTTGAGCCTCTTTGCGGCCAAACTTCTGTCTGATTTGTTCATCTCATCGCCTCAATGGGCCAGACACTGTCTGGCCCATCTGCTCTTTTTGGTCTCTTGAGATCGATTTGCTGTTGGCGATGGGGCCCGGCGCGTAGGACTTCTCCGCCGGGCCCGGCTGGGGCGGCTGGACCGGGATCACGAAGACCTCCTCGCCGCTGGCGTCTTTCTCGATCCTGCCGCCGCTGCGCACCACGGCCTTGCGCACCAACATCTCCGAAACCTCATATACCTTCGGCACGGTGTAGTCCGTATGGCTGTACTTGGCATTTAGATCCAACTTCTCAATGAAGCGGCTGGGGATCTTGGAGGCGCCCAGCACGGCGAAGAACACGCCGCCGGCGTTGGCCGGGTTGCAGTCGCTGTCCTGGCCGCAGCCGACCCCGATCATCTGGCCGAGCCAGGCGCCTTGCATCTTGTCCCGGAACACGCGGAGCGGCAACTTTCGCACCGACTGCTCGGCTTGCGCCAGCAGAGCGAACGACGCCAACACCAAGCCCGCCAGCCAGATCATTCTCATTTGGTTTTTCATAACTTGGACTCTCTTTTCAATGTCATCTGCATCAGTGTGACGCTGCCGATCGTCAGATCACTGCGCAGCGATGAAGAGCAGCCGCTCGCCGGCCTGCGTCTCGATTTCGACAAGGCCGCAGCCGTCCGGCTTGAGCGGCGCAGGGGCCGCGCGCGCGGAACGCTGCACGGTCGCCGCGGGCCAGGGGCTGACTATCCGCAGCCGGCCGCCTGTGGTGGAAGTCACCGCAACCTGCCGTACCGCGCCGCCGGCCTGCTCGGCCGCAACGAGGAAGCCGCCCACCGCGCGGAGGTTCTCGAAGCACGCCGACTTTTCTTTCGGCCAGGCCGGGAAGACGCGCACAATGCCATCCACGCTCTGGATGAGTAGTTCACCTACCGCCATGGTCGTAGCAAACTGCTCGGTGTAGTGGCCGTAGTTGTTGATAGAGTTGCCGAGACGGTTCAAGGTAATCGTGCCGTTGGGCCGCGAGCGGGCCGCCAGTTCGTCTTTGAGCCATTGCCAGCTGCCCGGCAGACTGAGCCGAGCGCGGGCCACGGCCAGCATGATCGCCGAGTTGTTGCCATTCCATCGCAGTCCGTCAATCGTCCGCGTAAAGAGTTGCTTCTCCGCGTCACCGGAGAACCAAGTCACCTGCTCGCCGGGGAACACCGGCACAGCCGGCACCGCGAGGTTGTACTCGATCGGCGGCGCATCCTCGACATCCACCACGAGCGGTCGGTCGCCCTTGGTGGTCGGGTAATCAGGCAGCCGGGTCAAGGCCCTCTTGAACCGCGCGACCAGTTCGGGCGCGCAGCCCATGATCGTCGCCGCCTCGATGGCCGCGCGGAAGGTAAAACGGACGAAGGCGATATCGTACGCGCTGTTGCGGTTCCGCTCCATGTTGGGCGTCCAATCCCAGTGCTCCGGCGAGACGCTCGGGGCCAGGATGATCTTGCCCGGCGGGCCTGCGCGGCACTGGTCCATGAAGTCGGCGTAGAACACCGCCACGTCGCGGAGCGCCGGCCACGCCACGTTCTTTAGGTAGTCACGGTCCGGCTGGAACTGGTAATGCCACCAGAGGTTTTGCACGAGGAAGCCCGAGTTGCCGATGGTGTGCGCCCAAGGCGTGCAGGCATGGACTCGATGGTTCTTGCTGCGGCACGCCTCGGAGTCGGGCGGCTCGTAAGGATAGAGGTTGTGCGGGAAGAAGGCCCCCCCGCAGTCATACGTTTTCCGCGCCAGCCACCGCGCCCGCGGCAGGTAATCGGTCACGCGTTGCTCGACGGGCTGGGCCAGTTCGACGTGGTTGGCGGCGAACGCGCCCTGAAAGGTCTGCTCGGTGTTGTAGTTGATCGTGTGGCCGCCGTGCCAGGCTGGCTCGTCGTCCACCAGCCCGGCAAACAGCCCGACGGCCACCACGCCCGGCTTGCTCACGCACCGCAAGAAGTACAGGTTGCGATACCAGAGGGCGGTCAGGACCGCATCGTCCAGCTTGACACCGCTCGCCGCCCAAAACGCGCGCCAGTCGTCCTCGTGCTTCTGGACCAGCGGCGCGGCGGTCGCCGCGGTCGCGCGGGCCAGGGCCACGGCAGCGCCCAGGGGATCCTGCGACTCCCGCGAGGTTACCACCGCGACGGCCTTGCGGTTGCCGGCGGACGCCAGGGCGACGGCAAAGGTCATGCCCGGCCAGTCCGGGTCGCCCGGAATCTGCCGCCTCAGCCAGGCAACGCCCTCACGCACGCCCTCTTCGGCGGCCGGCAGGTGCGGCGACGGGATGGGCTTCAGCGCGGCCTCCGCCGATGAGTTGATGAGAAAGACATTGCACTGGCTCAAAGCGCGGACCTCGGTCTGCGGCAGCTCTTGACCTTGTGGCCGCACGCGGGCGACCGCCCGGCGGAGATCGAGCACCGAACGGGCCGGCTCAACCGTTGCGCTCTTGAGAACCACTTGGGCGCAGGCCCGCGGGCAGGGATACGGCTTGTTCCAACTGGACCAGGAACCCTTGCTGCCGTTGGTTTTCCAGCCCTTGATGTCTATGGTCGTGAGCTCCGGGTCGCCCGCGGTGTCGATCCGCGCGTCCCATACATCGTTCTTGGTGATCCGCAGGACCAGGCTGCCGCCGCTGGAGTACAGCAGCCCATTCAAGTCGCCATTGCCCAGGATGAGCGAGTTCTCGTGGATGCTATCGAGCCGATCCTGCGAGATGGCCGCGGCCTCCAAGGCGTCGGGAAAGGGACTCTCCGGCGAACCGGTCGCTGGTTCCACCCATGCGGGAGCGGCCGCCGCCAAGCTCAATAGCAATGTACTCCAACGACTTGTCATGGTCGGCTTTCGCCCCTTACGGCCCACCCGGCCCCGGCAGTTTGAACTCCCGCCAGTTCATGCCTGGCGGCTGCCGGACGGATTGTCCGGCTTGCACTGCCAGCCGGTCGTCTCATGTCTGCTACTTCTTCTCGGCGATGCTCTTGGGCACGGGTTGTTTGGCCAGGCCGACCTGAAACCGTTTGCCGACGTCGCAGGTGCCCTGGAAGTAAAACCAGTATTCATTACCCTCCCGGATGATGTCGCCATGGCTCAGGCTGCCTGCCGCAAACTTCGGGGTGTTGATCTTGATCCGGCCCTGGTCCGTGAACTTCGCGGCGAGATTCTGGGTTATGTAAGCTTTGTAGTATTCGCCCTTGGGCGACCACCCGATGCAGCCGAACAGCGTATAGGTCGGGCCATCTTTGATCACGATGCTCCCTTCGCCGGTGGCGCCCGTATACACGGGCGTGGGCGACCAATCAACCAGATTGGTTGAGGTGACGTAATAAATCGCGTCGCCGCCGGTGGTGAAGAAAAGATAGTAGCGTCCGTCTTCGCTGAAGATGAAGGGGTCATTGACCTTGCCTTGGCGGAGCACCGGGGCGCCGACGTGCTTGGTCCAGTGCTTCAAATCGGTGGACGTGGCATACCCGGTCGTTACGCCCCGGCCGGCGCCGGCATAGTACATGTAATAGACGCCGTCTTTCAGGATCGGCTTGGCCGGAGCCTGCGGTCGCGCATCGTCCCATTCGCCCGGCTGGCCCTTGGGGATGGCCACGCCCTGATAGGTCCACGTGAGGCCATCGGGCGACGTCGCGTAATCGATCCGGGGCTCGCCTTTGCCGCCACTGCCATCGCCTTGCCACGGGTTGGCGCTGGTGTAGTACATGTAATAGGTATCGCCGGCCTTGATCACGGAAGGGTCCTTGGCCCAATCGTCATCCGGATCGCAAAAGACCGGCGTCTCGATCGCCTGCCAGGCGGAGGTCGCGACCAGCGTCGCGGGCGATTCCGCCGGAGGCTCGGCGCCCCGACCGGGCAGCACGCCCAGCGCCATGGTCAGCACAGCACAACTGAAGCAAATAGTAATGCAATCTGTTTTCATACCGCAGTCTTCTTTCCTCACTTCGAATTACGCATACCCTACCCTGACAAAGCGGTCTTATTGCTCGCGGCCCGGCATTCTACTTCTCATCCGGCAGACCTGCGCCTGCCGGACCCAGCACCATGGTCGCGCCGGTCGCGGTCTTCATCACGAACCGGTCGCCTTTCAGGGTTGCTGTTTTCTTGCCGTCGCGATAGACATCCACCGCCTTGCCCGGCCACGGATTGACCACGGTGCAGTCCCGCCCCTGCTCGCTGTGGATCTTCACGAACCGCACCGTGCCACCTTTGAGCGCGCTGGAGACCAGGAACGCGCCCTCCGCGCGCAGATTCCAGAACCGCGCGTCCTTGTCCTTCGGCCACACCGGGAAGAGCCGGAGCACCTGCCGGTGGCTCATGCAGATCATCTCGTTGATGGTGTTCGGGCAGGTGCTGCACTGCTCCATGGTCTCCGGAAACCCGTTGGGCGTCTTGCGGCTGGTGGACCACAGGGTCCTGAGCTTCTCCAGGATGATGGTCGGATCGTACCCCACCCGCACCGCCGCCGGATAGTGACTGTTCTCGCCATTGTCATTGGACCAGGGCCGGCCCTTCGCGGAAATCGTGTTGCGCGCGATCTCGAGCAGTTTCGGATCGTCGTCGAGGCCGATCGCCCCACTCGGATAGATGTGTTGCAGGCCCACGCTGTTGCCGTCGATCCATTCGGTCCCCTTCTCGCTGTAGCGGAACACGGTCGCCCCGTCTTTCTGAAACGTGGGGAATTTGCTCAGGTGCTTCAGGATGTGCTGCCACTTCTCCCGCCGGCCCTGGTCTACCCCCAGCTCGGCGCTCATGTCCAGGGCCAGCGTGAACGTGTTGTACACCAGGCCCAGCGACAGGAGGGAATTGACGTCCGACCCCGAGTTCTCCTGGATGGAATCGTTGTAGACCACATAGCGGCCTGGCGGAAGTTTGCTCGCCGGTATCTTGTCCGCCGGTACGCCGTCAATGATCGCGACCGGCGGGAGGGTCGTGGAGTTCGTGGGGGCAAACCCCGTGGCGAGCGGATTACTCTGGCCGCCGGAGTAGGGTTCAAACCGCAGGTAATCCTCCCAAAAATTCGCGACTTCGAGCACAAACGGATACACCTTCCGGGCGTAATCCAAGTCATACGTGTGATGCCAGCGCATGGCCATGTTGATCAGGCCATAGGGCGCGTTGCATTTCTGGCCGAGGAAGGTCTTGGGATGGCAGGTCTGGATCCCCTTGGCGCCGATGCCCACCGGGTAGTACACGCCCCGGATGTTCAGCTCCTTCTGCGCATAGGCCTTGCCGCGTTCCATGAAAGCGAGAATCGGGGCATCAAAGGTGTCCGCCTGCTCGATGTGGTTGCACTTATAGAGGGCGTAGTACTGCGACTGGAAGTCGAAGTTTAGATGGTAGTCGCCCGCCCAGCGGGGATCGTCATGCGTGACCCACAGCGAGAACAGCCCCGCGGGAAATTCCTTGTCCCGCGTGCCGCTGCCCATCATGTAATTGGACGCGTAATACGTCTTCTCCAGCAGGGAATCGCCGATCTCGACGAGCGACTTGGCCCAGAACTCCCGCCACCACTGCGCATGCTGCGCCAGCAGCTTGTTCACCTTCTCCGTATTCAGCTCCGTCGCCATCTGCTGGGCCGACGCCACGGGGTCCGGGGCGTCAAACGAACTCTGCATCGCCACCGCGACGGTGACCGGTTGGCCCGGCTCCAGCTTGAACACGGGCGCCTGCGCGCCAAGCACCGCCAAGGCCGTGGCCGCGGAGGTAGGCTTGACCTGGTTCACCCACGTGGGGTCGTTGAAAAAAGCCTTTGTCGCCCACAGCAGCGCATCCTTCCGGCCGGTCTCCTCCTTGGAGCCGCGCCCCGGCGCCGCCCACAGCTTGGTTTCCACCTCCACCGGCGCACCGGTCACGGCCAGCTCGATGAGCAGGAAGTCGTCCGTCGCCGCAACGCGGGAACGCATCGTCACATTCAGATCGCCCCGGGTGAACCGGGAGATTGCGATGGCCGGAAACAACTCCTGCTCGATCCGGTAGGTGGCGCCGGTGAGCGCCGGGATATTGATTTCCAGGCCGCCGAAGAGGCGCGGGCCACCCTGCCGGTGACCGTCCTTCAGCCGCCAGAAATTGTTCTTGCTGATCCAGTACCGCTGGGCTTCGGGCGAGCCGCTGATCACCGCGCCCAGATCTCCGTTGCCCAGCAGGGGACCGTCAACCGTATCGCGGGAAGGAACTCTTCGCGGAGGTTGTTCCATGACGGTCTTGTATTGGGAAACGATGCGTTCAGCCTCGGCCTGCATGCGCTTTTCGTCCGGCGTTGGCCCAGGGCCGGTCAGAGTCGCCGCCGGCGCCGCGCCCTGCGCCTGCCTCAGCACCAGCAATCCGAGCAAAATACCGCCTAGCAGCCGTTGACCAGTTGTTCCCATGCGCATGTGGCCTCCTTGGTGTACTTCAGCGTTGTACGCCCATCATCCAACTATTAACGTTCAGCGGCGTAATTTCGTGTATTTTCGCGGTGCACCGATTACACATTTTGCTCCAGGAGAAACCAAAATGAGAACTGCTGGTCCGGCTGCGGGCTGGACAGCCCACGGTTTCGGGTGCATGATATATTCGGATTAAGTGACATGGAGGTGTGCCATGATTAAAAGCATTCTGGTCTGCACCGATGGTTCCGCGTATGGCGACACGGCCTGTGATTACGCGCTGTTTCTGACGGCGCGTCTCAAGGCCCGGCTGACCGGCCTGCATGTGCTGGATTCCCGTATGCTGGAGGGGCCGATGCTGTCCGATCTCTCCGGCTGGGTCGGCGCACAGCCGTTCAGTACCCAGTTGCAGCAGTTTCGCGAGCTGATGGAAGAAAAAGGGGCGGCCGTTATGCGGGCGTTCAGCGAACGTGCTGCCCAAGCCGGCCAGGACGCGGAGACCCGGATCGCGATGGGACATCCGGCGCGCGTCATCCTGACGGAGGAAGTGGGGACCGAACTCCTGGTCCTCGGCCAGCGGGGTGAACACGCGGAACTGATCGGCGACCTGCTGGGTTCCAATGTGGAGCGCATCGTCCGTCGCTCCTTCAAACCCTGCTTCGTCACGCCCCCGGCCTTCCGGCCTATCACCAAAATCCTCGCCGCTTTCGACGGCAGCGGCCCGGCCAGCAAAGCCCTCCACGAGGCCATCGAGTTGGCCGCCGCGCTGGCGGCGCCCCTGCTGATCCTCACGGTCCGGACCCGTCAGGACGACCCGCCCGCGGAAGCCATCGCCGAAGAGGGCCTCAAGCTGGCCCGGGCGCACACGTGCGCCGCCGCCACGCTGGTCACCGCCGGACGGCCCTCGGCGACGATTCTCGAATCGGCCCGGAAGCAGGGTTGCGACCTGATCGTCGTGGGCGCCTATGGCCACAGCCTCATCCGCGAATGGATCATCGGCAGCACCACCGCGCATCTGATCCATCAAACCGATGTGCCGGTGATGCTGGTGCGGTGAGCCATGTCGACGGTAATTACCATCGTAGCGATTTTGATCGGTTTGCTGGGGCTCGGCTGGTGGTTGAGCCGCAGCCTGCGCTCCGCCCTGGCGGAGCGCCGCGACGACCAGGCACTGTCGCTGCTTCAGAACCAGGTTCAGGCCACTGTCAGCCAGATCGAAAAACTGCGCGACGGCATCCAGCAGATCGCCGATCAGACGCACCGGTCGCTGGCGGATACCCGCCAGGCCATGGATGCCCGGCTCGATGGCGCGGCGCGCGTTATCGGCGACGTCTCCAAGCACCTGGGCCAGTTGGACGAATCGGCCAAGCGCATCTACGACGTCGGTAAGGACATCGCCAGCCTGCAGGACATCCTGCGCGCGCCCAAGCTACGCGGCAACCTCGGCGAATTGTTCCTCGGCGACCTGCTCGCCCAAATCCTGCCGCCGGACCATTACGAGATGCAGTTCGCCTTCCGCAGCGGCGAGAAGGTGGACGCGATCATCCGTCTCAAGGCCGGACTCGTGCCGGTGGACGCCAAGTTTCCGCTGGAAAATTTCCAGCGCCTGGCGCGGGCCGCCACCGACGACGAGCGCCAGGCCGCCCGCCGCGCCTTCATCAAGGATGTGAAAACCCACGTGGACGCCATCGCCGCCAAATACATCCGCACCGACGAAGGCACCTTCGATTTTGCGCTGATGTACATCCCCGCCGAGAACGTGTACTACGCCGCCATTGTCAAGGATGACGAGTTTGGCGGCGAAGCGGCGCTGTTCCAATACGCCCTGGTCCGGCGCGTGATCCCGGTCTCGCCCAACAGCTTCTACGCCTACCTCCAGACCATCCTGCTCGGGCTCAAGGGCCTGCGCGTCGAGGAAAGCGCCCGCCAGATCATCAACAATCTCGGCCGGCTGCAAAAGGAGCTGGAAACCTTCGGCGAGGCCTTCCGCCTCGTCGGCCAGCACCTCCAGAACGCGCAGAAGAAATTCGACGAGGCCGACAAGCGCTTTGCCAAGGTGGAGGGCAAGCTGGACCAGATTGACGGCGTGGTGCACGGACTGGAAAGCCCGCACGCGGGCGAACCGCCACCCGCCGGCCCGGCCTTGCCCCCGACGGAGCCACCGGCCTGAGGCGCCATTCGCCCCGCTGCAACAGGGGATGACGGTGCAGCGGTACAGGTAGGTCTGGCATTCTTGCCTGACCTGTTCAGATCGGCCAAGAATGGCCGACCTACTTGTCGAGAAACCCTCCGTCGCGTCCGTTTATTGGGCTCTACCCTGTTAACACGGAATGATGGTTATGCGGTGAAGATGCTTCAGTCGCTGGCGCGGGGACTTCGTGGGCGTCCTTTGCGGAGGACAGCCCCGCGGTGCTACATTAGATGCTTGTGCAAATCTTCGTGGGCGGGGCTTCTAGCCCCGCGGAACTGCTTGAGTTGCTTGCTCGGGGCTGGAAACCCCGCCTACAGCGGAATCCACGTTAAATCCACGGCTTCCGCCGCGTGCACTGTCCCACGTCAGTGCAGTTCGGTAGCCACGGTGTTCGGCCACCGCGTCTGGTTGCCGGGTGTCCAGATCGGCGCTTAATGCCCGCCGGACGTCTTCAGGCCGCGCACTGCCTCGGATTGGCTCAGCTTGGTCCAGTAGAGACCATAAGCGGCAATCAGGGCAAAACACGCCAACGGCATCCAGAAGCTGACGGACATGTTGTAGAGGTCGCCCAGGCGCCCCATGATCTTCGGCATAAGCGCGCCGCCGGTGATGGACATGACGATGAACGCGGCGGCTTTCTTCTTCGACTGGGGGCCCAACCCGTGAATGCCCAGCGCAAACACCGTCGGGAACATGACCGACATGAAGAAGAAGGTCAGGAACATCGCCGCCACGGAAATCCAGCCGAGCTTGAGAATGACGATGCCGCACAGGATGGTGTTGACGATGGCATAGGTGCCCAGAACACGATGCGCCGGCTTCCGATTGATGACCGCGGAACCGGCAAACCGCCCGCTGCAAAACAACACGTAACCCACTAACCCCAGCAGCCGCGAGGCCCCTTTTTCGTTCACGAAAAACTGGGTGATGCCGTCCAGGGTCTTCGTCACGAAATTGCCATGCACCAGCCAGCCGTCCGCTGTCGCCTTCGAGATCGCAGGCATCTCGGAAATAACATAGTTGATGAAGAAGCTGAAAATGCCGGCCTGGGCCGCCACATAGAAAAATTGAGCCAGGGTTCCCGAGGAAAAATGCGGATGGGCCCAAATGTTGTGATGGGTAATGTGCTTGGCAATCGGTATCAAGATCACGGCGGGGATGATGACGATCAGGCCCGCGATGACGGGCACCACCATGTCGACGATTTTCTGGCTGACGTTGCAGGCCGGGAGAATCAAGTTGAGGATCATGTAGGCGGCGAAAGCCAGCACGGCGACATTCAGCAGCATCAGAACATAAATGAGGCCGCGGTTATACACCTTGCCGGCATGCCCGGCTCCTTCATCGGCGGGCTGGCTGTCATCCGTCTGGTACATATCCTCTGTTTTGATGTCCGGCACATAGGCGAAGTAAAACAAGGCCGCGAGAAAGAGGACCACGATGGCCACGCCCATATACGGGATGTAGAGCTGGCCGTGAGCGACCTCGACGCCGCCTTCGGAATAAAAATAGTAGCCGCCGATGATCGGCCCGAGAATCCATCCGATCCCGTTGAAGGATTGCGCCAGGTTAATCCGTGTCGGCCCGTGTTCCTTCGGCCCCAGCAGCGTCGTGTAGGGATTGGCCACCGTTTCCAGCACCGTCAAGCCCATGGCAATCAGGCAGACGCCGAGCAGAAAGGCCCAGAACGCCGCGATGTGGGTCGCCGGCATGAACCAGAAACCGCCCAGCGAGACGAGCAGAAGTCCGAAGATAATGCCGCCTTTGTAACCGATCCGGCGGGTAAGCAGGCCGGCGGGCAGCGCCATCAGCGTATAGCCCATATAATGGGCGAACTGCACCCAGGCCGATTGCGCCTTGGTCAGGTGCAACTGGTCCTGAAAGTGTTTGTCCATGGTGTCAATCATGCCGTTGCAGAAGCCCCACAGCAGAAACAGCGAGCTGACCAAGGCGAAGGTAAACGCCAGGTTCTTGCCGTCGGCGGTGCGAAACATCCCGGTTGAACTCATGGTGTGCTCCTTTTCCCCAGCGGCAACCGCGCCCCGCCTCCGGTGGCAGTCGCCGCACCGGTTTTTATCCCATCCGGCCGGTGCTTCGCCAGCTTTTTCGGCGGCGATCAGGCTTGTGTTCACGGCCGGCGCTTGGCATGCTCCGGCCCGTCGGAGGGTGGCAGCATGTTGAACATCGGAATACTCGGCTCGGGCCAGGGCAGCAATATGCAGGCGATCCTGGACGCCATCGCCGCCAAAAAGCTGGACGCGCGGATCGTGGGCGTCATCGCCGACGTGGCCGACGCGTTCATCCTGGAGCGCGCGCGGCAGCACGGCCTGCCGGCCTTTTATGTGGACGGCGCGCCCTTCAAGACCAAGCTCGACGGCGCGGCGGAGCAGCGCGTGCTGGAACTCCTGCGGCAGCAGCACGCCGGCGTGGTCGCCCTGGCGGGCTTCATGCGGATCGTCAAAGGCGGCCTGCTGCGCGCCTACGCCGGCCGGATCGTCAACATCCATCCCGCCCTGCTGCCGGCGTTCCCCGGCCTGCGCGCCTGGGAACAGGCGCTGCACTACGGCGCGAAGGTGACCGGCTGCACAGTGCATTTCGTGGACGAGGGCACGGATACCGGGCCGATCATTCTGCAGCGTACCGTGCCGGTGCTGGACGACGACACGCCGGCGACCCTGCACGCACGCATCCAGGAGCAGGAACACGAAGCGTATCCGCAGGCGCTCCAGTGGATCGCCGCGGGCCAGGTGCGGCTCGCCGGCCGGCGGGTGCTGATCCGCGGCTGAGGGCCGCCGCGCCGCGCAGGCGGTGCGGCGCGGTCACGCTCTTCCCCGACCTGTTCTGTAAAGGATCTCAAGACACTGGACTACGGCGGCGGTTTCGCCTAGGATGCGCGCCGCTGCGAGCCATGAATAAGGAAACGCCCATGAACAAGATCGTGTTGGGCCTGCCGAAGGGCAGCCTGCAGGAAGCCACTTTCCTGATGATGAAGAAGGCCGGATTCGCCGTGAGCACGGGTTCCCGCTCCTACCTTCCGAGCGTGGACGATCCGCTGATCGAGGCGCGCCTGATCCGGGCGCAGGAAATCAGCCGCTACGTCGAGCATGGCATGCTGGACGCGGGCCTGACCGGCCACGACTGGATCGTCGAAAACGGCTCCGACGTGCACGAGGTGGCCAACCTGGTTTACGCCAAGCAGGGGATGCGGCCGGTGCGCTGGGTGGTCGCGGTGCCGAACGATTCGAAGATCAAGACCGTGCGGGATCTGGCCGGCAAACGCATCGCCACCGAAGCCGTGGGGATCGCGAAGCGGTACCTGAAACAACACGGCGTGCGGGCCGAGGTGGAATTCTCCTGGGGCGCCACCGAGGTCAAGGCGCCGGAGTTGGTGGACGCCATCATCGAGCTGACTGAAACGGGCTCCTCCCTGCGGGCCAACAACCTGCGCATCGTGGACACCGTGCTGGAGTCCACCACGCGGCTCATCGCCAACCGTCAGGCCTGGAAAAACGCCGGCAAGCGCGCAAAGATCGAGCAGCTTGCGATGCTGCTCCGGGGTGCGCTGGAAGCGGAGTCCCGGGTGCTGCTCAAGATGAACGTGCACGAGGATCAACTGGCCGCCGCGCTGAAGATTCTGCCAGCGTTGAACGCCCCGACGATCAACAGCCTGAGCCGCGAGGGCTGGTATTCTGTCGAGTCGGTGGTCGAGGAGCGCGTGGTGCGCGAGATCATCCCGGCCTTGAAACGCGCGGGCGCGGAAGGTATCATCGAAATTGCTTTAAACAAAGTGGTGCCCTGAACACGGGGCCGGCAGGAGCAAAGCATGGGATCCGTTAAAAAGAAACGCCGCAAGAAGATGGCGCAGCATAAACGCCGCAAACGCCGGCGCGCCAATCGGCACAAAAACGAAAACAAGTAGACCGCGCCGCCCCGACGGTTGCTGGTATTCTGGGCAGGACGATGCTGCGCAGGCGCATGGACGTGAGATGGGTCGTCGCAGGAGCGGCGGTCACATGGTTGTGCGGCTGTCAGGCCGCCCACCAGTCCGGTCGCGTCGCGGACGGCTTGGCGCAATCGTTATCCCTCAGCACGGAGGCCCGGATACGCGCCGAGGCGTTGGCTGCCTTCGCGCAGGCGCAACTGGACGAGGCCCATCAGGATCCGGCGGCCGCACTGGTTCATTACCAGCAGGCCGCCGCGTTGGATCCGGACAACGAAGCCCTCCAGATGAAGGTGGCGCTGAGCCTGCTCCAGCGCCACAGCAATCAGGAAGCCCTCGCCATCCTGGAAACCTTGGTCCGCCGGCATCCCCGCTCCGAGCAGGCTTTGTCCTGGCTGGCGCTGACGTATCAATCTACGGACCGTGGCGAAGACGCGGCCCGGATCTATCAGCGCCTGATCCGGCTCGCCCCACGGCAACCTTCCGGTTATCTCAAGCTGGCCGCCATCTACAGCCGCCAGGGTAAGGACCAGGACGCCCTCCGCTGGTTGCAGCGCGGATTGGCTCAGATGCCCGCCGCGCCGGAAATCTGCAAGGCGCTGGCCGACCTGTATGCCCGGCGCGCCCTGGTCGCCTGCCAGCCGGCCGAAGTCCAGCGCCATCGGCGGCGCGCCCTGGAACTGATGGAACAGGCGTGCCGCGCCGCCCCGGACGACACCGAGTTGCGGTCCAGCCTGGGCGAGCTCTACATTGCCAACGGTCAATTTGAACAGGCATTGGCGGCGTACAAGATCATCGAAGACCGTTCCCCGGGACAGCTTCCGCTCAAAAGCAAACTGGCACAGACCTTCGCCGCGCCGGACCGGCGCGATCAGGCCGTGGCCTGTTTTGAAAAGCTGGCCGTCCAACGGCCGCAGGACGAACGCCTCCAGTTCTACCTGGGCGAGCTCCATGATGCTGCCGGTCATGCCGAGCAAGCGCAAACCTGTTTCCAACGTGCCGCCACGATGGCCACCAACGCCACGCCCGTCAGCCGGCTGGCCCTGTGGCACATCCAGCACAGCCAGACGAACGAGGCGATCGCCGCCATCCAGCAGGGATTGCGCCGCTGGCCGGACGATCCGGGGCTGTTGCAAATGCGCGCCTATTGGCACCTCGCGCAGAAGGAATATGTCCAGGCCATCGCCCTGTTCAAAAAGTCGCTGCCGCAGCTCAAGAACCAGCCCGCGGCAGTGCTGCCCGCCACCCTCTACCTCGAATGCGCCGCGGCGGCGCTGAAATCCGGACACCTCGACGAGGCCGCGGACTTGTTGGTCCAGTGTTACGCGCTTGATGAGGATTCCCTCGACGCCTTCTGCCGGCAGGCCGCCAGCAACGAGCCTGACGGACTGCGCCGCACCGCCCTGGTTCTGCAGAAAGTCGCCGCGCTCCTCCCCGACAATCCCCAGCCCCTCATCCTGCTCGGCCAACTCCGCCTCGCCGGCAAGGATTATGCCGCCGCCATCCCCGCCTTCGAACGGGCCCAGGCCCTTGCCGCGCAGACGCCAGCTCATCAAAACAAGCTGGATACCTTGTTCTATTTTCTATTCGGTTCGGCGTGCGAACGCCAAGGCCAGTTCGAGCGCGCCGAGCAGCTCTTCTTCCGTTGCCTCGAGCGCGATGACAACTTTGCCGAGGCGCTCAATTACCTGGCCTACATGTGGTGCGAGAAAGGGATCCATCTGGACCGCGCCCTGCAATTCGTGCAGAAGGCCCTGCAACTCGAACCCGACAATGGCGCCTACCTCGACTCTCTGGGCTGGATTTATTACCAGCAGGGCCGTTACCACGATGCGCTCGCTCCGCTCAAGAAAGCCGTCGAGCTCATTCCCGACGATGCCACCCTCTACGATCACTTGGGCGACCTCCACCTGAAGCTCAACGACCAGCCGCAGGCTATCCACTGCTGGACCACCGCCTACCAACTCGACAGCACCAATGCCGGCACCGCCCAGAAACTCCGCGCCCGGGGCCTTGACCCGGAGCGTTTGCTCCAAGCCCAGCCACCCGCGACGCCCGGCGGCGTTCCTGCCACCAACGCACCCGCCCTGAAATAGGAAGTCATTGGTCATTACACATCCATTATCAGGCGCTGATGGAAATCACACGCGATGAGGTGGAGTTCGTGGAGATGATCTGCGCCATCCTGCTTGCGTGGGCGGGGCTTCTGCTACTCTGTGAAGTGGCGAAGCCCCTCCCTGCTCTGCGAAGCCCGCTACGCAGGGCGAAGAAGCGTCGCTACGAAGCACGAGCAGCCCCGCGGAGAGACTGCAGTGACTGGTGCGGAGCTGCTCTTCGCAGGAGGACGCCCACCTGAACTTGGTGCTGTCATGCCGCCTTTTCCAGACGCCTTCTTCCGTTTGGCGTCTGCCCCGTCTTCGGCCTTAGTGCCTTCATCAGCCCTTCGCACTCTTCGTGGTAGAGAGCAGGCGGAAGTTGGTGTCGGCTCGCACTGCGTCGTTGCGCGTTCTATCCCCCACCCCTCTGCATTATCCGTTCCCAAAATCCGGTTTGCCATTCACGCAGGCAGAGCGTACTTTGTTCGTGGTCTGTCCGTTGTTTCGGGGTTTTAACCCGGAGGTAATATTATGAACCGATCGAGGGTTCTCGCGATAGTGGCCTGTCTGTTGGCCGTTGTCGGCGTCATCCAGGCTGCGCTGTTCTCCTGTCCCAAATGCGGGTATGAGCAGCCGGAGGGCACGACGAAGTGCAGCCATTGCGGCGCAACGCTCACCCCGGTCACCATCGCCACCAACACGCCGGTCGTCACGTCCCCGGCGGTCCGCACGGCTTGGTCGGCCGCCGCCGAGGAGGAGTTCCGCAAAGCCCAGGCGGCCGCCCGCCAGAACCGGACCTGGCTGGCTTGGTTCTACGCCCGCAACGCCGTCGCGCTGAATACGCTGGCCGGCGCAACCAAGGCTGTGCTCGAAGCCGATCTCGTGAAAGCCCTCGAACAACTGGAGCGCGCCCTGCGCAGTACCGAGGCCAAGTGTCCAGCCTGCGATGGCACCGGCCGGCGCGAAATGAAAATTAAAATGAGTGACGGCCGCCTGCAGACCATGAACTCCGACAGCCTGGTGTGCGTGCGTTGCGGGGGCAGCGGCCGCCTGCCGTCCGTCCGCATGCCGGACATCCTGAACCATCAGCGCGCGCAGGTGGCGCGCGACTATGACGCGTTGCAGAAGGACCGCAACTGGGTCGCACTGTCCGGCGTCTGGCTGTCCCCCGAACTTGCCGCGGGCTTGACGCTGAGCAACCGGGTGGCCGTCATTCAAGCCCTGGGCAGCACCTGCCTGAATTGCGCCGGCATGGGGATCCTGGCTTGCGCCCGCTGCGAGGGCGCCGGCTACCTCAAATGCTCCAACGGGGATTGCGTCATGGGCACGATGACCTGCCCCGATTGCGGCGGCACGGGCGCGCCCAAGAAAGCGGATCATTCCTCCGGCCGGAATACGCTGGTCAGTTCCTTCTGCAAGACCTGTCAGGCCACGGGGCGCATCACCTGCAAGACCTGCCGCGGCAGGGCGGTGCTGCCCTGCGCCACCTGTCAGGGCAAGATGGCGCTGGTCTGCAAGGTCTGCAACGGCTCGGGCCAGAACCCCGAATGTACCAAGTGCCACGGCTGCGGGCTCGTGGCGTGCACCCGCTGCAAAGGCACCGGCAAGAACCGCGATACCCCCTGCCCCGACTGCCAGGGACAGGGCCAACTGCTCTGCGCCACCTGTCAGGGCGCCGGCAAGGTATCCCGGCGCTGAAGCGCGCCGGCCGGCGGCGGCTCCGGTTCACACGGGAAAACGGCATGGAAACGGCCACCTCCGAGCAACTGCGCCAGGATGCCCTGGCTATCCTGCAAGCCCTGCGGCAGGCCGGCTTCCTCGCCTATTTTGCCGGCGGCTGCGTGCGCGACCAACTCCTGGGCCGCGTACCCAAGGATTACGACGTCGCTACCAGCGCGCGGCCGGAGGATGTCGCCCGCCTGTTCCCGCGCACCGTGGCCACCGGCAAGGCGTTCGGCGTGATGCAGGTGGTCACCGCCGGACGCACCTGTGAAGTGGCGACGTTTCGCCGCGATTCCGCGCAGGGCGACGGCCGCCGGCCCGACGCCGTGGCCTTCAGCGGGCCGGAGGAGGACGCGCGGCGGCGGGACTTCACCGTCAATGGACTGTTCCTCGAGCCCCTCACCGGCGAAGTCCTGGACTTCGTCGGCGGCCGGCAGGATCTGGAGCTGAAAATCATCCGGACCATCGGCGCTCCGCGCCAGCGGTTCGGCGAGGATTACCTCCGGCTGCTGCGGGCGGTCCGCTTTGCCGCCACCCTGGAATTTGAGCTGGAGGCGGCCACGCGCACCGCGCTGCAGGAGTTGGCACCCCGCATCAACAACATCAGCGCCGAGCGCATCCAGCAGGAGCTGACCCGGCTGCTAACTACCGCGTCGCATGCCGGCCAGGGGCTGCGGTTGCTGCAGACGAGCGGGCTCCTGGCTGTCCTCCTGCCGGAGGTGGCCGCACTGGCCGGGCAGGCACAGCCGCCGCAGTTTCATCCCGAGGGCGACGTCTTCGAGCACACCGTGCTGATGCTCGACGGGTTGACGCAGCCCTCCAGTCTGACGCTGGCTTGGGCTGTGTTGCTGCACGATATCGGCAAACCGCCCACCGCCGCGCTCACCCGCGAGCCGGACGGTAGCGACCGCATCCGCTTCCACTACCATGATGAGGCCGGCGCCCGGATGGCGGAAGGCATCTTGCGCCGGCTCAAGATGCCGGCCGACGAGATTACGGCGATCACCTACTGCATCAAGAATCACATGCGCTTCAAGGAGGTACCGCAGATGCGCCGGGCCACGCTCCGGCATCTGGTCGGAGCGCCCACGTTTCCAGTGGAAATGGAGTTGCATCGGCTGGACTGTCTATCCAGCCATGGCCATCTGGGCAACTACGAGTTCCTGCTGAAGTTCCGGGAGGAGTTACAGAACGAGCCGGTGCTGCCCAAACCGTGGATCACCGGCCACGACTTGCTCGCGCGCGGCCTGCCGGCCGGCCCCGAGTTGGGCTGCTGGCACCGGCGCGCCTACGAGGCCCAATTGGAGGGCCGCTGCGCCTCCCGCGAGCAATTACTCGCTTGGCTCGACCAGGCGCTGCGGGAGCGGCTGCGGGATCCAGCCGCGCCCACCGCTCCCTCGCCGCCCGACCACGAAACCCATTAACCGTCTTGTACTGGGATTAATCCTCTGTGCAGCCACGATGCTCTGTCGCCGTGTCTGTCAACGCCCCGACTGAGCGGGGCGGCTACAGGAGTGTCTACTCTATTCGATGAATAAAAGGGGCGTTCAAGAAAGATGAACGCCCGGAAAAGGAGTGGCGCATCTGGCAGGAGTTGAACCTGAAACCCCAGATCTGTAGTGAGCCAAAAACATCGAAAAACCTCCATATGCAGCCGTCGCGTCAACCTTCAACACGATCACCATATCCGCCGGATCCCAGCGCGCATCCGCGGACAGCGATAACTCGACGCCCTCGGCCGATTGGCTGAGCTTCACGGCTTGGCCGCCGAGCAGGAGCGACGCCGCGCGGAAGCGCTGGCCATTTTTCGGCGCAGGGAGGCGGACCGATTCCCCGGCCGGCGGCGGGATCAGGACAGGCACATACACGATGGAGCCGTCGGTCGGGTCGCTGGCCACGATGTCCCACGGGATCGTTCCATCGTATCGTTTCAGTTTCGCAACCTCCGGTTCTTGTCGGTCATTGCTTCGGTGGGAACAACTGGAACTCCCAGATGGTTGGCCCGTCGGTGGCTTCGGTGATGTTCAGGCGCACCCGCTGGGCCGTGACGGGCTCGAATACGGCCTCGTGGGTAGCGCCAAGGTTTACGCCGCGGTAGCAGGATTTCCATTCCCCGTCCTGCCAGTATTCGATGGCGAAGGTGCGAACGCGTTTCAGTTCGGGATACGCCTGCGTGATGACGGCGCGGCCGACGGCGACCAGCTTGCCGAGGTCCACTTCCAGCCAGGCTGACTTCGTGCCCGCGTCGGTGGCCCAGCGCGTCTCGCTGTTGTCATCGAAGGCTTGGTCCGCACCGTATTGGGCATCTCCTTGAAAGACGTTCGAGGCCGTGGCTTTCTTGCCGGTCGCCAACGATCGCGAAGGCGTGCACATGGCCAACGGCGCAATGTCACCGGCCGGGCGATCCAGTTCCAGCGCGATGATGGTGTCCATTTCCTGCCGATCGCTGGCCGGCAAGGAAATCTCGATGGCGTCATCGGCCTGCTTGACGGTCACGTTGCTACCGGTCAGCGCATTGCTGCGAAGGATTTTCGCGGGGATGGCCGGCAGCGTCAATGTCTCACCGGGCCATTGCTGCACGTGCAGATAGATCGTGTTGCGCTTACATGTCGAGACGCCGACCCTGCTAGGGGTGAACGGACCGCCCCGCGTGCCGTAGATGCTCGCGCCGTATTTCGCCAGCCACGCGCCTATTTCCTTCAAGCGACCCGCTTGCTCCGGCGCGATTTCGCCGGTGGGCATCGGGCCGACATTCAGCAGCATGTTGCCGTCGCCACCGGCGCAACCAATCAGCATGTTCAAGCACTCCGCGAATGTCTTCACGCCATCCTGCGACCCGCCCCAGGCCCATTGGCTCCGGCGCGAGATGGTCATGCAGGACTCCCACGGGCGCTGGTGGTCGAAGCCGCCGATGCTCTGCTCCGGTGTATAGAAGTCGGCCCACGGTCCAATCAATCCGGAGTCGCCCGGCTTGTCCAGCCGGTCGTCAATCACGAGGTCCGGCTGCAGCTTCCGCACAAGCCGATAGGTGTTTTCTGTATCCCACACTGCCGGTTTGCCGTCGGTGTCGAACCAGAGGATGTCGATCTTGCCGTAGTGGGTGAGCAGTTCCTCCAATTCCGCCTGCATGCGTTTGACGAACTCCGCGTTCTTCGCGTTGCGGCAATCGGGGTCGCGCCAGTCCATTGGGGAGAAATACCAGCCGAGCTTCATCCCGGCATCGTGTGCGGCCTTGGCCAACTCGGCGCAGACATCGCGTTTGAATGGGGTGTGCATGATGTTGTAGTCATCGACCTTCGAGTCCCAGAGCAGGAACCCGTCGCAATGCTTGGCAGTCAACACCATGTACTTCATCCCCGCCTCCTTGGCGGTCGCGACCCATTCCCTGGCGTTGAATTTCGTGGGGTTGAACTCCTTGTAGAGATTGTCGTACACCGCGACCGGAATCTCGCCGTTGTTGGGGCATTGCGGGTTTGAATTGGCGCGGGACCAACTGATCTCCGTGCCCTTCAGGCTGACCGGCCCCCAATGGATAAACATCCCGAAGCGCGCGTCGCGCCAGGCCTGAAGCGATTCGGGTTTGGCTTTCTGCGGCGTCTCGGCGTTTACGCTCGCCCCCCATGCCTGTCCCACCGCCATCAAACCCACCACCACACTGACCACAATGTACCGGCTGATACTTTCCCTTTTCATGTCATTTTCCTTTTTCATGTCATTTTGTTGTTGTTTTGGAATACTTATCGCCATCTTGATCCGCTACACTCAGTTGGGTCGCGCCGACAACGGCGCGATGGTATCCGCCGGCCCGGCCAGCGTGAGTTTCACATCTTCCTCGCCCCAGTTCCTAATCAGGAAGGCGGGGTTGACCGCATCGACTGCCACCGCCCCCTGTCCCTCGTCAAACTTCCACCAGGCCACAGGGGCGGACTCGTCAGCCGTTAGAGCGGGAGTGATTCCTAACAGCATAGTGATGACGGATATCAGACTGGCCTCGATGCGTCGGATAATGTGGTATTTCATTTGGAGTTTCTTTCTTTACTTCTCCGTACGGAACGGAGATGCGGGCAGGCCGTCCTTGTTGTAGAGGTTGCAGCCCTCGGGATTCCTGCAGTATGCGTAGTGCACGGCAACCGGCTTTTGAACCTCCTGACTTGAAACTACGACCGATTCTCCGTCAATGATCGCGTCGGCCCAGAACCATTTCAGGCCATTCGGTGCAACCGGGTCGGCCGCGGCGATCGCGAACTGCTTGAGCTTGCCGCCCGGATCCGCCTGAACCGGTTCCTGGTCTTTCTTGCTGCCGACCATCAGGCCCTTGCCGACATGGTCGAACGCGATGCGGATCTTATTGCCCTCCACCTTCATGCCCTTGTAGAGCGGGCCACTATAGGCCAGGTCCTGCTTGCCGTAATCCTTGGCCAAAGCCCACAAGGCCAGACGATTCCCCGTGTCGAACTTGTTGCTCGGATGGATGTTGCCCGGCTCGCCGATGTCGATGATGACCGCCATGCCAGTATTCTTGATGCTGCCGAGGCACTTGAGCTGGGCCATGCGGACGCCCGCCCAGCCGTCGCCACCTTCTGGGTTCGGGTTCGGGCTCATGAAGCTGGCAAGTTGCACGATGTATACCGGGAAATCGCTTTGATTCCAGACCTTGCGCCAGCCGAAAATGAGGGCTTTCAACTTCTGCAGATAGATGTCCTCGCTGTCGTCGCCGTTGGATTCACCTTGGTACCAGAGCATGCTCCTGATGGCAAAGGGGATCAGTCGCTCGGTGTAGCCGTAGAGGCCGCCGTAATTGGGATTCTGGCTGTCCAGCGGTTTTGGCTGAGAAGGGAAATCCTTGCCTGTAGCGATGGCAACCCGCGCCGCAGTGAGCCATGTGTCCATGTCGGCGAGATGGCGGGCAACGGTTTTACGATATTCCGCCATCCGCTTAAGCTCAAGATCCCTCAACCCCGGCGCGCCCTTGAAACCCTCGGATTCTATCCATTGCTCAATCGGGCTTCCACTCACGGCGTTGTTCAGCAGGCCAATGGGGATGCCTGTCTCCTGAACGATCCTGCGTGCGAAGTAGAAGCCCATGGCAGAGAATTCGCCAATGGTTGCCGGGGAACAGATCGCCCAACCGTCGCCGCATCGGGAATGGCGGATGCCTGGAAAATCCGCTCTTGCCATATCTTCAGCCGCCCTGATTTCGTTCATCGTGAAGGCCATATTGGACTGCCCGGAACATAGGTACACATCACCCACGAGGACGTCGGTAATTCGCACCGGTTGGTTGCCAGTGGCGGACACAATGAGCAATTCCGCACGTGCCGACGAAGCCTTCAAGGCGTCGAGCCTAACCAGCCACTTGCCATCCTTGTCCGCTTCGGCGGTCTTCTCCTGCTGTCCGAACTTGACCGTGACCTTGGTACCCGGCTTGGCCGTCCCCCACACCGGCACCGGCATCTCGCGCTGCAGCACCATGTGGTCGCTGAAAAGCTTGCTCACAACCGGATTGTCCTGCCCCAAACACACGGCGCTTAATGCCGCCATCAACAACGCGGTCATCCCGCACAATATTGTGTTTTTTATATTCATATTGTTATCTCACAACCAGCTTCATTCCACATCCACCGTTGGTATCGTCAGCAACTGCACCGGCCCAAGCAGCCCCGCTGGCAGCAAGGGTCCGTCAATGTTAACCTCCTTGAAGAGCCATGGCTTGAACACGTTAGACGCGCTGAAGGCTGCCGGCTCCTTTTTTTGTCCCAGCAGCCGGTTATGCCAAGCGTTGACCACCTTGACTTCAAGCTCATTGGCGCCGGGTTTGATCACGTCGGTGACGTCGAGGCAGAAGGGCTTTTTCCACAAGGTGCCAAATCTGTGTCCGTTGAGCGTCACTTCAGCCAGCGATTCCACCCCGCCCAGGTCCAGAAGAAAAGAGCGGTCAGAAGTCAGAGGTCGGAGGTCAGTCGGAGAACTGGTTTTACTGACTTCTGTCTTCTGACTTCTGACTTCTGCAGAAAAGTCGAAGACTATCCTGTAGGTTGCCGTACCTGAGAAATATTTTATCGCGGGGTCGGCGTGCTCGGCCCACGACGCGAGCTTCGCGAAGGACACCGGCACAGCGACGCCGGGGAAAGTCACCTGCCACGGTCCGTTGATCGCGGTTGGCGCGGCAGGGGCCGATACGGTGATTGCCTTGGTTTTGCCGTCGGCGGCGGTGAGTTCATAGCGTCCGGGTTGACTGGTTCGCACCAGGATTTTGCCGCCGTCGCTGCGCGTGAAGTCCTGTGGGGTCCACTTGGCTAACAGTGCTGTGTCGTTGTGTTTCACAGCGATGATGCTATCGGCTGCGGCTTTGCCGCGGAACACCACGAACACCGAGGCGCGCGCCTCCAACCGTATCGGGATGCGGGTGGACGTCTCGCCAACCTCGTACACCGCCAGCCGTTGACTGGTGCCGGAGTCCGGATGCCACAACTCCGGTGCCCGGCCGGTCACCCTGAAAGCCGGCGCGAGGTCCTGCGCTTCGTCGGTCTGGTTTGAGAGGAAGTAGAAATCGGCGTCAATGGTGCGGCGATGGGTGAAGAGGATTTTCTGCATATCGATGCCGTCGAGATCTGGAGGGGTCTTGTTTTTGTTCAGCGCTTCGCTCACGGTGCCGGTCTGCATGACAAGACCCTTGTCCCACAACTCTGCGGCGAGTTTTGCCATCTGCCGGTCGCAGGCCGGATAGTTCTGCATGCTCGGCGAGCTCATGGGGCGGCGGGTTGCATACACGGCCACGCCGGCCTTTGCCAGGGTCGCGATCTTTGCGAGCACTTCGGGCCGCATGGTGTCCTGGGGCAGGATGACTAACAGCTTATAGCTCATGCCACCGGCCAGGACCAGGCGTCCATCCTTCGCGGTGGCGCGCTGCATGAGCACCTCGGCGTTGATATAATCGAAGTCGTAACCCGGCACTTCCGGATTACTGATGCCATACGCTTTGGGTGTATTTTCGCCGATAAAATACGCCACATCCGCGACCGGGAGTCCTTGCTGAAGCAGGACCGAACAGCGACGCAGATACTCAATCCACGACCCCGCTGACTCGAACCAGGTGTTGTTCCGGTTGAATTCCGTTCCCCAGTCGGCGTTCACGCCGGGCTTGCGGTCATCCCACGGCTGTTGGATGTACACATGCAGGACATTCTGGTTAACCCCCTGGCAGAACGCCCAGTCGCCACGCCTTTTCAGGCTCCATGGCGTGCTTCGGAACGCGGGCCCGCCGGTGAACGACTCGCCGAATACCTGGCGCTTGCCATAGATGTGCGCCGCCGAGGAGGCGGCACGCAGTTCGACGCTCCCCAATGAACCTTCCGCCCAGAACTCCCCGCTGAGTTCATCACTGTTAGCACCGTATTGCAGAAACTCACCGCAAAATCCCCAGTGGCCGTAGTTTTCCAGCCACAGCTTCAGACCGTTCTTATGACATAAATCGCGCAGGCCGCCGACATACTCGCTGGAAATGCGGTCCGCCACCATCCGTCTCACGTCCCACAGGAAGCGTTCGGATTGCGCAGCGCTGCCAACCAGACGTCCAGTTAGAACGGGCAGAAATGGCAGCGGATCGTAGCCATAGCGCGCCTTGAAGTCACCTGCCATGCCATCCGTCCAGTTCTGCGAACCCACTTCATAACTGTCCGCCACGACATGTTTCCATGCCTTGCGTTCGTTTTCCGGAATCCGTGCTAACAATTTTCCGACATACGACTCGAAATGATGTGCCAATGCGTCGCGGTTCATCTTGTCCACTTCCAGTCCGCTGGCCTCATCCGGCGCGGGTTCATTTCGCGTTCCGGTTGGCATCAAGACCGTGCGCAGGACAATCCAATCACCCCGGGGAACATCCCAGCTCAGGGTGCCGTCCTTGGCCAGTTGCCGGCTGATGTCGCGCACTGCAGCCGGCGGGATGACCAGATTCTTCGATTCCGGCTCGCTCTGGGTCTGCCAACTGTAGAAATCAAACGGCGGCTGAGGTTCCTGGTATAGTTTAATCAACTGTTTTTCCGCATAACTATCCAGCCGCGCCGCGGATGAAAGGATCACCTCCCCTTCGTATGCCCCGTTCAAGGCGAGCCGGAAGTGTTTGGCTGTTACGGCAGGAAAGCTGAGGGCAATCGGTGCCAGCGGCACCGGCCCGCAATTCGGGTGCCCGACATAACGGGCGATGCTGAACTTCCTCAAGGTCCGGTATTGCACGCCGTCATCGGACACCTGGAACTCACCGCTGGTATTGACCACCTTTGATGGACGCACCACCAGGCTGCGCGCTTCAAACGGCGCCGGAAAGTCAAAGGTGACCGCTTTCTCATCGCGCGTGATTTTGGCGCCGCGCGCCGCGGCATCATCCGCATCATGGGCCGGCGCGGGGAATGCCATAATCGTTAGATCCTGGAAATTGCCCTGCGGCTGCGGCAACTTGCCCGCGAAATGTTTGCCCCCCGCCACCCGCGTTTCCAACGTGGACATATATCGCATCGCCTGTTCGGGCTTGATCCACGGGCCGCCCGACTGGCTCCACCCAGGGGAGTTGAAGAAACCGATATCCACGCCGATGCGGGTGGCTTCCCGCACGGCGTGTTCAAGCATCTGCCACCACGGCTCGCTCAACGCCTGGAGTTCGCCGCCACCATAGATGATGCCAATGTAGGCTTCGCCGATGCCCACGCGCTTCATCGCCTCCAGGTCATGCGTGATCCCCTCGCGGGAAATATTCCCGCAAAACCAATACCAGTAGCAGCGCGGCTTGGTGCTCTCCGGCGGATTTTTGAAATCCCGAACCAGATCCCCCGTGGCGGGTTGCGCAAGCTCCGCGCCCAAAACCGCGGCCGAGGCCATGACCAAAGCCATGCATGCAATCAGTGTGTCTTTCATATTCATATTTGTTTTCATGGAGTGGTTTCGCCATTCGTTGTTAGAGCAGCCACCGGACCGAGCAAGCCCGAGACCAGCAGCGGTGAATCCTTGTTATACATATTCCAAGTGGACCAGGTGAAACGTTTCGCTTCCGGCAGCGCCTGGTCGCCGATCAGGCGGTTAGGCCAGAGATTGACGACGGCGATTTCCAGCGTGTTGGCACCCGGCTTGGCGGCGGCGGTGATGTCCACGCGGAACGGGTCGGTCCAGACGACGCCCAAATCCTTGCCGTTGAGTTGCACCCGCGCCATCACCGCCACCTTGCCCAGATCGAGGAGAATTTTGAATTCTGCATTTTGAATTTTGGATTCCGACAACTCGAAGACCTTGCGGTATGTCGCGGTACCGGAATAGAACTTGATGCCCTTCTCGGGGCGCTTGCTCCAGTCGTCGAGCTTTTCAAAGGTCACTTTCTCCGGGCCGCCCCATTTCGGGTCGAAGCCGACGTCCCACGGGCCGGTTAGCTCGCAGACTTTGGTGAGGGTCAGGTAGTTAGAGCCGGGCTTGGGCGTGCCGGCGGCTTGGCGGAAGATGACGAAGAGCGATCCCTGGGGCGGGAACTCCAGCGGGACGGTGATGCAACCGTTGGCTTGCGTGAACGCCGTCGCGAAACGGCAGGTGCCGCTCACTGGGTCCCAGAGTTCCGGTTGCTTGCCAGCAACGCGGAAGGTACATGAGGCGCTCAGCGCGCCGCCGGTCCTGTTAGCCACCAGATAGATCTCCGCGCCGCCATCGCGGCGGTGAATGTAGCGCAGGTCGCCGTTGGATTCGAAGTCCGGTGACACGCCCGCCTTGGCCAGTCTCGCGGCCACCACGTCGTAGGTCGGATAGAGCTCCGCACCTGCGGTCACGGGTTCGCTGCGGATCTGCGAGGCGAGTTCCCTGGCCTCGGCATCGCAGGCTGGATAGTTCATGAGACTCGGCGATCTCCGCGGCGGCGTGCCGAGGACCAGTGCGCCGCCATCTGCTAACTGTTTGATTTTCCGCAGCAGGGCCGGCGTCATCGCGTCCACCTGCGGCAACACCACCAGGCGGTAACTCATGCCGTCGGGAAACACGATCCGGCCGTTCTTCACCGAGGCGCGTTCGATGAGCGCTCCGGGGGCGCAGCCGTCGAAGTTGTAGCCGCGCCGGTCCGGCAAACCACCGAGAGTGGCCGACACCGGCGGACGGAACACGTCCGGCGCACCCTCGCAGTCGAGATAGAGGATATCGGCCACCGCCAGACCGCGGCGCAGGAGCGCCTGGCAACGCGCCAGATACGTGTGATAGGCCGACGCTATGCTCCACCACGTCTGTGTTCGTTCCCAGTGCACTGCGATGTTGCCCATCGTCATTCCGGGCCAGCGGTCGAGCCACGGCTGATGCTGATAGCGGCAGAAGCATAACCGGTTGATGCCGGCGCACAGCGCCCAGTCGCCCTGCAGTTTCAGCGAGCCGGGATGCTTCTTCCAGCCGTCGTCAACACCGGTGAATGACTCCGCGCCGACAATGGGCCGCCCCAGCGTATGCGCGATCGAGACAGCCTCGAAGATGCTATAGTCCGTGTTGAAGAGGTTCGACCAGAATTCGCCCATCGGCACATCCGCCGTGCCGCCGAGCGCAAGATCACCGGCCGGATTCAGGTCGTACGGTTCGATGGACAGTGTCAGGCCATGCCGCCGCCCGAGTTCCTTCAGGTGCGCCCCGTGGTTTTCCACGACCAACTCCTGCGCGGTCAGCCGCAGATCCCACAGAAAGCGTTCCGACACCGCGACGCTTTCCACGACGCATCCCTGCATGGCAGGCAGGAATCGCAGTGGATCGTAGCCGCGCCGTTTGAGAAATTCCTCGCGGAATTTTTCCGACCAGTTCTGCGCACTCATTTCCCAACTGTCGAAGTGCAGCGTGGTCAGCCCGCGTCCCTGATGCTTGGGCTCGCCGACAGTCTTCAGCAGGGTCCCGACAAACGACTCGAAATGCGCGTCAAGCGCCGCCTTGTCGAACTTGTCGCACTCGAGTCCCAACCCCGGCACCGGCGCGGGTCTGGTCACCTGCCCGGTGATGGTGCGGCCAAAGCGCATCACCGTCCAATTCCCGGCCGGCACGTCCCACACCAAACGCCCGTCGGCTGTTAGTTTTGCGGTCAGTTCGATGATTTTGTTAGGATCAACGCATTCCCCGGCTGGCAAGACCGTGCGGTCAGCGGTCAGGAAGGGTTTCACGCCTTGCTGCGACGAATACGGCGGACGGAAGTACAGTGCCTTCTCGTCCACATCGGGGATCCGGAATGCGCCGGCGGGCGTTGGGAACGCCAGCACCACGACGTCCTGATAGAAATCCTTCCAAACCTTGAACAACTCCGGGGTCAGCCCCTCCACACCGAAGTATGGCTTGCGTGGTTCGGGCTGGGGCAACAGCGCGTCGAAATGCGTCGGCCCGCTCACTTGGGTTTCGCTGGCGACGAGGTGCTGCATGGATTGCTCCGGCTTGACCCAGGGTCCGCCGCTGCCGCACCAGCCCGGTCCGGCCGGAAGGGCAATTTCCAGGCCGAGCCGGTCTGCCTCGTTCATCATATGCTTGATGAGTTCGCGCCACGGATCACTCATGAAGTCAACCGGTCCGCGCGGAACGCCGTAACTGATCTCGAAGATGATTGCACCGCCGATCCCGGCCTGCTTCATCGCCTCCAGGTCGGCAGTCAACCCCTCGCGCGTCATGTTGCCGTCCATGAACATCCAGTAGACCCAGGGCCGTGCCGAATCCGGCGGGGTGACAAAATCCTTTTGCAGATCATCCGACATTACACAGCCAGTCAGTGCCGACAGAGTTAACATAGCTCGTAATAGTCGTTTCATAAGATATTTCCCATTTTCATTGGCAGGACTTATTTCTTTCTCCGTGGCTACTTGTATTGAACAGGAACAATCTCAACTTGGTGGGCTTGCATCACCAACGCTTTCCGGATGGCTTCAAACAGCCCGGGCATCTTTTGCATGCGCTCCTTGAAGACCGCCTCGCGTTTGGCTTCGACCGCTTCAGGCGTGAGTCCCAGGAACTCGGGAACGCCTCCCGCTTGGACGACGCCGCCGAAAATCCTGTCGTTGAAATAGCTGTTCTTGGCACCGATGGCGGCCCAGAGGGCCTTGACCTGGTCGGCAAGCGGACCCGCTGCTAGAACCGCGGCCGCCAGATTGACGCCGGCGCCCAACTCGTCGTTAGAGTCGTCCGCGACTTTCACGCCTGCCAGGCGGATTTCGTAGCGGCCCGTCTTGAGACCGGTGATTTTCAGCCGGTAGTCGTTCAGCTCTTCGAGGATCGGCAGCCACTGCAGAATGTTCTTGGCATCGCCCTCGGGAAAAAACGGCAAGGCGTTGTCCTTCTGATTGAAGACGATTTTCCCATCGGCGTTCACCTTCAAGCCATCGACCGTGCAGTTTTGGTTGGCGACGACTTTGCGTGATGCCGCGTTGATCTCAACTGCCGCCACAAGGGGAGGGAGGTTCATGCCCTTGAGAATGGTCGCGGCCATCAGCGTCTGTCCGGGCGGGCCGGGATGGACTTGGTCACCACCGCCGACCCGTGTTGCGGGGTTGGTCGGGCGGGCCTTGTTAATCAACGCGAGAAAGGGCGTGAATTGATCGATGAACAGGGCCTTTCCGTTAGCTTCCGCGATTTGTTTCACGCCTGCCGTAAACCTTTCAAGATTCTTGTTGCCCGCGGTATCAATCGCCAGCTTGTCCTCAGGGTTTTCGCAGGCTTGGGGACTGCACCAGGCCACCCGGATGTTAGCAGCCTTCGCCTGGTCGGCGATTCCCTGCATGTGCTTCTTGAAGTCGTCAATATTTCCACCTCCGTCATTCATCCCGAATGCGACAGTCAGCACCGTGGCCGCATAGGGGAGTACATCGCGCTTAAAGCGGTTGTTGCCGCCGGGTGCGCCGTCCCCGCCGATGCCCACATTGACAAACTTCAGATCCCATGCGGGGAAGCGGGTGATCGCCCAGGCCTCCACATAACTGCTATACATATGTTGGGCGGTGATGCTGTCGCCCATCATCACGACCTTGTCGCGATCCTTGAGGAAGAACTCGGCAGCGGTGCAGGGCCATGCGGTCACCAGCAGGGCCAATGCGGTGCCTGTGGTTGTTAGAGGATGCATCATATTCATTCTTCCTTCCCGGTGAACTCCAGCCTCTGCGCTGGCCGCGTCGCACGCTCGACGATCTTGCCCGTCCACGGGTTCAACAGCCGCAGGGTTCCGCCAACGGTCGAGGTGATTTCCAGTTTCGTCACCTTGCCGTCCTTCTGTTCTGCGGAAACCAGGAACCCGCCCTGCGCGCGCAGGTTGGTGAATTTCGCATCCTGCTCCTTCGGCCAGCAGGGAAAGACCCGGATGATATCCCCGACACTTTGCATCAGGAATTCGGTAACAATGGCCGCCACGCCGATGCTTTCCGGCATGAACGTGCCGTGTCCATGCCCTTGCCAGACAAACAGGCCGTTGGGCAATTCCCGGCTTTTGAACCATGCCTTGGTGTCCGGGATCGCCTCCGGCATGGACAACCGGGCCTTGGCAATGTTGAACATCACATGTGAATTATTGCCGTTGAAGGTGGTGTCTTTGATGGTGCGGCGGAAAAGCTCCTTGACCGGTTCCGGAGAGAACCAGGTGACTTGCTCCGCAGGAAATACCGGTGATGCCGGCACGGTGAGATTGTGATCACCAACCTCCTTGTATTTGCAGCCCGCCCAATCCACCACCACCGGCTTGCCGTTGGCATCAGGCGCCAACGGATAGTCCGCAAGCAGGGCTTTCATGGCAAGGCACTCGCCGGCCAGATCCCTGTCCTTGCCGAGTTCCCTGGACGCCTTGTCGAAGGCATCAAAGGTGTAATGCACATAGGCAATATCGAATGGACAGTTATCGATACCCGGGTTTCCATGCTCGGGACTGTATGACGGCCCGAGGAGAATCTTTCCTGCTGCATCCTTGCCGCACTGTTTCATGAACGAAAGATAAAACCGCGCCGCCTCGCGGAGTGTCGGATAGATCTTCGCCTCCAGATAGGCGCGATTCGGATCACACAGATGCTTGTGCCACAGATTCTGCGCCGTCATCCCGACCATGCCAATGGTCATTCCCCATGGACTCATGACGAGCGAGCGCTTGTTAACGCTTTTACAGGCGGCGGGATCGGGTTCATGCAGAAATTGGCTGATCGAGTAAAACACTCCTTCACAATCAAAGACCTCTTTGGCCTGCCATTGTGCCCGGGGCAGCAGCCGGTCCACATAAGCGACCCAGGGGTCCGCGAGCTCGGGATGATTGGCGGAAATCACCGACCAGAACGGCTGCCATGAATTGTAATTGAAATGAAAATCCGCATGCCATGGAGTGTCGTCCGTTGCCAGCGGAGGCATCAACGCCACAGGGAACCTGCCACCCGGCTGGGAAATGGTCCTGGCGAAATACATCATCCGATACCACCAGTGTTGCAGGTCGCGGTCGGCCAGCTCCACGCCGCTGCGGGCCCAGAAATCGCGCCAGGCATTCTCATGGCCGGCAATCAGTTGTTCCGGTGAGCGTTCCACTTCTGCCGCGGTTTTCTTCGCCAGCGCAATGGCGGCACCGCGCACATCCCCCGTGGATATATCAAATGACGTGACCAAAGCGACCACCTTGGTGCTGGCTGTCCCGGCAACTGCGACACAGTATTCCATCCCCTTGTAATCGATGTCGCCCGGCAGTGTCACATGCAGCCACTCAACGCCGTCGGTCTTTCCTGTTTGCCCGCCACGGCCGGGCTCGATGCTCACCGCCTCCCTGGTGTCTATCAGGAGAACATTCCTGTCGGCCAACACCCGGACCTCGGTTTTGTCGCCATTGCCCGCAGTGACGGTGGCGACCGCATGCTGCAGGTCCAATACTCCTTGGGCCACGGGCGAGGTCCCACCAATGCGGAGCGCCGCCGCGCACAACGGTTGGGGAAATGCATTCCCATAGCTTGGAGGAGCGCCTGTCGAACCCGTCATTGCCCGGGTGCGGACATTCACCTTGGGCAAGGGGCCATCGTTTGCTGTGTCCACCCGCGCATCCCAGATATCGTTCTTGGTGATCCGAAGCTGGAGGCCGCCCTCCTTTCCCCAGACAATGCCGTAAAGATCGCCATTGCCAATGATGAGGCTTTCGCTTTGCCCATCCGCCATTTTTGACAACGCAACTCTGGCAACCTGCAACGCTGCGGGGTAAGCAATCACGGGCTTGGCGGCATCATCCGCAGCGTGCGCTGCCGCAGACCCTAAGGCCCCTGCGACAAGGATCGCCAGGCAGGCCGGCAGGCGGCTGGTGGTGTGGTGTCTCATCTAAAATCCCCTTCGTTGTCTCATTTCTGTAACTGTTTACGATCATCTTTGCCGCTGGTCAGTTTCAGCACAGCCACGGAGGACCTTGGCATCTTGAGTTCCAGACGCCCGCCCTCGTCCACTGGGGGTCGCTCCTCGCGCTCGAGGAAGGTGGCATGCTGTGGCGTGACTTCCTTGGCAACCAGCGTGGCCGAGGGTCCATCAGGACGACAGGAAAAGTCGGAGAATGTATGTTGCGTCACATCCTTGGCGATCAGAAAACTGACAGAGGCTCCAAACGGCTGAGGCAGATTCGTCACCTTCAGGTCCAGCGTCCGGTCATCCGTGGTGCTCGGATTGACGATCGTTAGATTGACTTGGCGCCCATCGTCGCTTGTCGAGGCGCACACGTCCAAGTCGGCGTCTGCAGGCAGTGCTGGCAATTTGAGCAGCCGCTTGCCCTGGTGGCACTTGAATGCCACGAAGACTTTTCCGGCCGTGTCGAGTTCTGCGGTCAAGGGTCTGACCTTGAGGCCACCCTCGTTGACGGGTTGGAAAAAATAGGCCTGTTCAATGCCAAGCGCCTTCGCTTCGCGGCACAGCAGGTTGAGCACGCCTGCCGCGTAAAGCCCCATGCTCACCGTGCCTGGCTTGCCCCACTCGGTACTCCATTCGTCGAGAATCGCAGGCATCGGCAGTTCGGCATGCGATTGCTGCAACTTTGGCCAAAGGCGCGTCATGGGTGCTTTGGACACTTCCCGCACATCCCGGCCGTTCCCATCATAGTCATGCACCGAAGCATAACTCAACAGGGCTCCGGCTTCTTCGAACAGCGGCTTGTTCCATGCCGCAGTGTCCGTGCATCCCACCAACCGGACCGAAGGATCCACCTTTTTCATGACCTCGGCGAACGCCTTGGTGGTGCGGGCGCAGTCCAAGGGATTCTGCATTTTGCATAGGTAGAGTTCGTTGCCCATGAACCAGGTCTTCACGCCGTAGGGATCCCGGTGTCCGCGTTCGGCACGCACCTTGCCCCATTTCGTTTCAGGACTGCCGTTGCAGTATTCGACCCACGCGGCCGCGTCCTCCGCTTGCGTCCCGCTCAGGCGCATGGTGAGTGCCGCGTCGCAGCCGAGCTCTCGGCACAGCGCAATGAATTCATCAATGCCGAGTTCCTGGGTGTCACAGTCGTCGGTGTCGGGCCACAGGATGCCGCTGTCCGCCATCACCAGCGGCGGGCGCTGATCCACGGGCAGGAGCCCATCCTGCCACCGGTATTCCTCGGCATAACAACCGCCCGGGAAGCGCAGAGCCCCCGGTTTGATCTGCTTGAGCAACTCGATCACGTCCCGCCGCATCCCGTGAAAATTGTCGGTCGGCTGCACTGACGCGGCGCCGACCCAGCAGACACCTGCTGTTTTATTCCCGATCTCCAGGCGGGCATTCTCAGCGGCCCCCGGCGCGATAAACTCGCCGGTCCAGAGCTGCCAGTCTCCTGGCTTGAGCGCCTGCTCAACCTGGACAATCGTGAGCGAGTTCTTCTCATCCGCAATCCGCATCCAGACGCTTCGATCCGCTTTGGACTTGAGCCACCAGCGGAACGTGTACCGCGTGCCCTTTTGGAAAGCCAACGCTTCCTGTTGCTGCCCCAGTCCGCCCGGTTTGTCGCCGCCCACGCGCACCGACCCTTTGCCCACAAAAACGACCTCATGGTCCATCACCGCGCCTCCGGCATCAGGCAGCGGATACCATCGCTTGGGCAAGCCGTTGGTGACGGCGGCAAATTTCCGGTTAGCGACCATCTCGGCACCCAGCCCGCGCCAGATCCCGCGCCGCGTGACCTCCAAATTATGCCCGAACAGCAGAGGCGATATGACCGTGCCCTGCTCTTTCGCGTCGATTATCAGACGCGTCGGCGGTTGGTTATCGGCATCGAATGCGAACGCAGCAGTGAGCGCGAGGCACAACAATGCGGAGGTGAGTGGCAGCCAAGGGTGTTTCATGAGTTCTTAATTCCCGGTTGGTATGTTAGATTGTTGTGTCAGATAAAAGCTTGGACGGCGTAGATAAAAACCCGATTCTGCTGGTCATCACCACACTTTGAAACTGAGATTGTCCGATCCGAAATTCTCGAATGGGCCGGGCGTTGGATTTTCCTTGATTCTGCTTTTACCGAAATAGTCCGTGTCAATCTTCAGCGATGAACCGTCATGATTTTCAAACCGCACACCAGGAACAATGGCATTCCCCAACACTTCGCTTGTGACCAGCCCGCGCGTTTGCTCGGTGCGCCAGGCCGGATTCACCTTGATTTCAAGGTAATAGCCGTCGGCTTTTTTCAGGAGTTTTAACGCCGGGTCAAAATCCGGTTTGCAAAGCGGAGTTTTTTCCCATTTGGAAGGCTGCGAGCCTTGGGTAAACACATTGCCGGCGGCGAAACAGGGCAGTGCCGATTGATCCAGCGCACGAAGATCGCAGGGCGCGACAAACAGGTTGTTGTAGAAGCGATGATCGCCACTGGCATTTTTAGAGGAATCGATGTGCGTCCCGGCCAGCTCCGTCGAATGTGGCTTATGGTACGGCGTGGCACGATTATCGGAAAGCATATTGTCGATGGGGCCGACAATAAGATTGTGAACCACGGCTACGCCCTGAGAATTCAGGGCAAACGACATGCATTTGGAGATGAGAATATTGTTGGCTACCAAAAGCGGGCCGTGTTGCATCTCCAAAAAAAGGTCGCCGAACCTTCCCGTGTTGTCGTGCAACAAGTTGCCCGTCACCTGCGCACCCTGCGCCATCCAATCAAGCCAGATACCGCTGGAATCACCACAGCGATAAATATGGTTATGGCGGATCGTGACATCAATCGCACCGTGGACCTTGATGCCCCCCATCTCTGCACCGTTAAACAATGAACGAACGTGAATGTCATGAATCTCATTGCCCTCGACCATGCTGAACGAGCAGCCGAGGCTGCCGACGACACCGGTCTGCTCGCAATGATGAATGTGGTTTCTGCGAACAAGGTGGCTGCCGACCGTTGCCTTGTTCCACCCGTTCGTCAGCGCGCGGCTCAATGTCCCGACGTAGCCTTCAGCGGATTCCGCGCGGTTGTCCCACTCGTCTCCGTATTTTCCCAACGCGACACCGGAACAGCTGGAATAGCTGATTTCGTTATCCTCGATGATCCAGCCCTTGCACCACAATGCCGAAACAATGCCGATCTGCTTGGCGGTGGGTGGTGCCCACGGCGGGGCCGCGTTACGCATGTCAAAACCGCGCACGGTGATGTAATCGATCCCGGTCTTCTCCGGAGTGAACACGGTTTGGCGGACATTGATTTCCACATCGGATGCGTTCGGATTCACCCCTTTGAACTGCGCAAAGATGACTGTGCTGTCCTTGTCAACCTGCCCGAACCAGAGCGGCTCGCCGCCGACAGGTTTGAGCAGATCATCAAGCTTGGCCGCCTCGACCAGCCAGTCACCGTTCAGATAAACCGCCCCGGTATGATGCTGACGTCCGCATCCATGAAACCAGTCGCCGTGAATCAAATCGCTGTAAGGATTAAAACTGCCGAAAAACGAATTCGGGACTGTCACCTTCCAGGTGTCATCTTGAACCTTCTCCCACCCGTTGACCCGCTCAGATCCGATGATCTGAACTTTCGCGCCTTTTTCCGCTTGATAAACGATGCGCTTCCGATCGGACGAGCCGCCGCGCGGCGGGCTGACGCGCTCGCGGTAGATGCCCGCGTGCACCGTGACGGTGTCGCCCGGCTGCGCGAGCTCCGCCCCGCGCTGAATGGTGCGGAACGGTGCCGTTTTCGTGCCAGGATTGACATCGCTGCCAGTGACGGCAACGTGGAACTCGGATGCTTGCACGGCGGCGGCAAGCGTGAGGGCGATCAAAACAGCGATAAGCTTAATATTTTTCATGATACGATTTCTTTTGGGGTTGGCGTGTCAGTGGATAACACCTGGCTTGATTACTTTATCCCGTTGTGACTTTAGTTTTTCAATACCCCTTGCCCCTTGATATATTTTGGGGACCTGGCCGCGCCGTATGTACCGGACGGCTGTAGCTTGCCATCGAGATAGAGCTTGCTGATGCGCATTTCTCCCTTGAAGTTGAGATCCAGCATGGCGCCTTCAGAAAGACTGACCTCGGTCTTGTCACTCAGACTGCTGGGATTGGCGAGCGACAGGGTGCCCTGCTTGACTGTTGTCGAACCCGTGTAAGTGTTGGTGCCGGAGAGCGACCATGTGCCCTTGCCGGATTTTGTCAGTGAGGTGGTTGCCTTGCCCGCGCGATCGTATGGATTGGCGATGTTGCCGGCGAATTCACCGGTGCCGGCGCTGTCACCAGCGAGCACGATGGTTTTGTTAGTCCCATAACCGGAGATCAATAAATCACTGGTGAGCTTGAACAGGCCGCTGCCGGATTGGTCGAACGTCATGGTGGAATTCTTGCCCGCCAGATTCATCACGCGGTCGGTGGTTTCGCCCGTGCCCGTATAAACCAGCGTGCACTCCCCATCCTTTTCCTGTTCGCCGATGACGATCTCGCCAGCCTCGATGTCCAGCGGCGCGCCCAGGCTGCTGCTGGCCTTGCCCTTGACGACGCTGTTGAGCGAGGCCACGCTGAGCGTGCCGCTCTCAAGGATCGTCTGACTGGAATAGGTGTTTTTGCCAGAGAGCTGAAGCGTGCCGGCGCCGCTCTTCTTGATGATAAACGGTCCGCCTCCGGCTCCCTTTGAATTCGCAATGTCAGCCGAAACGGTTACGGGTTCATTGGTATGGGTCACGTCCAGACAGAGAACCGAACCCGCCATCATGCCATTGCTGTTGATCGACGTCGTGAGCTTCTTGAGCAACGTTCCTACCTGTTCGCCAGTAAACTCGCCGGGGCCGCCTGCGCTAATCGAAAGCGTAGCCGTTTTGGAGACAATGATGTTCGCCGGGGTCCACTTCGTCGAATCCGCATTGTAAAGCGCCACGGCTTTTTTCACGGCGATCGCCCCCTTCAGGATGGTGGTCGGCCCAGTGTAGGTGTTCGTGCCATAGAGGGACACAACGCCCCGGTTGATAATGCTCCACGTCGACCAGGTGCCTATCATTGTGAGGCCGCCGGGGCCGCTGATGCCACCACTCGTCTGATTAAAACTGGCGGATCCGTCAAGCATGGCAATCCCGTTCACTGTAATGGGGGCGTTCCACTCCGTGCTGCCCCCCGCGATGCGTCCGCCATTCACAATCAAAGGGTTGCTCATTTTGCCACAAATAAGTTGGCCGCCATTCAAGGTAACAGGACCCGTTCCAAGCGGCTGGCTGGCGCAATACTGCAAGACCCGACCCCCGTTGATGATGGTTCCCCCGCTGTAGGTATTGGTTCCTTTGGTGGTAATGAACAAGACGCTGAAATTCGAGTCAGACCCGCCGTCAAAGATCGTGCCACCCCCGTCGTAGATCAAACAATGATCGCCGGAGATGACTCCACTCACCCCCAGGAAGCATCGCTCAGGGGCAACCACGTGAATGTCCGATGCGAGTTTGATGGACACATCAAGCCCATCCTTCTGACTGAGAAAGCGCTGAATGATTCCAGGCAGAACGCCGGTAGCGGTGTTTTTGGCAAATGTCAGGCTCTTTCCGGTCAAAGTGAAATTCCCATGATCCTTTTTTTCCAGGTTGAGTTGGTTGAGCAGAAAGCCATCGGCAAGGTCGTTCGTGACATCATTCTTGCCGGGCTGATTGAATGTGAGAACATAATCTTCCCGACCGTCGGCAATGGGTGCGGATCCGCTGGCCATGTTGTTCGACCACTTCGAAGCATCGCTCCAATTGCCAGTCTCCGCCTTGCCCCAGATGAAGGTGTTCGGCTGGCTGCTCTTGACCACCGTAACGGTATAAACCTGTGATGAACCATCCTGGGCCGTGACGGTGTAGGTCTGCGGGTTGGTGAAATCACGCACCGTGCCCGATGAAGGAACAACCTGGGCTAAAGGCGATACCGTCAAGGTTGGCGCGAGTTTTGTCACATCCGTGTTCATGGGCACAGACACGCCAATGCGGGTGCTGGAAATCGGGATGGAACCCGCACCCGGCAGGACAAATTCCAGCATGTCTTTGTCGGTACTGGCAGCGACCTTGTTCACAATCACGGTATAGATCGTCTCTGAGCCGTCCTTGCAGGTAACGGTGTAGGTCTGCGGCTTGCTAAAGTCCCTGGCGACTTCCGGTTTCGGAGCGATCGTGGCACCCTCAGGCAACCGCACGACAGGCGCGATGGCGGTCACATCCAGTGCGTAGGGAACTGTCATACGAATCGTTGTTTTTTCATTTTGGCCGCCAGCCAGGTTGGGGAAAGCAAACCAGGGAAGTTCATTGGCAGAATTTGCATAAGGCTTCACTTCCTCAGCCAACACAACAGGGCCTGACTCTCTGAACTCTTTGGCCGTCGGCGGCAGTTTGGAGGCTTTAACCGGATCCACATATTCGGCCAGGTCGCGCAAGGCGATGACTTTGTAATTATTGTCCTTCAAGTACTGCATCTGCTCCTTGAATAACGTTGGGTCTATCGAGCAAGGCGGATGTTCCATGTCCGGCACGCCGTGATACATAATCACCACGATCTTGCCGCCGACGGCCTGCCGCACCATTTTGACAAAGTCCGGCATGTTGTAGAGCCCCGCGGATGGAATATCGAAACCGTTGTCCACCGTCGGCCGGTAGGGGCGGCTATAGCCGCCCCGCGCGAAAAGATATCCGTTCGACACCAGAGCAGGAACATCTGTCATGGCCGCCCCGCCAAGGGGCCAGGCAATCGTCTTCGGCCTGGGAACATTGTGCGCCAGCAGCTCATCCTCCATTCCCATCATGGCTCCAAAACCCGAGAAATGACCCGCTGAGTGGTTGCCGATTTCAAGGCCCCCATCGGCCATGGCTTTCATCTGCCTGAAGGTCAGATACCAGTCCTTACGCGTCTGGAACGAATCAAAATCGCAGACATAAAAGGATCCGCCAAATCCATGTGACTTCAGGATCGGCGCCGCCACCGTGTACCCGCTGAGCGGCCCATCGTCGAAGGTGAGCACAATCAACTTGTCCGGAATCGGCTTTTTAAGAATCCCGGCAGGATCACCGTTCTGATTCCCCTCACCTTGGGCGCTCAGCCACGCGCCGAAAAAAAGAGAGAACCCCAACACCGCACGTATCATTGTTTTTTTCATCATATCCCCTTTTGTTGTCATGAACAGCCAGCCTCTTGCCCGCCGTCACAAGTTTTTCACATAACCGATCCAAATTGGTAGCAACCCGAGCCGACTTCATACACCGCCGCACCATTTTCCATACGCAAGAATTTCACGCCTGCGGCCTGCGCGGCAGGCTTGCCGGATTCCGTCACTCCGGCCGCGTCTTTGGCCGGGACATACACCGTCGCGGTGGTGTTGATCGGGATCGTGACTTCCATCGTCAGCTTGCCTGCATCGAGCTTCCAGTTGCTCACGATGGTGCCGTGGATGGAAGCATAACTGCATTTCACCCAGGTCAGATCGCCGACGACAGCTGGCTTGATGATGATCTTCTTGAAACCGGGTCCGGATTCGTCGGGCAGAATGCCGGCCAATCCCTGATAGAACCAACTGCCTACGCTGGCAAAACAGGAGTGGATCTGGGACCAGATACCGTCCCACTGCTCGCCGAAGGTGGTCATGCCCTGCGAAAGCAGAGACCCCCAACCCGGAAAATCCTCCTGACTGACAATCGAGAAAGCCAGATCATTGCGTCCCATTTCCCGCAGCGACCGGAGGAGAAAATGGGTGCCGAGCATGCCCGTATCAAGATGCCCCTTGTTCTTCCCCATGATGATCTCATCCAGGTTCTTGATGACACCATCGCGCAAACCATCAGGAACCAAGCCCATCAATAGGGGCATCGCCTGGCTCAATTGCCTGTCGCTATCGTATAGTTTTTCATCCTTCTTGTAGTAAGCGGCGTTGATGAGCGCTTTGAGCCCATCGCCCTTGGCCCTGTGGCGCTTCGCTTCTTCGGTCCGGCCCAGCACGTCCGCCGACTTGGCCAGCAAATCCATCAGATACACGCGATAGCAGTTGACGAAAAGATCCGATCCCGGCGGGGCCGTCATGCCGATACGTGGCGCAACCCAGTCGCAGCCGGAGTCGCCACCTTGACCGCGAATGCCGCCCTCGGGGTAAAAGCTCTCAAGATACACGGTAGGATAGCGAACCATCGGCTCGTACGCGCGCTCGAGCAGCCGACGGTCACCGTAATAGAGGTAGGCCTTCCAGGGCATCACATCCACCATACCGCCCCAGAGAAACCAGCAGTTGGCATCGGGCGTGCCGTCAGGGCAGGCACCATTCGGTGCATATTGGACCGACTTGCCCGTAACGGGATTCTGATCATCCAGCCAGTCAACAGCCCATTTCCCGTAAAAAGCCGATGCGTTTTGGTACATGACATGCGTGTCTATCATATTCTGGCCGTCGCCATAGCCCATCCGCTCGCGGTGGGGGGAATCCACCATGTACCCGCCGAGGTTCAGGCAGCGGATCGTCCACAGGTTCACCTGGTTGATACGATTAAACAGGTCGTTGGAACACTCGAAGGTGCCGGCGGATTCCAGATCCGATTCGATCATCAGTGCCTCGGCATCGCCGGGTGCAGGTGCGGCCGGCAGCCCTTCGACAATCGCATACCGGTAACTGAAGTAGTTGTGCTTTGGCCAAATCTGTTCGCCAGGCTTTCCCGCCGAGATGAATTCCAATTGCTGGTTGAATGTCGTGTAGGCGGCCGGCCCATGGTCGGTATTGAGTTTCCAGACCCCTGAGTTTTTTTCCTCTTCGGCTGTCTGCAAGCGCTTGTCGGCAAACCGGATCGTCACCTTGTGACCGGCCTCCAGCTTCGGCAGCTTGAGCGTGAACCAGCCGTTCAAGTTGGTGCCGAAATCCAGTTCAAACGTGTTGGTGGTCATGGCGGTGCATTTCACCACTGTAAACTTTTTGGTGATGCGGTTGGGCGGGCATGCCTGCGCCGTAGCCACGCCAGTAGGTTCCGCAAACTCTTCAACAGGCTTCCATGAACCATTCGTGCAGCCCACCTCGTTCCAGCCATCGATGTAACGGCGTGCATCGATATGCTCACGCCCGTTGCCGCACCAGCCCCATCCGAATTCCGTGTGCGAGCTGTCCATCCAGGTCCAGGTGGGGTCCGTCCCGACCACAACCCTCTGTCCGCCGACCGACATGTCGAGTTGCACCCTGGCAATGGGCATATGCTCCTGATCCTTCCTGATAAAGGACAAGCCCAATCCCAACCATACGCCCACGCAGTTGGTTCCGGGCTTCAGATATTTGCTGATGTCATACGTATTGTAGAGCGTACGCTTCCGGTAAACAGTCACGGCCGGCATCAGCACATCATCGCCCACCTTTTTGCCGTTGATAGATAATTCATAATTGCCCTTCACATTCACAAAGGCAGTCGCCCGCTCCGGCACAGCCGCAAGCGTAAACTCCTTGCGCAACCAGGGCGAAGTATCGCCGCCCGCCTTGACCCACTTCGCCTGCCAATCTTCGGGCGTCAATAAGCCCATCGACCACAAAGCCGGCTTGCTCCAATCCGCCGCCTTGCCATCGTTGAGCCACACCCGCACTTTCCAGTGGCAGACCGTCCGCGACTCTAACGGCTTGCCGGCGTATTCCACCTGGATGTTCTGGTCCGAGACCACCTTGCCACTGTCCCAAAGATTGCCTTTGTTGTTCTTGAGCAATTCTTCCGAACTCGCCACCAGCACCTGATAGGCGGTTTGCTTCTGCCCTCTATCGTCGGTCTCCCGTCCCCTGCCTTCCAATACCCAACTCAGCCGTGGCTTCTCCACATCGATCCCCCGGGGGTTCTCACGGTATTCACAGCGCAGGTTCGTCAAGTCGGTGCCGGCAGCGGTTGGGATGTAGGACAACATCGCGACACCAGCCATCAGGCAGGACCAGAAAGGAAGGGTGGTGTGGAATTTCATTGTTTCCTTTCGCGTATTATTCATAAGCATTTGCCCCTTTTCCCTCTCTCTCATCACACGGCGCCAGGCTGCTCAGTTCCCCAGCACTTCCATTGGCAGAATCCCATCTGCCGGCCCTTCCAACGTCAGCTTGATGACCGTCATGGCCGGATCCCGATCCTTCGGATCGGTCTTGAAGCTCAGCTTCCCGTCCGCCCGGGTCATAGTCACCTCACCGCCGGTGAGCACGTTTGCGGAAAGCACCTTGACCGGCAGATCCGGAATGGTCACCGCATTGTCTGACCAATTCGACACATGCAGATAGATATACTTACCCTTGTGCGTGCTGCCTATGAAGTTCCCCATCCGGAAGGGGCCGCCGCGGGTGCCGTAGATCGCCTCGCCGTTCTTTTGCAGCCACTGGCCCACCTTGGCGAGCCGGTCCACCTCGCGCGGATCGATTTCACCAGTCGGCATCGGACCGCAATTCATCAGCAGGTTGCCATCGCCGCAAGCGCAGGAAACCAAGTTGCGCAGGCATTCCTCATACGAAATCACCTTCCTGTCGAAGCCGTGCCATGCCCAGGCACCGGTGAAGGTCATGCAGGATTCCCAGTCACGCTCGAGGTTGAACGCGCCGATGCCCTGTTCCGGGCACGAGAAATCGGCCGGCACGCCGCAACGCTCATTGATGATGATGTCGGGACGGATCCCGTGGATCATCCGGAACAGCGCTTCCGCTTGCCATATCTCCTTGTTGCCGGTCCCCCAGTCATCGAACCAAATGATGCTGATACCAGGATTGGCCGTGAGCAGTTCCTTGATCTGGTTGTGCATGAACACGTCGTACTTGGCCATGTTCTTCGGATCCTTGTTCGTCAGGTCATAATCCGGGTGATGCCAGTCGCGCTGGGAATAGTAGATTCCATATTTCAGGCCGGCCTTGTCGCAGGCCTTGGCCATCTCGGCGATGATGTCGCGCTTGAACGGCGTGGCCATGATGTTGTAGTCGGTGAATTTCGTGTTCCACATGCAGAAGCCGTCGTGATGCTTGGCAATCTGCACGATGTACTTCATCCCCGCCTGTTTGGCCTGGCCGACCAGCTTGTCGGCATCGAACATCGCCGGATAGAACGACTTGTAGAGGTTGTCATAAACCGCCCTGGGGACGGCGGGCAGAGCCCAGTCCGGCCAGCCGTCATAATCGAACGGGCGCGGGTTCTTGTTCGTGGTAGTGCCCCCGGTGCCGCCATCGTAAAACTCCTTGCTCCAACTGATCTCCGTGCCGACGACACTGGATATATTCCAGTGAATGAACATCCCGAAGCGCGCGTCCCGCCACCAGGCCATCCTCTTCCGCGACACCTCGGACTTATCGGCGCGTTTCTCCTTGTGGGCATCGGCCCAGAACTGTTCGAACGAGTCTTTGGCCGCCGGAGCGGCTGTCTGTCCGTTGCCCACCATCGTCAGACCCACGAATATCATCGCAGCACCCACTATGTTCTTCATATTTGCTTGCATGGTGTTTTCCTCCTTTATGTTCATATTGGCACCTTGTGGATGAAAATCCCGAGCTTCGCATCCGCGCACCACTCGGGTACGACATACCGGCTCAGCGATTCGCCTTATCGTTACAAATGTTCTTCGCATCATCGTTCTTCTATTTTCCTTTCTCTGCAAATGCTTACTTCCCCGTAACCGTGGCCGCCGTGCTCAGCGTCACCGGTCCTAACAGCCCGGCGGGTAGGAAGCCCCTGGCGGCGGACTGCTCATGCAGACCATGCCCCACACGGGTCAGCCGCTCGGTGGCCGGCAACGCGGCGTCGGCGCACAGGCGGTTGTTCCAGGTGTTAGCCGCCGTAATCACCAGTTGGTTAGAGGTCGCTTTGAGCAGACCCGCCGGAACCGTCACCCGCCACGGAGGGCACCACACCACGCCCAGATCCTGCCCATTGAGCTCGACCCGCGCCATTTCCTTGACGGTGCCAAGGTCAAGGAAGAGGCGGGTAGAGAGGTCAGAGGCCAGAGGTCGGAGGTCAGTCGGAGAACTGATTTTACTGTCTTCTGTCTTCTGTCCTCTGACTTCTGAAGGAAGGTCGAAGACCTTCCGATAGGTCGCCACGCCGCTATAGCCTTTAATCCCGGCTTCTGGCCGCTTGCTCCAGTCCGTGAGTTGCTCCATGGCAAGTGTCACCTCCTTGGAATCGAGTGCTAGCGAGGGCGGCAAGGGTTTGACCCACGCGGCATCGAAGGTCACGCTCCACGGCCCGGCAATTTCCATAACAACCTTGGTCGTTGGGGAATTCCTCTCCCCATTCTGGCTTCTGGCTTCTGACTTCTGGCTTCTTTCCCTAAGCACCAAGAACAACGCCTGGGTCGGCTCGAAATGCAGCGGCACGGTGGTCCGTCCGTCCGCTCCCACGCTCTTCTCCGGCAAGTCACGCGAAGAGCCGTCCAGCGGATCGAACAACTCGACCACCTTGCCTTTGGCACGCACGGTCACCGCCACCTCCGCCGGCTTTTCCTGCGGGTTGGATAGAAAGTAGATCTCATCCGAGCCGGACCGGCGGTGCAACCAAGCTATCGTATACGGTTTGCCTGCCTCGCTCGCTTCGCAATCGGGAACAACCCCGTCTGTGGCTAAAATGTCACCGAGCGGCCGGTCCCATATCACTCGACCCCGGCCCACCGGTCTCTCACCTGTGGCGCCGGGATTCTCTCCCCACAACGCATCGGCGTGCCTCTTGAATGCGGCTTCCGATTTTTGCAGATCCCCCAGGCCCGGCGTCCGCAGCGGGCGCTTGCCGACCAGCGTCAGTCCCGCCTTGATAAGTTGATGTATTCGACCGAGCGTAGGCGCGGTCATTGTCGCGCACTGCGGATCTGTCAGCACCAGGTAACGGTAGCTCGGCCCGCTCCCCCCGCGTGCGCCGGGCGTTTCCAAGCAGGCGGGCAGCACCAGCCGCCGGTCTAGCACCTTGGCGCGGGTGAGCAGCACCTCGGCGTTGATGCCGTCGTAATCATAAGCGGCGGGCAACGCCGGATTGAGGGAATCCTTGCCCGGTACGAAACGTGACGCGCCTTCTCCCACGAAATACGCGGCATCGGCAACGAAATCTCCCTGCTGCAGGAGGTTCTGGCACCGCCCGATGTAACCGAGGAACCCGTCCGCCAGTGGCCACCACGAAAAGTGCCGGTTGAAGATGTCGTAGTCCTGCAATCCCGGTTTGTCCTCAGTTGGTTGATGCGTGTATTTGTGGATCACCGCCTGGTTCAATCCGCGTGCCCAGGCCTCGTGCAGGGTCCGGCGGTAATTCGCTGGTGCGGTGAACTGACCTTCCGTGGGGTTGAATGTCAGAGTTTCTGCCTGCACGAAGCGGTTGCCGTAGATCCGCGCGCCGGAGGCCGCCGTGCGCATCACGTCGACGAGTTGCAGATATTCGGCGCTCCAGGTTTCATAAGGATGCCAGAACTCTGCCATGGGCCGGTCTGATCGCCCGAAGAGTTGCAGTCCATCCATGTGCGGATGCGGGAAACTCCCATAGCCGGATTCGCAGTTCATGCCGCCGTTCAGTTGGTGCGCCCGTTGCTGCAAGCGCCCGTAATAGTCCGCTAACAGGTCTGCCACCGTAGCGCGGAAATCCCAGAGAAACCGGTCTGTAGTCTGGCGACCATCAACGATGCGCCGGGCCATGGCGGGCAGATAGGTCACCAGGTCGTAGCCGCGCCGCTTCTGGAATTGCTGACGGAAATCGTCCGTCCACGTTGGTTGCTGGCCTTTGCCGCCAGCACCGATCTCCCAACTGTCGGTATGAAAAATGATAGGCGCTCCACCGGCGTTCTTGATACTCAATTCACGCATCCGTTTGGCCGCAGTGTCCATCATTAGATCGGCCCCTTTGGTGTTGAGCACATCGACCTCATAGCCGCCACCGTTTCCCATGCGGGCGGGTTCGGCAAGCGGCGTCCAACCAAAGCGCAGCACCGTCCAGCGTCCCGCCGGAAACTGCCAGTCCAGCCGTCCGTCGGCTTGCAGATGCGAGGAAAGATCCACCACCCCGGCGGCGGCGACATCGCTGGCGTCATCGCCGGCATATTCCTCCTCCAGTGCCTGATAGAGGTTTTGTGGCCAGCCGCCCCAGCCACCGCCAAAGTTGGCCGACTTGAGATCCCACCACTTGATGCCGCGACGCACGACAGGCTCATCACCCTGGCGCAGCAGTTGGAACTCGGCCAATTGCAGATCCTGTGTGTGGGCTGCGGTAATCACGAGACGGAAGATCCGCGCCGTAGTCGCCGCGAATGCGGTTCGCTTGTGTTCGCCGGGATTCATTGTGACATGTGCGATTGGCTTGAACGTCTTGCCATCGTCCGACGCCAGGATATCAGCTTCCTTCGGTCCGGCGTTAGGCATTCCGCCGATCATGGCTCCCGCTACCGTGATCGGGCGTGGATAGGTCAAATCCAAGAATGCCGGTGCTTCAGGCGAACACGGGCCGCCAGTCCTCCAAAATGTTTCCGGGTCGTGGTCCACGGCGTGGACTGCCGGCCAGTATTCCTGCCCGCAATAGCCGCCCGCCACATTGTTAGCGCTGACCTCCAGCGGAACCGGCGGACAGGGCGTCTTTTCTTTGAATGCCACCACGGCCACATCGTGATAGACCTCCAGGCGTGAGGACGGCTGGGGTAAGGGCGCATCCGGCGCGCCCGGGCCATCGACCTGTATTTCCGAATACACCAGTTGCTTGGCGCCATCTTCCTTGCCCACCCAGCCGCCGCCATGGGACCATCCGTCCAGAATGCTCGCCGCCATGGTCATGTCCGCGGCCTTCGCCAGACGCAGGGCCTCGCCAAACCACGCGTCCCACTCGGGACCTAACATTTTTGGCTCGCTGGCCACGGGCAATCCGCCAGAGTTGACCGTCTGCATGTGCATCACGCCGCCGATGCCTTTATCCTTCATTGCGGCAATGTCCTTGGCCATCCCATCAGGATTGCCGTATCCGCCCTGGAACCACCAGTAAACCCACGGCTTCGCGTCATGCGGCGGCACTCGGAAGGACTGCGCCAGCGCGTCAATAGCCTGAGGGGCCACCGGTTCGGAATTCACCTCGGCCGCCAGCGCGAGCATCGAACATAACACCATCAACATAACCCACATTTTCTTTTTCATATCTTCTCCAATTCTACCAAATCTGTTTCTTGTACAACATCCTAGACTTCTTTCTCTGCTATCTTTGCAGAGTGGATTGAAATTGATAGGCACCGGAACCCACGGCATAGACGGCGGCGTTGTTTTCCGTGCGCAGAAACTTCACGCCCTCCGCTTGCCCGGCGGGCTTGCCTGACTCGGTCACACCGGCGGCATCCTTGGCCGGGACATATACTACTGCCGTAGTATTGGCGGGGATCGTGACATCCATTGTTAGTTTGCCGCCCTCGCGTCTCCAGTTGCTGACAATGCGACCATATATTGAATCATGATGGGCCTTTACCCAGGTGAGATCGCCCAGCGGCTGTGGTCTGATGATGCTGTGCTTGAAGCCCGGTTGTGCCGGATCATAGTTGATCCCTGCCAGCGTCTGATAGAACCACGCGTCGAGGTTGCCAGCCTGGATCAACAGCGCTTCGCTGTTCATTCCCGGATCGCGGGTGTCCGTGTCCCAACGTTCCCAGATCGTGGTGGCGCCCTTGCCGATCATATAACCCCAACTCGGACGGGTGGTCTGCGTGACTATGGTCCATGCCACATCCGCGCGGCCTATGTCCGTCAACACCTGCATTAGCCATTGCATGCCAATCAAGCCGACGGAGAGATGGCCGTTATGCGTGATAAGAATATCGTTCAGTAGGTTGTCAATCACGGCCTTGCGGTGTTCCGGCGGGACCATGCCAAAAGCCAGGGGCAACACATAAGCACACTGGGTGCCGCCTTGGTACGCGCCCGTGGCAGGATCGAGAAACCGTTTGTTGAAAGCCGCCTTGAGCTTTTCTGCCATTTCAACGAATTGCTTTTTATCCTCAACTTGATCCAAGCGCTTGGCCGCCCGCGCCATGATCCGGCAGTTGTTATAGTGATAGGCGGTGGAAACCAGTTCTTGCGGCGTTCGGCCAGTCTCACCGCCACCGCCATCCATCGAATAGGTATCGCACCAGTCGGCATAAGCCTTGCTCTTGAGGGTTCCGTCGGCGTCACGATGGATTGCATCCATGGCCAGCACCCAGCGTTTCATCGCGCCGTAATGGTTTTCCACAACCCGCCGGTCCGCATAGAAGTCCAGATACCAGTCGGGAATGATCGTAAAGACACTCGGCCATTCCACGCCGCTGCCCCAATCCCAGTTCATGGATATATCGGGGATGGTTCCGTCCGACCGCTGCGAGCGGCGCACGTCGTCCATCCACTTGGTGTAGAACGCCGCCACGTTAAAATTGAAAGCTTCGCTCTCGGAATCCTTGGCAGGGTCGCCCATCCAGGCCTGCCGCTCATCGCGATCCGGGTCCAGGGGCGCACTGCGCAAGTACATCCGGAACCCCCACCGCATGGCCAGGTGAATGCGATTCACCAAATCGTTAGAACAGGCGAATTCGCCGACCGGTTCCGCGTCGGTATGAATCACCAGACCGTCGAAGTTATCAAGCGTCGGCGTGCCCGGAAATCCCGTCACCTGCACGCGCCGGTAGCCCTGGCCTTTGAATTGCGGATTCCAAACTTCTTCGCCCATGCCTTTGAAGATGTAAACATCAGTGGCGCGAGCGCCCCGGTTATCCGCGGTCTTGAGCATCCCGTCGGGCAGAAGACTGTACGCACTGGTTAGCCGCACTTCCGTACCGCGCGGACCGCACGCCTTCATCCGCAGCGTGCCATAGAAATTCTGCCCCATATCGACGATGAACGTCCCAGGCTTGGGATTGGTGATCGCCACCGGCTTGATCGTCTGCGTCACCCGCATGGGCTCCATCATCTGCGCCCGCAAGGCACCGCCCGGGGCTTTGACTAACTGCACGCTTTCCCACTTCGCCTCATCGAACCCGATCCCGCTCCAACCATCCATCTCCCTCAGGGCGTCGTATTCCTCGCCATCATACTCGCTATTGGCACGGATCGGCCCCTGAGTAGTCAACTTCCAGTTTTCATCGCTGACGATCCGTGCCGTGGTTCCGTCTTCGTAGGTGATCTCCGTCTGCAACAACAGTTTGGGATATCCGTAGTTCAGCGTTGGCGCAGGCGACTGCAGACGCGGGGCGAAGAATCGGCCGTTGCCCAGAACCACACCCAGCGCATTGCTCCCCTTTTGAAGGTGCGATGTCACATCAAAGGTTACGTAATACGCGGCCTTCCGGTAATCCGACAAGGCGGGGTCCATCACATGATCGGAAACCTTGCGGCCATTGCAGTAGAGATCGAAGAAACCGAGACCACACACGTAAGCTGTCGCCCGTGCGACTTTCTTCTCAAGCGGAAATTCCCGGCGCAAATAGCGCGCCGGAAGAGACTGGGCATCACCGGAACCGGGATCAACCCAAGGACTCATCCCGTACACGCCGAGGATTTTCGCAGCCGCCCAGGATGAATCGTCGAAGCCCTCCCGCTCCCACCCTTCCCTGCGTTCCTGTGCGGCCTTCCACTGTCCGTCTGTCTGGATCACCAGCGGCTCCCCTTGTGCAAACTCCACCCGCAGCACCGCTATCAACCCCGCAGGGTTGGGAACATCGCCGACGTTCGTTGCCATCACCGCGACGCTATTGACCCCGCGCTTTATGAGCTTCGTCACGTCCAACGTCGTGGGAATATTAAAATCGGCGCCCTGCCCGGCTGGCGTGCCGTTGACGAATAATTCAAACGCGTTGTCTGCTGCGATCTGACAAACCGCACGGGTTATGGTCCGGTCATCAGGCAGGGTCAGGTTACGGCGGAAATACCGTGTCCCCACAGGCGCGCTAACTGCTGGCTCGCCTTCGGGGAACCAGACCCATTGTACGCCAGGCAGTCCGGAAAAATTCCTGAGCGCCTTCGCCTTATCCAGCCCGATCCATTTCGCCTGCCAGTCCTCGGGCTTCAACAAACCCATCGACCATCCGGCCGGGGCGCTCCAGGCCGACGCTTTGCCGTCCTTGTCCCACACCCGCACCTTCCAATGGCAGACCATCCGCGAGTCTAACGGCTTTCCGGCATACTCCACCTGGATGCTCTGGTCCGACACCACCTTCTTACTGTCCCACAGATCCCCCTGGTCTTTGGCGAGCAACTCGGGAGACGAGGCGCCCACCACCTGATAGGCACTTTGTTTCTGACCCCTTGGGCTTTGAGATTTCAAATTTGAGATTTCAGATTTTGGATCGCCAATGACCCACGACAGCCGCGGCTTCTCCGCGTCGATGCCGAGCGGGTTGACCCGGTATTCGCAGCGGAGATGTGTTAGGTCTGCGGCAGTTGCGGCCGGGACGCAGGACAGCAGCCCCACGGCGGCGAGGAGGAATGTTGTGAGTTTCTTCATTGTTGTGCTGCTCTCTTGATAGGGTTATTTCCTTCAAATTTATGCTTAAGGGTTGAATAGGTTCTGTGCGCGTTCAAGCACCTGCACCGGGCCCAGCAGACCGGACCGGAACCCTTTCTTTTCTGCCTTATAGGTGACCACGTTGGTCCTGGTCCGCCGCTGGTCCGGCGGCAGTGTCGCATCGCCGACGAGCCGATTGGGCCAGAGGTTCGCCACTTCGATTTCCAAGGCATTCCCCTTCTCTTGGATCAACCCCCGCGGAATCTCCACCTGCCACGGAGCTGTCCAGACAATACCGAGATCGCGGCCGTTCAGTTTGACACGCGCCAGGTTCTTGACCTCGCCGAGGTCGAGTGAGAGTACCGGGGTGCGAGTGGCGGGCGGCGGACAATCGAACGTCTTGCGATACACCGCGATACCCGAGTAATATTTGACCGCGGCTTCCGGATGTGTCGTCCAATCCGTCAACTGCTCGAAACGCATTTTCCCGCCCGTGCCGTTATCAGGGTAGAACCATTGCGCATCGAACTGCACATCCCACGCGCCGGTTAAAGTCATCATCGCCTTCAACTCTGGAAAATTCCTTGCCCCTTTCCAGTCTTTCGCGTCTTTCGCGGTTGCAACGTCTTTCCTGAATACCACGAACCAGCTCTGCCGCGGCGCAAACGTCAGCGGAACCACTGTCCGGCCGTCTTCCGTGGTCTTGTATTCGACCAACTCACGTGTCTTCCCCGTGACCGCATCCCAAAGCTCCGGTCGCTTGCCTGCCACGCGGAAGGTGATTTCCGTCGTCACGTCGTCCTTCCGATTCGGAGTCTGATGGCTGATGAAATATACATCGACTCCGCCATTCCGCCGATGGATCCAATCAAAGTTCGTGCCCGCCCCGGGATTGCGAATTTCGATGTCAGGCAGCACACCGTCGGCTTTCACGATGGCATCCAGTGTGTCCTGCCGCAGCTTCGTCACCGCAGCGCCGAAAATCGCGGGGCCGACCACCGTCACCCCCGCCTCGGCCAGTTCGTTGACCTTCTTCAGCGTCGCGGTCGTTAGGAATGCATTCGGACCATGCGGCAGAACAAGATAGCGATAAGACATTCCATCCGGCAACACCAGCCGCCCGTCCTTCGCCGACGCCCTGGCTATCAGCGCATCCGCACTCATCGCATCATAATCGAACCCCACTGGACGCATCGGCTGTTGATCCATCTTCCTGGCCGCGAAAGACGGTATGTCTTCGGTCTGGAGATAGGCGAAATCGCCCACAAATAAACCCTGCCGGAGCAGATGCTGACACCGGGTCAGATAGGCCAGCCACCCTTCCGCCATCGGCCACCATGTCAGATTGCTGTCATAATGAGTTCCGACATGTCCCCACTGGAATCCGGGCTTCGCGTCAAGAAACGGTTGATGCGCCCAATGATGGAACACCATGCGCGTCAACCCATCGCAGAAAGCGGCATCACCGAGGTCCTTCATGTCCCAGGGCGCCTCGCACCAGTCGAGACCAAAACTCGTGAACGCCTCCGCCTGGCAAACCGGTTTGCCATAGATATGGGCGGCACTGGCGGCCTCCCGGATCGTATGGTTGTAGGGGCCATAGAAGATGTCACCGTCCGGCTCGCTGTTGCGCTTCCAGAACTCGCCCATCGGAATGGCGTTCACACCCAGATTCCTGAGCGCGTCACCCCAGAAAAAGTGGCAGCCAATCGGACCACCGGCTTCGGAATGGGCGCCTTTCAGCCCGCCTTTGACGGACAATGCGTTCAAGCGGCCATAGTAGTTTTCCGCCACGAGATCCGCCACCGTGCGCCGGTAATCCCGCATGAATTTCTCCGTCTCCTCCTGACTGTCCACGGGCATCCCAAGAACCGCCGGCATCCAGAACAGCGGGTCATACCCGCGCCGCTTCTGGAATTCCTCCCGCATCTTCGGCGTCCAGTTCGGCTGACCGATCTCCCAACTGTCGATGTGCAAGTATTGAAGAGCCTTCCCGGCCAGCGGCCCGGCATCGGCGATGAGCTTCGCGCCCGTCTCGGCAAAATGCAAATCCAAGGCCTCGGCGCTCATCGGATCGATCTCGGGGCCGGCTGGTCCGCTCCCGGGATTCGAGGTGCTCAGGCCGGTCAACGTGCAACCGATGCGCATGATCTTCCAGGCGCCCGCCGGAGCATCCCAGTCCAACTGGCCATTGCCAGCGACGAACTTCGCCAGGTCCACCACCGCAGCGTGGTTCCACCGCAACGGCGCGGGCCGTTGCTTGCCGGTCACTTGATCCTTTATCATCAAAGCGATCTCGGAGACCTGCACGTTCCAGTTTCCGCCTCGGAAAGGATGCGCCGACAGAAACACAACGCGAAAATACTTCGCGCGGGTCTCGGCGAACCCGATGATTGTTTCCTCGCCCGGTTTCAGGGTCACGCGCTGGAGCGGACGAAAGGTGCTGCCATCGTCCGAACATTGCACCTCGGTCTGTGCCGGCCCGCAATCGGGATACGGTTTCAGCCAGATGCCGGCGGCCGAACGCGGATCGTCGCAATCGAATAGCAGAAACTCCGGTTTTTCCGGCGTGGGTCCCATGCCTGCCGCGGTGCCTTGGGAGATCCAGCGTGTATTGTCATCGCCGTCTTCGGCCAACTCCGGCGGATAGCCGGGTTGGCATGAACTGGCAGTGAGTTTGTATCCGCCCGCCGGTGCCGCGAGCACGGCAATGTCCCGATAGTATCCTTGCTGCACGGCCGCCGGCTTGGGCAATGCCGCGCTGATAGGCCCGGGCCCTTTCACCCTCATCTGCGACGAAACGAGTTGTTTTGCCGCGTGTTCCTGAGTCACCCAGGGGCCGCCGCAATCCCAACCGCTGCACAGGTTCACCGTGAGGACGATGCCGCAGCGATCGGCCTCGCGCACCGCGTGCTTGAAAAGTTCGCGCCATGCCGGACTCATGAATGGCGGACCTTGGGGTACTTGTGGATCACCGGCCACATAGCCGGCATCAAACAGCAACGCCCCGCTGATCCCCTTGCGCCGCATCTCCTCGAAGTCGCGCGTAATGCCTTCCTTGCTGGCATTGCCATTGAGCCACCACCAGTAACACCACGCCCTTGATTCAACCGGCGGCGTCGCAAACGTCTTGGCCAGATCGTCTCCGGCCCTCACGGCACCCGTCAGCGCCAGCCAGCCCGCACAAGTATATATATATAGTTTGTTCATGATCATTTTGTTTAGCTTTTTCTGTTTCGAGTTGTGGTTCAAGAATCCGGTTCAACCTTGCATTCTCTGCAATACTCACTTGTTATCCACAGGGACAGCCATTTGTATCGTCACCGGTCCCAACAGACCGGCGGGTTGGAGGCCCTTGGCGGCCGCACGGTTGTGGAGATCGTGCCCGACGCTAGTCAGCCTTTCGTTGGCCGGCAACGCGGCATCCACACACAGGCGATTGTTCCAGGTGTTGGCCGCCGTAATCACCAGTTGGTTAGAGGTCGCTTTGAGCAGACCCGCCGGAACCGTCACCCGCCACGGGGGGCACCACACCACGCCCAGATCCTGCCCATTGAGCTCGACCCGCGCCATTTCCTTGACGGTGCCAAGGTTTAAGAAGAAACCAGAGGAGAGGTCAGAGATCGGAGGTCGGATGTCAGAAAGCAAAGAATTAGTCATACCGACTTCTGACTTCTGACCTCTGACTTCTGGCGGAAGGTCGAAGACCTTCCGATAGGTCGCCACGCCGCTGTACCCTTTGATCCCATCTTCGGGCCGCTTGTTCCATTCCGTCAGTTGCTCCATGACCAGTGTCACTTCTTTCGAACCCGGCGCCACAGAAGGCGGCAACGGCTTGACCCACGCGGCATCGAAGCTCACGTTCCACGGCCCGGAAATATCTATAACAACCTTGGTTGTTGGGAAATTCTTCTCCCCATTCTGACTTCTGAATTCTGACTTCTGACTTCTTTCCCTCACCACCAGAAACAACGCCTGGAACGGCTCGAAATGCAACGGCACGGTGGTCCGGCCATCCGCGCCCTCGCTCTTTTCAGGCAAGTCACGGAAAGAACCATCGAGCGGATCGAACAACTGGACCACCTTGCCCTTGGCACGCACGGTCACCGCCAACTCCGCCAGCTGTTCTTGCGGGTTGGATAAGAAATAGATCTCGTCCGACCCGTACCGGCGGTGAATCCAGGCAAGCGCATACGGTTTGGCTGCCTCGCTCGCTTCGCAGTCGGGAGCGAGCCCGTCTTTTGTTAGAATCCCGGCGAGCGGCAGGCCCCAGACCACCCGGCCCTTGCCTAACACTCTATCACCTGTGTCGCCTGAATCCGCACCCCACAACGCATCGGCGTGCCGCCTGAAGTCGGCGTCTGACTTTTTCAGATCGCCCAAGCCCGGCGTTCTCAGCGGGCGCTTGCCGACCAGAGTCAGCCCCTGCTTGACGAGCTCGTGAATTCGACCGAGGGTCGCCGCGGTCATGGTCACGCATTGCGGATCCGTCAATACCAGGTAACGATAACTCGGCCCGTTGCCGCCGCGCGCGCCGGACGTTTCCTCGCAGGCGGGAAGCACCAGACGCTTATCCAGCACCTTTGCGCGAGTAAACAGCACTTCAGCGTTTATGCCGTCGTAGTCGTAGCCGCCGGGAAGAGCTGGAACGAGACACTCCTTTGCAGGTACGAAGCGGAATGATCCGTCACCGACGAAATACGCCGCATCCGCCAGATAATCTCCCTGCTGAAGAAGATACTGACATCGTCCGATGTAGCCGATCAATCCATCGGCCAGCGGCCACCATGAGAAATTCCGGTTGAAGATGTCGTAATCCAGCATTCCCGGTTTCTCATCGTTTGGCTGATGAGTGTATTTGTGAATGACCGCCTGGTTCAGTCCGCGGGACCAGGCTTCATGGAGCGTCTTGCGGTATTTCATTGGCGCCTCGAACAGGCCCGCCGTGGGATCGAACGTCAGGGTTTCTGCCTGCACAAAGCGGTTTCCGTAGATCCGCGCACCGGAAGCGGCAGTCCGCATAACGTCAACCTGTTGTCGCAACTGTGGCGCCCAGGTGAGACCGCCGTGCCAGAATTCGGCCATGGGCCGGTCGGCCCGGCCAAACACTTTCAGCCCGTCCATGTGCGGGATCGGATACGTGCCATAGCCCGATTCCGAATTGATGCCGCCATTCATCTCGTGAGCGCGTTCCTGAAGTCGCCCGTAATAGTCCGCCAGCAAATCCGCCACAGTCGCCCGATAGTCCCAGAGGAACCGGTCGGTGGTCTGGCGGCCATCTACAATGCGCCTGGCCAGGGCAGGCAGATAGGTCAAAACGTCATAATGCCGGCGTTTCTGGAATTGCTGACGGAAGTCTTCGGTCCACGAGGGCTGCTGGCCTTTTGCGCCAAGGCCGATCTCCCAACTGTCGGTGTGGAAGTAGATGGGCGCGCCGCCGGCATGCTTGACGCTCAACTCACGCATGCGTTTGGCCGGCTTATCCATCATCAGATCAGCACACTTGGTGTTCAGCACATCAGCCTCGTACCCGCCGCCATTCCCCATGCGGGCGGGTTCCGCCAGGGGCGTCCATCCGAAGCGCAATACCGTCCATTGCCCGGCGGGGAACTGCCAGTCAAGCCGCCCATCGGGTTTCAGATGCTTCGACAAATCCACAATATCTCTGGCGGAAACGTCGCAGGCGTCGTCCTCAGGATACTCCTCCTCAAGAGCCGAATACGGTCTCGGGGGCCACCCAAAGAAAGAGAAGTTCGCCGACTTGAATGCCCAGTACTTGATGCCGTGCCGTTGCACAGGCACATCGCCTTTGCGTAGTAACTGGAATTCGGCCAATTGCAGATTCCGAGCGTGTGCTTCGGGAATCGAGAGGCGGAAATACCGTGCCGTTGTCGCAGGGAAATCCACGCGCTTCTGTTCGCCGGGTTCCATCGTAAAACGTATGACAGTCTTGAATGTCTTCCCATCGTCGGATGCCAGGATGTCAGCCTCTTTCGGTCCGGCTTTCGGCATACCGGCGACAAACGCGCCGATAGCGGTGAGCGGCTTGGAGAATGTCAGATTCAATAGTGCCGGGGATTGCGGGTTGCACGGTTCTCGCGTGCCCAAGCATGTGTCGGGATCGCCGTCAACGGCATGAATCGCCTGCCAATTATCACCCGTATCATCATCCTTAACATTGTTGGCCGTTACTTCCTGCGGCGCCGGCGACCTCGTGACTTTCTCCTTGAACGCCACAACGGCCACATCGTGGTAAACATCGAGGCGTGTGAGCGGCTGGGGCAATGGCACGTCGAGCGAACCCGGACCATCCACCTGTATTTCCGAGTACACCAACTGCTTGGCTCCATCCTCCTTGCCTATCCAGCCGCCGCCATGGGACCATCCGTCCACAATGCTGGCCGACATGGTCATGTCAGCGGCCTTTGCCAGGCGAAGTGCCTCCCCAAACCAGGCATCCCACTCGGGGCTGAGCATCTTCGGCTCGTTAGGCACGGGGCGTCCGCCTGAGTTGATCGTCTGCATGTGCATCACGCCGCCAATGCCTTTATCCTTCATCGCGGCAATGTCTTTGGCCATTCCTTCCGGATTGCCGTAGCCGCCCTCGAACCACCAGTAAACCCACGGTTTCGCGTCATTCGGTGGCGCCCGGAATGACTGCGCCAGCGCGTCGCTGGCCTGAGGCGACACCTGCGGATTCCCGGCGAATGCCTGCGGCGTCAAGCTGGCGAGCAATGCGCAGGCGAGGAGCGGCAGTTTCTTATTCATGTTTGTTTCACCCTATTCTTTTTCGCGTTCCGTGATTTCACTCCGCTGTCATTAACCGCACGGGCCCGAGAAGGCCTGAAGACAGTAGCGGCTGGTCACGCTTGACTGGGATGTTCGTCCTGGTTCGTCGCTCCAGCTCGGGCACGGTGGCGTCGCCGATCAGTCGGTTGGGCCAGAGATTGACCACCTCGATCTCCAGCGTATTCCCGACGGACTTGACGGCCCCGGTGATCTCCACCCGCCATGGCGCGCACCAGACCACTCCCAGGTCCTTTCCGTTGAGTTTGACGCGGGCAGTTTCTTTTACCACGCCCAGGTCAAGAAAGAGCGGGGAAGTTTTTGGGACAGCATCCGCCTTGCCACCCCGCAGTTCGGGGTTCAAGTCGAAGGATTTGCGGTATGTCGCGGTGCCGCTGAAGTGTTGCACCGTCGATTCCGGCCGCGTGCTCCAATCGTCCAGCTTGTCGAAGATCATCAATCCTCCGGCCGGATCGCCGCTGAGACCGTCCGTCGGATAGAACCACTGCGGATCGAACTGCACCGTCCATGGGCCCGCTATCTGCTGAACAGGTTTCATCATTGCAACGTTGCTTGCCGTGGGCGCGCCTTGTCCGGTGCTTCTTCTGCGAAAGACAATGAACATCGAGCCGCCCGGTTCGAATTCCAGTGGAATCCGCGTGCAACCGTCCTTCACTCCGAACACCGCCAGGTCGCGCCTTTCGCCGGTTACCGGATTCCAGAGCTCCGGCTGTTTCCCGGCCACGCGGAACGTGGCATCAACGGCTTCCGCCTGGTTCTTTCGGTTGGCCAGGAAATATATCTCAGCCCCGTCGGTGCTGCGGTGGATGAAGTCTATGAAAGCATCCTTGCCGGAGTTCTCAAAATCCGGCGGCGTGCCGTCGGCTTGAAGAATCTCGCGTAATGGTGTTCCCCAGAAAACCCGGCCTTTGCCGAAAGCCTGATGTCGAACCTGTTGCCCGTCGCATGCGCCCCACACCTCGGCCGCGATTTTCTTCACCTCGGCATCGCATAGCGGATAGTTCTTCAGGCCCGGATCGGATTCAGGCCTGGGCCCGACCACCGTCGCACCGGCCTTTACCAGGTCCCTGATCTTCTGAGCCACTTCCACCGGCATGCGCCGGGAGTCCGGCAACACAAGCAGGCGGTAGCTCATGCCATCCGGCAATACCAGCCTGTTGTCTTTCACCGACAACCGCGTCAACAGCACCTCGGCGTTACAGACGTCATAGTCGTAGCCTTTGCCCAGCGCCGGATCAACATGTTTTGGTTCGACGAGGTTGGGCGTCCAGTCGCCGTTGTAGAAAAGCACGTCGGCGACAAAGACACCGCTCTGCAGCAAGGCCTGGCAGCGGCTGATATAGCCGATCCACGACGACGCGGCCTGCCGCCACCAGGTGACGTTGGGATTGAAATGCGTGCCGGCCCCATATTCGTAACCGGGGAGTCCATCCTGTGATCGTGTGGCCGTCATGGTGGAGAAGACGATGCGGTTGATACCCTCGCAGAAAGCACGATCCGCAATTGGCTTCAAGGCTTCAGGCCCGTTGTCCCAATGAGGTAGAAACGAGGTGAAGGATTCAGCGGAGGCCGTTCTGCGTCCGTAGATGTGTGCCGCGGTGGCGGTTTGCTTGCCCACCTGGTTCTGGTCGTTGACGACGAAGAGGTCACGCCAGAATTCGCCCTGAGGCATGGCACTGCGGCCAAGGTTCTTCAGCCCATCCATGCACATGGTTCCAGACCAGCTGGGGCCGGCGGCTTCACAGGCCGTATCCATGCCATGGGCGCGTGCCAGTTCGGCGAAGCGGCCGTAGTGGCTGTCGGCCATGCAGTCGGCCACGGTCTTTCGATAATCGTGGAGGAATCGCTCGGACATGTCGGCACTGCCGACGAGACGTCCGGCCAATACCGGCAGATACGGCGTGGGATCGTAGCCGCGATAGTGTTTGAACCGTTCGAGCAGAGTGGCGGTCCAGTTCGGATAGCCGTCCTCAAAACTGTCAGTGGCGAAGTACTTCAGGGTCTTCCCTGCCAGCGGTCCCGCGTCGGCCAGTAGGACTTTTGCCATGTGCTCCCACTGCTGGTCCACTCCAGCGGCACTGAGCCAGTCGACCTCAAGGCCTTCGGCGCCGGCCACGGGCAGACTGACGCCGATTCCGGTCATCCGGTGGCCCGTGCGAAGCAGGGTCCAGGTTCCTTCAGGGACGTCCCATTCCAGTTCTCCATTGGGACCGAGTCTTGCGGTCAAGTCAATGACGTCTCCGGGTGCGATGGGGTGGTCGCCGGGCAAGACAGTCCAGGGTGTCAGCGTCTGATCCATCGCCCGGCGGGCCGGGAGGAAACAGTCGCCGTCCAGCCGGTTGCTCTTTGCGGGGAGTGTCTTCTTGCGCTCGTCTCCAAGTTGCGATCCCTCGGATTCGCGGAAGGCCACGACGGCTGTGTCGCGGTAATCCACTTTGTCGATCGGCAGCCCGATGAACTTCGCGACGTTCAGCTGGGGAGTGGAATCGTAACCAGCCTTCGGGCCGGGTAGCGGTAGCGTACCGGAGAACTTTTGAGGACCGACGAGTTTCATTTCCGATTGCAGAAACCACCGCCCTGATTTCTCCGGTGTGATCCAAGGTCCGCCCATGCACCAGCCGCCGCAGAGATTGACGCCCATCTCAAGACCCAGCCGATCAGCCTCCCGCAGAGCGTGTTTGTAGAGTTCCCTCCACTCGGGCGATAGGAACACCGGGCCCTGCGGGATCGGACCGGCGCCAAAACCGTGGCCCGACCACACCATCATCACTCCGCCCATGCCCTTGGCCTTAAATTCCTGAAGGTCGCGGGTGATCCCTTCTTTGTCCATCAGGCTGTTGAACCACCACCAGTAACCCGACGGGCGCGCCGAGACGGGTGGATGGACAAATGTCTCTTCCAGGGCATCTCGCGCCACAGCCGCCCCAACAATCGAACATAACACCATCAACATAACCCAGATTGTCTTCTTCATGTATGGATTGCCTTGTTGTGTTCCGACTACTCTTTGATGTTGTTCACCGGCGGGGTTAACGGCAGGTCCAGCCAGGCCAGACCGATGTCGCGGTGCATGTGGCTCGTGCTGTCACCGCCTGGAGCATCGTAGAAAATGCCCAGCCGCTTGCCAACCTTGACTACCGACGGCATGCCGATGCATTTTCGACTCCAGGCGCAGTTCTTTCCGTCCAGCACCACGGCTTTGTTCTTCGCGTCCCAGGAGTTCAAGTCCCTGGACCAGTACACCCATACCGCGTCGGTGTATTCGTCGCCGTCCAGGCCAATGTGGTTGGTGAAAAGGAACCACGTCTTGATGGTCGGCTCGAAATAGAGCGAGGAGTTCTCGATCTGTTCTTCGGGCGAGACGATCGGCTGAGGATCAATTGCCCACGGGCCGTTGAGGTCCCTGGTGCGGGCAATGCCGAGCGTTCGCTTCATCGATGCACTGAAGAACATCAGGTATTCGTCACCCTTCTTCACAATGTGCCCCGGGCTGGCCGTGACCGCATAATAGGTTCCCGGATTTATCAGGAACGGAATAACGTCCGGTTGTTTGACCCAGGGTCCGGCCAATGACCGGCTCTTCGCCTTCAGCGTCAAGTACGGACACGAGGGGACCAGGTCCGGAGGCCCGGACACGTTTGGCGTTCCAAGGTAGAACATGTGCCACTCTTTTCCATCGAAATAGACCCATGGGGAACAAGCCGCGGCAGAGTCGGACTCGCCCGGCTTACCGAAATCAAGCATGGGGCCCTTCTTTTCCCAGACCTTAAGATCCTTGCTGGTGGCCAGGCAGGCCAGCCAGCCTTTGGGTCCGGCACCGTCATAAAAAAGGTGATAGATCCCTTTTCCCTCGAAAATCAAAGCCTCGCGGGCTCCAAGGATGTCGCATTTGCCCGGTCCGTCACCGTGTTTGAGCACCACACCTTGATCTTTCGCCTCCATGCGCAAGGACGCGGATGGGCGCCCATCAGGATAAACCGAGCCGCCATTCCCCGATGCCTGCTGCGCCGCCAGCGCGGCATTTCCGGCAGGCAATGTGGATTGAAACCGGTAGGTTCCCGATCCGACCTCATACACCGCCGCGCCGTTTTCCATGCGCAGGAACTTCACGCCTTTCACTTCAGCGATTGGCTTGCCTGATTCGGTAACCGAATCAGCATCCTTTGCAGGCACATACACGGTTGCGGTGGTGTTGATTGGAATCGCGACATCCATTGTCAGTTTGCCTGCCCTGAGCCCTGTCGAAGGGTCGCCATCGCGCTTCCAGTTGCTTACGATCTTCCCATGGATCGAGTCATAACTGCACCTGACCCAGGTCACGTCGCCGACGATCGCGGGCTTGATGATGATCTTCTTGAAGCCGGGGCCGGTTTCGTCCGGGCGGATGCCTGCGAGTCCCTGGTACATCCATTCGCCGGGGTACGTATAGCAGGAGTGGATCTGGGACCAATAGCCGTCCCACTGTTCCCACATCGTCGTCGCGCCCTGCGCGAGCATGTAACCCCAACCGGGGAAGTCCTTCTGCGTGGCGATGGTGAATGCCAGGTCACTCCGGCCCGACTCCTTGAGGTGCTGGAACAGGAAGTACGTGCCCAAACTGCCGGTGTCGAGGTGTCCCTTGTTCTTTACCAGTGTAATCTCTTCAAGCTTCTTCTCGATCACTCTCCGCAACTCCTCGGGGACAATGCCCAGCATCAGCGGCATCGCCTGATTCAACTGCTCATCAACGACGTATAGCTTCTCGTCAGGTCTGTAGTAGGCGGCATGGATGAGCGGTTTCAATTCTGCAATCTTCGCACGATGACGAAGCGCGTCGTCGGTTCGCCCCAGGGCTTCCGCCGACTTCGCAAGAAGATCATACAGGTAAACTCGATAGCAGTTGGCGAACAGTTCCGTTCCCGGAGGTGCGCTCATGCCGTGAGCCGGCGCCACCCAGTCACAGCCCGGGTCGCCGCCGGTTCTATGCACGCCGTCCTTATAGAAACTCTCGATGTACACCGACGGATAACGCACCATCTGCTCGTAAGCGCGTTCCAGGAGCCTGCGGTCACCGAAGTAGAGGTATGATTTCCATGGAAGAACATCCAGCAAGCCGCCCCACGAGAACCAACAGCTGGGGTCATCAATGTTCTTGGGCACGAATTGAGCCGACTTCCCCGTCTCAACATCCTGGTCATCGAGCCAGTCAACGGCCGACTTCGTATAGAACGCCGCCACGTTCCTGCTCATCATCTGCATGTCGACCGACACCTGGCCGTCGCCGTAACCCATCCGCTCGCGATGCGGACAATCGAACGAGTATCCGCCGAGGGTCAGGCAACGGACCGTCCACGCGTTAAGCTCCATAATGCGGTTGAGGAGATCGTTGGAACATTCGAAACTGCCGGCCGGTTCGATGTCGGAATCGATCATGAGCGCTTCCGCGTCTCCATCTGCAGGTTTCCCCGGCAGGCCCGCGACAATCGCGTAGCGAAAGCCTTCGTAGTTGAACTTATTACAGAAGACCTCGCCAGGCTTCCCTGCGGAAGTGAACACCACTTTCTGATTGTAAACCGTGTAGGCGATCGGACCGCGCGGGGTGTCGAGCTTCCACGAGCCCGGCGCCAATTCGTAAGTCTTGACCGGGGTGACTTCCTCCTTTGCGGACGCTAAACGCTTGTCGGCGAAACGGACCGTCAACTGCTGACCGGCTTCCAGCTTCGGCAGACGCAGTTTCAGCCAACCGGTCATGTTGGTGCCGAAATCCAGCTCCCATACGTTTGTCGTCAGGGCGGTACAGGATACCACCGGGAAGGTCTTGATTATACGGTTCGGCGGGCAGGACTGGGCCGATGCCACGGCGCTGGGATTGGCGCACTCCTCGACAGGAGCCCACTTGCCGCTCAAACAGCCCGGCTCACTCCAGCCAGGTATGTCACGGCGCATGTCAATCTGCTCCACGCCGTTGTCGCACCAGCCCCAGCGGAACTCTGTATGCGTACTGGACGTCCAGGTCCAAGTGGTATCGGTACCTACAACCTCGCGCCTTCCGCCAACAGACATATCAAGCTGAACCCGGGCCAGCGGCGCGATATCTCCGCGAAAGACAAGGCCAAGCCCCAGCCATACGCCAACACAGTTGGTTCCCGGTCGCAGGTACTTACTGATGTCGTAGGTGTTGTAGAGCGAACGCTTCTTGTAAACCGACACGGCCGGAACCAGCACATCGTCGCTCACTTTCTTCCCATTGACATACAGTTCGTAGTAACCCCTCACATTCACAAAAGCGGTTGCCCGCTCAGGCGCAGCAGTAAGAGTGAACTCCTTGCGCAGCCATGGCGAAGTATCGCCGCCCGGCTTGACCCATTTCGCTTTCCAATCTTCAGGCTTCAACAAGCCCATCGACCAGCCGGCCGGGGCGCTCCAGGCCGAAGAGGTCAAAGGTCGGCGGTCAGAGGTCAGCGTCCAGACTTTCACTTTCCAGAAACACTGCTGACCACTGACCAGCGGCTGGCCGGCATACTCCACCTGGATGCTCTGGTCCGACGCCACCTTCCCGCTGTCCCACAGGTCGCCCTTGTCTTTCTTCAACAACTTCTCGCTCGACGCCACCAACACCTGATACGCGCTCTGTTTCTGACCTCTGTCCTCTGACCTCTGACTTCTCTCTTCAATGACCCACGACAGCCGCGGCTTCTCCGCGTCGATGCCGAGCGGGTTGTCGCGGTATTCGCAGCGCAGGTTGGTGACGTCGGCGGCGAGAGTGGCTGGAATGGAGGACAGCAGCACAATGGCAATTCGTGCCAGTTTGTTGTTCATGATTGGTTTGACGTTTTCTTTCCAGCGGTGTGATTCATTTTTCATTTCCATCTCTTTCTTTTCCTGCGTCAGACAAGAATGGGCTCTTGCGGACAATCTTGAAAACAAAAGCGCAATCGCACGGCTTGGTCGTGGGAGTCTCTATAAGAAGTCCTTCTTTTTTCATTTCCCACTTCAACGGCTTGCCATCCCCCAGCATGGTGATCGAGGCAATCTCGGCAGCGTAGAGCTTGAACCAGACATCCTGCGGGGCCAGGCTCTTGATCAATATCTTTTCGCCCGGCCAGTCCAGAACCGTGGCATAGAGAACATCCCCCTTGGCGGTATATCGAATGTCTTCGGCCGTGTAGCGCACCGAGTCATTCTCATTGTGCTGCCCCCTGGGCTGCTTGTGGGGTCCCTCTCCGGCCACAATCCAGGGCGTGGTGCCATAAATGGCTTCGCCGTTCACCTGGAGCCATTTCCCGATGCCGAGCAGCAGCTTCCTGGCTTCTTCGGGAATGGTTCCGTCCGGCTTGGGCCCCACATTCAGCAACAGGTATCCATTCTTGCTCACGCGATCGACCAGATTATCAATCAGATTATCCAGCGTTTTATAACCGACACCTTTGACATAGCCCCAGGCCCGCCCTGAATCCACGGTCGTATCGGTAATCCACTCGTGGTAGGTCAGTTCATCCTCCTGCCCGAGCTCCAGGTCCACCAGGCCCACTCCGGGCACAAGATTGTGCGATTTATAAGTAACCAGGACCTCTTTTTTCTGCGCCGTCGCCTTGTTGTAATAATAGGCAATAATATCTTTTTTATACCGTTCGTGCATGTTGCGCAGCCCGCAATCAATCCACACGAAATCAGGCTCGTACTTGTCGATCACCTCAATCATTTTCGTTTCCCAGCGATCGAGAAACTCCCTGGTGGGCGCCGTATCTTTTTCATGAATTACGCCGTAGAGCCCCGAATACCTGGCATCACCGCAGTCATAGCGCTTGTCCCAGGTCGGGAAGAAATGCCAGTTTTCGGCATGATGAAAAGCCGTAACAAATTTCATGCCGTGGGCCTTGATGGTCTTCGCAAGCTCCCCCACCACATCCCGCCGGGGGCCCATCCTGGCTGCGTTCCATGGATTCACTTTCGAATCCCACATCGAAAACCCGTCGTGATGCTCGGCCACCGGACCGGCAAACCGTGCCCCTGACTTCTGGAACAGATCAGCCCATTCCTCGGCATTGAACTTTTCAGCGGTAAACATGGGGATGAAATCCTTGTAGCCGAACTTTTCGAGCGGCCCAAAAGTCGCCTCGTGATACTTTCTTTCAGCGGAGTCCGGCACGTTATAAACCTGGCTGCCATACCACACGCCCTGGTAGGCGGGCACCGCATAGACGCCCCAGTGCGTGTAGATACCGAACTTGCCATCGCGCAGCCATTGCGGAACCGGGTACTTCCGCAGTGAAACCCAGTCCGGCTTGTAAGGACCTTTTTTTTCGGGCGCCACCTGCGCTCCGCCATTAGGAACAAGCCCGTTCCAGCCAAGCAAAACAGACAAAGACAGAAAACAATATGCGGCTTTTGCAGAAGCACGGAATCTCTTCATGGTCTATTCCTTTCCTGATTTATAATCATTTTCACAGGAACCTTGATTGGATATTTCATGAGTCGGGTTGTTGAATTACTTGAGTTTTGGAATCTGGCCGCTGAAGGTCAGTTTGAAGGAGTAGGCGGGCGAGGCGAATGGCACCGCGGGGACTTTGATCGAAAGCCCCTCGGCATCCTGGGTGTAGGTCAATGTGTCAGCACAACCTAACAGCGAAATGCCCGTCAGGGTCTTCAGATCGATCCGCGACGCGCCAAGGGTCCTGCTCCGCAATATATCGTTGGACCAGCCCAGGTTCGTGACATACAGGACGGTGTTCGCCTTGTTGCGCGTGAAGCGGATCCCGCCGTCCCCGTCGTCGGCAACCACCCAGCAGCGGGTGGAAAAGATCGCCTCGCCGATGATGTCCAGGCACTTCCCCATCGCGGTGAGCATGGCGATGGTCTCGGACTCCAACTCGCCCTCGGGCGTCAGCGGCACGTTCAGGAGCAGGTTGCCGTTCTTGCTGACCGTGTCGATCAGCATGTGAATGGCATGCTCGGCCGACATGTAACGGGCGGTGGCGTTGCGGATCCAGTACCAATCGGCGCCCATGGTCTTGTCCGACTGCCAGGCGTAATGCTGGACGGTCGCGGGGTATCCGAACTCGTAATTCTGCACGGCGACATTGGGCGTCCAGTCCAGCTTGATCGTGGCCACGGCCTGCAGCTTGCCGCCATTCCACTGCTGGTTCTGGTTGTAGAAATGCGCGAGCACGTTCAGCCCCGCCTGCTTGAACGGGATGCCGCCGTCGGTGTAGTAGAGATCGGGGTGATACTTGTCCATCAGGTCGGTCAGCCGGTCCTCGAAATTCTTCTCGAAGGCCGCCGGCCCTACGTCACTGCGCTGCTCATACCAGAAGTCGGGGAAGGAACCGTTATCCTTCCATTTCACCCCGTAGAGGTCCGCATAAGCCGGATCCTGGCCATCATAGGGAACCCCAGCCATAGGACCCGAGCCGTCGGCGCCATGCGAGGGCTGCAACCAGCGATAGGTCCGGGCAAAGTGCGAGGCCACGCCCAGGTGCAGTCCTTCCTTGTCACAGGCTTTCCGCCACATCCCGACGACATCCTTGCCGGCGGTCGCGACGGAGTTCCAACGCGGCTGGTATTTCGAATCCCACATGTCGAAATTATCGTGGTGCACCGCGACCGGCACGACGTAGCGCGCGCCGGTCTTCTTGTAGAGCGCGACCAGCCGGTCCGCCTGGGCCTGATCGAACTTCTCCGCCTTGAAGAGCTTGCAGATGTCTTTGTAGCCGAACTTGGACGGATGGCCGTAGGTGGCGACATGATACTTATTGCCCTCGCAGCCCTGCTCGTAGATCCAGCGCGCGTACCAGGTGGTGGCCACGCCGGGGATGCTCATCGGGCCCCAGTGCATGTAGATCCCCAGCTTGGCATCCTCATACCATTCGGGCGTCTCGTACTGTTTCATGGATTCCATCGTCGGCTCGAAAGCCACCCGCGCCGGCTCAGCCGCAGCCGAAGACGCCAGCGGGACATCGCAGAACGTGAGCGCGGCGATGCCGTTTACCCCGAAGAGCAGGTGCGCGGGCTTCCCGTCCCAGTCCTTGCCAGTTAGATAGGTGATGGCCTTGGCGCTTGAAGGCTTGGTCAGCTTCAGCGTGAGGACGTTGCCAGAGACGGTGCCTGAGCCGATTGGCGCCACGGCGTCATCGAGATAGAAAGAGCGCTGCACCGCGTCTTTCCAGACCACGGGCTGGCCGAAGTCGAGGGCGACTTCATTTTTGTCGGCGCTGGTGAACCAGGCCCGCTGGAGGTTCGGCGCGGTGACCGCTTGGGCGGGTTTCAGCCCGTAGTTGTCCTGTTCCACCAAGGGACTCATGAACATCGCAAACTTCGCATAGCCTTCCAGATCGAAATGGCACGCCCCGCGGCCGGCATGCTCGGAGGCGGCACCCACGGTAGACATGACCCGCAGGTTGGAATAGAGCGTTGGCAGGGTCCGCTGTGCCTCACGGATGCCGTCGTCCTTGGGGCCCATGCTGCACGGCAGCGGCCAGATCTGGAAGACATAATAGTTGCGGATGTTGGGATAGTCCTGTTTCCAGGCCGCCGACATGTCGATGAAGTACTGCTGGTACGATTTGTAATTCCAGTCGCCGGTGGGCGCCCCCGAGCCACTGTCGTTCTCGCCCTGGTGCCAGAAGACGCCGCGGATGCCGTGCGTCAGCCGGGCCGCCGTCACGCGTGTCAGCAGGCCGCCGTAAATCTTGTAAGGGTTGCCGTAGAAGGCGCCGCTGTTGTCGAAGTGGTTGGTTGGATTCGGCTGGTGATGCCAGATCGGGGTGCCGCCGTACGCGCCATTGAGGATGCAGATGGGGATGCTGTACTTGGCCACCAGGTTGCTGGCAAGCACCAGGCCCCAGGCGCCGATCTGGTGGTCGCCATAATTCGGTTTTCCCCAGATGTGCGTCCGGACGGCGAGGCCCCACCCGCCGCGGGTCGTTCCTTCCAATTGGTTGCCATAGCTGCGGATCCAGTTGCTGACGGGCGTGACCGGGTCCTCCGCCGGACCGTTGTTGGGCCCGGTGGCTTCGGCATTGGACTGCCCGTCGATGAGATAGGCGTCGCCGCAAACCATATTGGTGACGGTGTGAGTTACGGTCTGGGCCCCACCGGTCGCGGTGCCGAATTCCACCTTGTAGGCGATCAGTCCCGGTTTGAGCTTCACTGCGAAGGCGTAGGACTTGTCCGCGCCGGGCTGCTGGCTTTCGGTCTTGATGACCTTGCCGTCGGCATAGAGCTTGAGGAACACGGTCTCGGCGTCCTGATCCAGGGTCCCGTTGTAAAAGAGCGCGCCTTCGTTTTTGTCGTCGCGGGCGTAGAACTGATTGTCCTCGGGCTGCTCGTCCTTGCCCGGCGTGCGCTGCACCCACGCGTCCTGCTTGGGCTCGGTCACCTGGATGGACGCCGTGGCGGCGAAATCCGCGCCGCCGTTGTTGAGCGCCAGCCGGACCGTGAGCTTGCCGCTGTCTTGCGACCGCTTGAGGATCAGCCGGTCGGCCGCGACCTCCTTGATCACGGCGCCGCCGGACACGCTCCAGCGGTAATGCAGGTCCCCCACACCCTTGGCCTGCATCGCCTTGAGGTTGCTGATCTCGGGTACGACTTCAACCGTGTCCCGGCCGTTCCAGACCGTGGGCGCCCGCAGGTAGAACACCGGCTCGGGGATCGCTTCCCTGATTTTCACGGCCATGTTCTGGATCTTGACCTCATTCGCGCACACCGCCTTGAACTGCAGGACAAAATCCGTGTCCGCCACCACCCGACCCGCATCGAAAGTGTAGGAAAGCTGGTCCACAGCCACGATGGTGTCCGCGCCATCCCGCTTGATGATCCAATAGACCTTCTGGGCGCCCCCGGCCTGGGCGGTGACGGTCAGGCTTTGGCCCTCATCCACCTTGATCTCCCCTGGCGTTACCGAAAAGGCATTGCCCGGCTGCACCAAAGAACCGACCAAGGTTTGTAAGGGCTTTTGGTTTTCATATTGCAGCCTGATCCAATCGGCGGAGCGGGTAACCTTGGAAATCCGCACCTCATCCATGTCGCCGACAAAGTTGAAGTTGTTTTGCCAGCCGCCAATCCACAGCCCCGCCGGGCGCTCGATCGCCAGGGGCGCCCGGGTTGACTCCGCGGTACCGTCGAGGCAGCCATTCACATAGACCCGCGAATCCCCGTTTTTGTAGGTGTGGACCACATGGATCCATCGGGCAAGGGGGAGCGTGCTGCCCCCCGCAACGTTTGCGCCTGAAAAATAACAATCCAGACTGATATTTGGCGGACTGGCCAACTGCAGCACCACTTTCCCCTGATTCTTTTGATTCCCCCAGCCGAGGATGTCGGTGCCCGCCACCTCGGCCCTGAACCAGGCTTCGGACGTGTGGGGGTTGGCATCGGTGGGATACGTCGTGATGGTTTGCCCGCCATTTATGCCCGTGCCCGCCGTAAAATGACGGCCCTGCCCGATCATGCCACGGGCCACGGTCGTGCCGGCATCCGCGGGCTTGACCGCGCCCAGTTCGTCCTGCAGCGTTTCGTTCATGTGGAGGACGCTGACGTAGCCGTTGGCGGCATTGAACACGGCGGCGCCGTCGGATTCGCTGGCGGCGTCGGCCTTGCCCCAGTGCAGCTTGATCTCCTGACACGCGTTGCCCTTGATCACCGGGATCTTCACCCAGATGCTGGCCGCGCCTTGGACCGCATCCCACTCCTCGATCTGATAGGCCAGCGGCTGGCCGGCGGCGGAAAAACGGATGTCCTCGCCCCGGGCTTGCGCCTGACGGAAGGGGAAGGTCGCTTTATCCAGCCGTACCAGCAGCGGGAAGTTCTCTTCCGAGGCCGTAGCCGGCAGATCCGCTCCCTCGGGCGTGGTGAGAATATAGAGCGCGCCCTCGTGCGGCCAGCCCGGATACTGGGCCAAGGCGGGTGGAAGAAGCGCCAGCAAGGCGAATACGCGTATCATCACCTGTTTTATCATTGGATCTTTCCTCCTTGTTTATGAGTAATGGCCGTCACCCCGCCATAGTCTCTGTTACAGACCCGTTTTCGCGGCCTTCGCATCCACCTTCAACGCCATCACCGTATCCGCCGGATCCCAGTTCACCTCATCTGGCAGCGACAGCTCAAGCGCATCCGCGGACTGGCTGATCTTGACCGCTTTGCTGCCTAACAGCTTTGCGGACTGCACCTGAACCGGCAACTCCGGCACGGTGCGCGTGTTGTCTTTCCACGGTGACACATACAGGTTCCAGTGGATGAAGCGCGAAGGTTGTCGCCCCTCGATTCCGCTCTGGGCAGGGCCGACGCAGCGTTTTGACCATGCACCTTTCGATTTTTCTCTACGCATGCGGAAATCAGGAAACTGCAAGTCCTTCCTTGGGGAGGAGTAGGGCTTCCCCCCCAAGAGAAGGACCTTCGGCTCCTCCCACGGGGAGGACTTTCAGTTTCCATCTCCGATCTTTTCGTGCCACCGGCCTTGTTCTGCTTATTCTGTCTCTTGAGTTCTGACTCCTGACTCCTGCTTTTGCCCCGCCGGAATCATTTGTCGAAGAACGAACGCCACCGCGCTTCCATGGCCGCCCAATTGCCGTTGTCCACGGGGCTGGTGTACATGAAAAGATCCTGGTCCGGTTTCCAGGCGCTGTGGCCGTCGAGATAGACGGTGTTGTACCCGAGGCCGCGATGGCTGTATTGCCCGTACCAGACGTTGTCGTACAGCCACAGATACCAGTGGTCGGACAGCACGGCCGTGCTGGCGGGACGCGGCAGCCAGGTCGCGGGCGGATTAAAAGCCGTGGCGCTCGAACCGTTGGTGAAGGTGCTCCGGTAATTGTAGCTGATGCCGACGAAATTGCGGGGCAACGACGCGCCCGTCGAAGTCCAGCCGCCGTACTCCCCGATGCCGCACGTATATTTCTTGTCCAGCTCGAAGAACGGATGCTTCCACGACGGACAGTAGAACAAGCGGCCGACGACCGCGGCGTTGCCGATATAATTCCCGGTGAGGCGGCCGCCGTCAAAGGCGTTCACGAGGCCGCCCACGAGCTGCGCCGTGCCCAGCGGGAGGTCGGCGTTGACAACGTACGTTGCATCAATGCCGTACCCGGGCGTCAAGGTGGCGTTGCCCGCCGGCATCTGCCCGCCGTGATCGTTGGCGTAGAGCAGGCAGGCGATGAAGATCTGCCGCTGGTTCGACAGGCAGATGGTGCGGCGGGCCTGCTCGCGCATGGTGCTAAAGGTCGGCATGAGCACCGACAGCAGCACCAAGATCATGCCCACGACCACGAGCAGCTCCAGCAGGGTGAAACCGGAACGCCGCTTCATGGCGGCGCCTCCTTGCGGCCCGCATGGAGCACTTCGTAGCGGCGGTCAAACCATGCCTGCGGGGTCGGCGGCGGCGTCCGCTCCTCCGACCCCTGCCGCCGCGCCACGATGGCCGCCGCGAGCACGCCCCGCTCCAGCAGCCAGGGCGCCGGCGGCGTCAGCACGGCGGCGGCGATGAGCTTCGGGCCGGGCGCCGGCAGCCGGGCGGCGTCCGCCACGCTCAATTGCGGCGTGCCGCCGACAACCACGATGGCCGCCGCCGTACGGTGCCGCGTCACGAACTCCGTGAACCGCGCCGAGGCCATCAGCGTGTCCGCCCAGCCCGCTTCGCCCCCGCAGGGGTTGAACTCCTCGTGCAGCACCGCCGCGACAGTCAGCCGTCCGTCGGCCCGGAGGGCGCGCAGGAATGTGTCGGCCGCCGGGCCGAGCACCGGATTGCCCGACTGCGACGTCGGGCGGTAGCACACCGCCACGACCGGCCCCGGTCCGGGGATGGCCTGCAGTGTTTCGCGCGCCAGCACGCGCCCCAACTGCTCGAACGGCAGCGCCTGGATCTGCTCCTGGGGCCGCCGGCCGCAGCGCGACGTCAGCAGGAGCGCCGCGCACGCCGCCGCCAACCCCACGGCTATCTTGCTCCTGATCTGCATGGCCTCTCGTCCTTGAATTGACGCTGCGCCCATTACGCGCTCACGGTTGATAATTTCTCATAAATCCGAAAACTGCAAGTCCTTTCCCCTGGGAGCAGCAGGAAATAAGCCGCCGCACTCCAAAATATTCCGACCTTCGCGCCACCAATACCAATCCCCGTTGATGCTCTTATCCATCTGCCAGGAAAACGGCTGGGCCTCCGCGGGAAATTCAAACTCGTAATTCTCGGCGCCGATGTGATGCCTGCCCTTGAAATTGGCCACCGCCTGCAATTTCCCACCATTCCACTTCTGGTTCTCGTTGTAGAGATGCGCCACGACATTGAGACCTGCCGTCTTGAAGGGCGGGCCGCCGTCGGTGTAGTAGAGGTCAGGATGATACCTGTCGAGGAGGTCCTTCATCCGGTCCTCGAAATTTCTCTCAAATGCCGGCGGTCCGACGTCCCCCGGTCCCTCGTAGCCGTAATCCGTGCTGTTCCACGGCACACCGTAGAGATCCTGATAGGCCGGATCCTGGCCATCGTATGGGACACCGGCCAGTGGACCGGTCTTGTCGGCTCCATGTGACGTCTGCAGCCAGCGGTAGGTCCGGGCGACATGCGAGGCCACGCCGAAATGCAGCCCGTTGGCCACCGTGGCCTTCTGCCACATTCCGCAAACATCCTTGCCTGCGGTGGCCATCGAATTCCAGCGCGGCTGATATTTCGAATCCCACATGTCGAAGTTATCATGGTGTGACGCAACCGGCACCACGTAGCGTGCGCCCGCCGACTTGTAGAGTTTGACATACTTGTCGGCCTGGACTTGGTCGAACTTCGGCGCCTTAAAAAGTTTCACCAGATCCTTGTAGCCGAACTTGGAGGGATGTCCGTAGGTGGCACAATGATACTTGTAGGCATCACTGCCCTCCTCATAGATCTGCCGTGCATACCAGCAGGACTTGTATCCAGCCAGGCTTTCCGGCCCCCAGTGCATGAATATCCCAAGTTTGCCATCAATGAACCACTCGGGTATCGCTGTTGTTCTGAGTGATTCAGTCGTCGGCGCGTAGTGAACCGGTCCTCCAACTGGCGGCTCTGCCGCCCGGACCAGCGCCAGCGGGCCCAGCACCATGGAAACACACATCATCCGGGTTATCATCACTGCGCTTATCGCGCATAACTTGATATATCGGCTTTTCATCGGTTTGTTTCTTTCATTAAACACCATCACACCCTCAGTTCCCCGGCACTTCCTTTGGCGGAATGCCATCTGCCGGCTCTTCCAATGTCAGTTTGATGACCGTCATGGCCGGATCCCGGTCCTTCGGATCGGTCTTGAAGCTCAGCTTCCCGTCCGCCCTGGTCATCGTCACCTCACCGCCGGTGAGCACGTTTGCGGAAAGCACCTTGACCGGCAGATCCGGAATGGTAACCGCATTCTCGGACCAATACGACACATGCAGATAGATATTCCTGCCCTTGCGGGTGCTGCCTATGAAGTTCCCCATCCGGAAGGGACCGCCGCGTGTGCCATAGATCGCCTCGCCGTTCTTTTCCAGCCACTGGCCCACCCGCTTGATCCGGTCCGCCTCGCGCGGGTCAAGCTCGCCGGTCGGCAACGGGCCGACGTTCATCAGCAGGTTGCCATCGCCGCACGCGCACGAAACCAGGTAGCGCAGGCATTCTTCATACGAAATCACTTTCCGGCTAAACCCGTGCCACGCCCAGCCGCCGGTGAAGGTCATGCAGGATTCCCAGTCGCGCTCGAGGTTGAACGCACCGATGCCCTGTTCCGGACATGAAAAATCAGCCGGCACGCCGCAACGCTCATTGATGATGATGTCAGGGCGGATCGCATGGATCATTTTGAACATCTTTTCCGTCTCCCACGTTTCCTTGGACCAGCCCCAGGCATCGAACCAGATGATGCTGATTTCGGGATACTTGGTGAGCAACTCCTTGATCTGATTGCGCATGTATTCGTTATACTTGGGCAGGCGCGCCAGGGTATAGTCCGGATGCCACCAGTCGCGCTGGCAATAATAGATGCCATACTTCAGGCCCGCCTTCTTGCTGGCCTTGGCCATGTCGGCAATGATGTCGCGCTTGAACGGCGTGGCCATGATGTTGTAGTCGTTGAATTTCGTGTCCCACATGCAGAAGCCGTCACAATGCTTGGCGATCTGCACGATGTACTTCATTCCCGCCTGTTTGGCCTGGTCGACAAGTTTGTCGGCGTCAAACATGGCGGGGTAGAACGACTTGTAGAGGTTGTCATAGACCACCTTCGGAATGGAAGGCATCATCCAGTCCTGCCATTCGTCGGTCTCACTCCCCTTATAGAGTTCTGCGCGCGGGTTCCGGTTCGTGGAGCCGCCGAGGCCGCCCTCATAACTCTCCCGACCGAAACTGATCTCGGTTTGCATGAGGCTGCACATGTTCCAGTGAATGAACATCCCGAACCGCGCGTCCCGGAACCAGGCCATCCTCTTCTGCGATGCCTCGGACTTGTCCGCACGCTTTTCCTTCTGGGCGTCGGCCCAGAATTGTTCGAACGTGCCGGCGGCCGGAGCGGCTGTCTGCCCGTGGCTCATCATTGATAGAAGTGCCATCAGCATCACGGTTTTCATCACGGTATTCATTTTCATTTTCATTTTGTAAGCTCTTTCTATTGGAGTTATCATTTTCTCATGGCTTGGCCTTGGTGGCTGTCAGATACATTGCCGCGTGAAAGGCGGTCATGGTCACATATTGGGCGCCCATGTTCTCGCCCGCATCGGCAAAAGCCTTGACGTCGAAGGCTGCGGCCTGCGCGTCCAAGTCCCAGACCGCGGGATTCGGCTTGCCGAACGCGTAGGGAGTACTACGCGTATAGTGGACGAAGATCCCGAACTTCGCGTTCTTGAGGAACTCGAGCCCCAGCTCCTGCGGGCGGACGGCCCGGGCAGCACCTGGCTTGGGAGTGGGTGACTTGGGTTCAGCGCCCAAGAGGGTTGTTGCAGTTATCAGCGCGGCGAGGCCGGCGAGGACGATAGGTTTCATGGAGATGTGATTCATTTTCATGGATACAGGTGGGCGTCAGGCACATTGTTGCGGGCATAGGGAGGGCGGCGGGCAGGATGCCCGCGCCACGTGGCCCGGGTATTCTGCCCGGTGCCCATCCCAATCAGCATAAACGGCGATCCTATTCATTTTCTTCTGTGCCTTATGGCTCCATGCGCGGCGGCAGGGTGGCTTGAAATTGATAGACACCGGAACCCACCGCGTAAACCGCCGCGCCGTTTTCCATGCGCAGGAATGTCACGCCGCCGGCTTTCGATGCGGGTTTGCCGGACTCGATCACACCCGCACCATCCTTGGCCGGGACATAGACTACGGCCGTGGTGTTGGCCGGGATGGTGACCTCCATGGTCAGTTTGTTGCCATCGAGTCTCCAGTTGCTAACGATCTTCCCGTGAATCGAGTCATAGCTGCACTTGACCCAGGTTAGATCGCCGACCACCGCCGGTTTGATGATGACCTTTTTGAACGCGGGGCCGGTTTCATCGGGGCGGATGCCGGCCAGTCCCTGATAGAACCAGCTTCCCGGGCTGACGTAGCACGAGTGGATCTGGGACCATGATCCGTTCCATTGTTCCCAGAAGGTGGTTGCTCCCTGCGACAACATGTAGCCCCACCCCGGGTAGGTCTGCTGGTTGAAGATGGTATAGAGCAAATCGCTGCGTCCGGCTTCCTGAAGGGCTTGAATCAGAAAATAGGTGCCGAGCATGCCGGTGTCCAGATGCCCTTTGTTCTTTACCATGACGATCTCCTCAAGTTGTTTGAGGATGGTTTCACGCAATGCGTCAGGGACCACACCCATCAAGAGAGGCATGGCCTGACTCAACTGCCTGTCGCTATCGTAAAGTTTCTCATTCGCCTTATAGTACGCGGTATTGATGAGCGCCTTGAGTTCCTGGCTCCTGGTCCTATGGCGTTTCGCTTCATCGGCCCGGCCAATTACGTCCGCCGACTTGGCCAGCAGATCCGAGAGATACACGCGATAGCAGTTGACAAAAAGATCCGTTCCCGGCGGGGCAGACATGCCGTTGCTGGGAGTCACCCAGTCGCAGCCGTTGTCGCCACCCGTCTGCTGAATGCCGCCACCGGCAAAAAAGTTGTCAATATACTTGGCGGGATAACGCACCATCGCCTCGTAGGCTTGTTCAAGCAGCCTACGATCTCCGTAGTAGTTGTATGCCTTCCAAGGCATCACGTCGACCATGGCGCCCCAGAGAAACCAGCAACTGGGATCGTCGTTCTTCGGAGCGAATTGGGCGGACTTGCCGGTGAGCGGATCCTGCACATCCAGCCAGTCAACGGCCCACTTGCCGTAAAAGGCCGCCGCGTCCAGGTTCATGATCTGCGAGTCGATGCCGTTCTGGCCATCGCCATAGCCCATCCGCTCGCGGTGGGGACAATCGACCATGTAGCCGCCGAGATTCAGGCAGCGGATCGTCCACAGATTGACTTGGTGGATGCGGTTGAACAGGGCGTTGGAACACTCGAACGACCCGACCCGTTCGAGGTCCGACTCAATGAACAGCGCCTCGGCATCACCGAGTGCCGGCTTGACCGGCAACCCTTGCACGATGACGTAACGGAATCCTTCGTAGTTGAATTTGTTGCAAAATTCTTCGCCGGGCTTTCCGGCCGAGATGAATTCCGTCCGCTGATTGTTGGTCTGATAGTAGGCCGGCCCCTTGGTCGTTTCGATTTTTTTCGGATCCAGTGCCGGTTTCACCTTGCCCGCGGGCGTGTCATCGCCCTCAACGGACTGGAAGCGCTTGTCGGCATAATGCATGGTCACCATCTTGCCGGCTTCCAGTTGTGGCAGGCGCAGGTGGAACCAACCTGATAGATTGGTGCCAAAATCAAATTCAACCGTGTTGTCATCCAGTGCGACGCAGGCCACTGCGGGAATGACCTTGGTGATGCGACTCGGGGGGCAGGATTGTGCGGTCGCAATGCCGGTTGGGCCGGTGTACTCCTCCACGGGACGCCAGGTGCCAGCGGTGCATCCGACTTCATTCCAACCTGCGATCTCAAGGCGGGCATCGATCTTCTCGTAACCCGTCCCGTTCCATCCCCATGCGCCTTCGGTATGTGTGCTGGACGCGCAGGCCCAGGAGGTGTCCGTCCCCACGACCACCCTCTGCCCGCCTACCGTCATGTCGAGTTGTACACGGGCTAGCGGGGCGATCTCCTTGGGAAAGAGCAAGCCCAAGCCCAACCATACGCCCACACAGTTGGTGCCTGGTCGCAGGAACTTGCTGATGTCATAGGTGGTGTAGAGCGAGCGCTTGTCATAAACGGACACGGCAGGGGCAAGCACATCGTCGCTCACCTTCTTGCCGTTCACGTACAGTTCATAGTAACCCTTCACATTCACCGAGGCCATCGCCCGCTCCGGCATGGCTGTTAGGGTGAATTCCTTGCGCAGCCACGGCGACGACTCGCCGCCCGCCCTGACCCACTTCGCCTGCCAGTCCTCCGGTTTCAGCAGGCCCATCGACCACCCGGCCGGCTTGCTCCAGGCCGACGGCTGGCCGTCGTTGAGCCAGACACGCACTTTCCAGTGGCAGACCATCCGCGACTCTAACAGTTTTCCGGCGTGCTCCACCTGGATGCTCTGGTCGGACACCACCTTCTTGCTGTCCCACAGGTCGCCCTGGTCCTTGGCGAGCAATTCCGCCGTCGAGGCGACCAGCACCTGATAGGCGGTTTGTTTCTGACTCCTTGGGATTTGAGATTTCAAATTTGAGATTTCAGATTTTGGATCGCCAATGACCCACGACAGCCGCGGGACGCTGCTGTCTATCCCCAGCGGATTTTCCCGGTACTCGCAGCGCAAATGAGTCGGCACCAGTTCCGATTGCCCCCATGCGGCATCAGCAGATGTCAATGCCATCACCAACAAGACCACACGCATCATGCTATTACCATTCATTCTCATTGCTAACCTTTACTTTCTGTTTTTTGTAGTGTGGAGGACTTGGGTTCAGCGCCCCAAACAGTTGTGGCAGCTATCCGCGCGGCGAAGCCGGCAAGCAGGTTGTGTTTCATGGCGAGGAGTTTCCTTTTCATATTATGGCGTCACGCTGACATTGTCGAAACAGTTGGGATTATAGGTCGAGATCAAGTAGATCATGCCGTTCTTGCGGATATCATTCTGCACGCAGGCCACTTTCCGGCCGTCCACGCTGGCCGTTATTTCATTACCCTTTAGACCGAGGGCCAGGTTATGCCAGGTGCCTGCAGCGAAGCCGTCAATCCTGCCCGTGGCAAGAGGAGTCAACTCGGTCATTTTGTTCTCTTTGCCATTCACCATCTTCGTAACTTCCTTCGGCCCCATGAGCGACCATGTTCCATCCTGTTGCAGTACCAAGCTGTAGTCAGCCTTGGTCCCGCCCTGGGGACCCCAACTGCTGTAGCGTCCGCCGATTCCAGCATTTCCGCTCGCAACCATGACATCAGCCTGAAAGGTGTAGTTGCTCCAAGTCTGATCACCCAAAACGGTGAAAGGAAAGCCTTCTCGGGCGCACCACGTGATACCTTCTTTCGGCACGATTTGTTTCAGACACATGCCTTTGCCGTCGGGCCGCCGGGCAGTTTCAAACGAACCCTTCTGATCGGAGGTGTATTTCGGAATCACACCCGCAGCATAACTTTCGTAGTCTTCTTTGAACGGCAGCGGAAAAGCAGAAGCGGGCGGCGGCACATAACAACCCTTCTTTTGACCTGTGGTGGTGGTGAACGTATAAACGCTGTCGCCCTCCAGCGATACACAGAAACTGCGGTTGGTCGGACGAATGGTTTCGGCGGCAACAAATTGATTCGTAGCATTCGATTTCCAAACATGCACTTTCTCCGCAATCAGTTTACCCGCAACTTGCACTTGGATATTCGTCGGCTTGTCCGCGCAGACAATCAGGCTCCAATCGCCGTTGGCGGGGTTGCGCAAGGCCACATAACTTCCTTTCCAAGTGGACGGATCGATCTTCGCGCAAGCCTTGTCCATATAACGCCAGCCGGGCTCGGTAAACTGGGTTGTGTGCGCCGTTGTCCAGACCGCTGGCCAGACCTCGTAGTGACCAGACCACGGTGTCGCCGCCTGCATTAATCCTGTACCTGCCCAAGGAACACCGGGATAAATGCCGTCCAGCAAACACCAGATTTCGACTTTCGTGATGCGACTGCGGATGTAGTTTTTGTTAAAAAGCTGCGCAAGTAGAATTGATTTTTCCCAAGTTTTACCGCTGTATGTAAATTCTTCGCTGTCCCAAAGCGGCTTTCCGGTGGCAATGATCTTATCGCTAGGAGATCTTCCTTCCGCCTCGATCCGGGGAGGCGTATCGCTCGAATAGTGATAGCCGACAGCTTTAAGTATCTTGTTGGCCTCGGGATTCTTTTCCAGACCATCAAATATGCTCCAAGCATTTCCGTAGTCGTCTGGACCTTGCAGCTTCACGTCCGCGTAACCATGCGCGTCCATTGTTGGATGCAATGTCTTGACGATCCAATTGAGATCGGTGCCTTTCTCGTTCCAGCCCGCTGCCACCCAGTCCAGCTTCAATCCGTGGTGCTTCTTCGCCGCATCGAGAAACGCCACGAACCAATCCGCGGAATCCTGGGAAAACGCGCCTGAAACCCAGCCGGGAAAACTCCACGGCAGGCAGTCGAGAATCACCTTCGGATTACGCTTGCGGGCCTCCGCCATGAGCCAGAACTCGTAGCCGCGGGGGACCGGGTTCGCCAATTCATCACGAGTGAGGACATGGGTCGGTTCACTGCCGCACCCTGAGTTTTCTCCGCCACCGATCTCGACCTTGAGGTGCTGTAGATTCGCGCCGAATTTCGGCTTGAACATGTAGTCCATGACTTCGGACATCTGTTTTCTGGGATAATCGGCAAGATTTCGCGTTGACGCCCCGGCACTCACCGCGCCGATGCCCTCGAAGACCCGCCCGCTGTCAGCATCATCGAGTATAATATTAGTTTCCGCCGATGCTGCCTGCAGCGTTAACAACACGGCCGCAGTCCCACACACCATGATGAATTGTCTTGTCATTGCGATATTCTCTTTTTCTCTTTTTAGTTTGCTTCAATAGCGTGACAGATCGCCTCTGAGGCGGATCACAGTCCCCGGTTTCATCGTCAGCTCCACAGTTTTTCCACCGTAGCGTACTTGGCAAACCTTGCCGGTAAGACTGCGCACCGTCACCGAGGTCAGCTTGCAGTCCGCCCACGCCATGTCCACCTCGAAGCCGCCGCGGGCGCGCAAGCCTTTGACGCTGCCAGTCGGCCACGCCTTCGGCAGCGCGGGCAGGAGCTGAATTTCACCGACATGGCTTTGCAGCAGCATCTCGCACACGCCGGCGACACAGCCGAAATTCCCATCCATCTGGAAGGGCGGATGGGTGCAGAAGAGATTCGGCAGCGTGCTGCGCTTGATGAGATTCTCGTACATGAAATGCGCCTTGTCGCCCTGGGCGAGCCGGGCCCAGATGCTCATGCGCCAGGCAAAGGCCCATTCGCGGCAACTGTCGCCATTGACTCCGCGGGCCTCGAGGGAAACGGCCGCCGCCTTGGCCAGTTCCGGGGTCTTAACCACGGAAATCTGCCGGCCTGGAAAGACGGCGATCAGATGCGAGGTGTGGCGGTGGTCGTCTTTGGGATCATCGCGTTCGACTTCCCATTCCTGCAGCTGGCCCCATTTGCCGATCTTCGGCGGCAGGAGTCTGGCGCGCTTGGCCGCAAGCAGATCGCGAAACTCCCTGTCGCAGCCCAGGGCGTCTGCGGCCTCGATCGTGTTGTTGAAGAGATCCCAGACTAACTGCTGGTCGAAGGAGACCCCCTCCTCTACCGGGCCGTGCTCCGGGGAGAGGCCGGGGGGCGTCATCAGGGTGCCATCCGGCCGGGTGATCAGCCGGTCGACCCAGTATTCGCAGATTTCCTTCATGGCCGGATAGGCCCGGGTCCGCAGATACTCCTTGTCGCGGGTGAAGGCATAGTGGTCGAAGCTGTTCTGCATGAACCAGGCGCTGGTGCCGGGCGTCCAGTCCCAGGTCGAGCCGCCAAAGAGCCCGCTTTCGCCACGCAGGAGCCAGCCACGGACGCCAAACGCCTTTTTCGTCGCTTCGATGCGGACAGCGCGGATGGAATGGATCCAGTCGGCAAACGGCTGGAAGCATTCGCCGAGATTGGCGACGTCGGCCAGCCAGTAGTTCATCTCCAGATTGACGTCGGTGTGATAGTCGCAGCGCCAGGGCGGATTGTTGTTGTTGTTCCATTTGCCCTGCAGGTTGGCGGGCAGGCCGCCTGCGCGGGACGAGGAAATCAGCAGATAGCGGCCATACTGGAACATCAGTTCCTCCAGGCCGAGATCGGGCTGGTTCATGTCGTATTGCCGCACACGCAGATTGGTGGGCACGGTCGGTGCCGCCTTGCCGCCCAGCGACAGCTCGACGCGGCCGAACAGCCTCCGGTAGTCGCGAACATGCTCGGCCAGCAGCTCGGCATAGGGCTTCTTCGCGGCGGCCTCCAGCCGCGCCACCACGGCATCATGCGGCAGCGCCCCGCGCCAGTTCCTGCTCCGATCCTGAAGGAAGTCCGTGCCGGCGGCGAGCAGCAGGGTCAGCGTGTCGGCCTGCTCAACCCGGATGCTTCCATCCTGAACAGAAACCTTGCCGGCCTCGTGCAGGATCCGCAGCCGGGCCTCGCGATGCAAAGGCAGCCAGGTCTTGCCGCCATCGTACTGGTATCCGGGAAAGAAGCCACGGACGGCCAGTTCGGCGGGATCGGCACTGGCCTCGGCCTGGAAGTTCTCGGCGGTGGAGGGAATCGGATTGCCACCGAAGACCGGTGAATATCCTTTCTCATGCGCATCGGCTAAGGCGATGATGCCGGAGAGGGTGCCGGGCTTGTCGGCGGTGAAGCGCACCGCGATGACCTTGGCCGGGAAACTGGCAAACGCCTCCCGGGTGAATTTCACGCCATTCTTCTCGTAGCTGACCCGATGCACCGCCTGGTTGAGATCAAGCTCGCGCCGGTAGTTTCTCAGCCCCGCCGTTTCTTTGTTCGGATTGGAAATGACGGGCTCCGCGCCTTCAAAAGCCACCGCCACTTCACCGCAATCCTGATAGGCCCCGGTGTCGTCCTCGTTGCCGATCCACAGGCTTTCCTCGTTGAACTGAATCCGCTCCGTCCGGTCGCCGCCAAAGAGCATCGCCCCCATCTGCCCGTTGCCGATGGGCAGCGCTTCCGACTCCCAGTTTTGCGCCGGATTGTCATACCACAGCACCTGGCTGGCAGGCGTGGCAGGCTGGGCCACCTGGCCAAGTGCCAGCGGTGTCAGCAACAGGGCGGTGATCCCGCACAACATAATGAGTCTGTTTTTCATTTTTTTAGAATTTTCACTTTGCCGGCGCAGGCATTGGCGCCCAGTCTTTGGCCCTGGTTGCGTCGCTGCCGGCATATTTCTTCCACGCCTTTTTCTCGTACAGCATCTGCATGAAGACCCCGCCAATCACCGGGCGGCCGGTGAAACCGACTTTCCTCGCCGTCTTTGTCTGGTACCAGTCAGTCAGCGGTGATCTGTCCGGCGTCTCATTGATGAAGAGATATACCGGATCTACTATTGCCTCGAAGTCGGAGCGGTTTTGAGTGAGCGTGGCGGTCCACAGGGTCCAGTCAAGCTTGGTGTATTCCTGCCTGTTATCGAGAGGAAGGCCGAACTTGTTCTGGATTTTCTTGTAGTAATCCATTTCCTTTTGAAGCACTTCCGCAGGAAACAGGTTAAGGTCGAGAACGCGGTCCCACACCAGGTTGTATTTCTGACTCCACGTATCTTGCCGGTCGTAGGCGAGACGGAAATGATCGCCCTCGGCGGCTTCCTTGACCCATTTCGCGGCAAACTCCTTTGCCAGTTTCGAGTATTCCCCGGCCTTGACCTTGTCTCCGCGCATTTCGCACATCCTGGCGAATGCGCCGAGTCCGCAAATGGCCTTGGCACTCAGATTGACATTGTGCGCGAGGTGGCCGGCAAAGTCATCGGTGCAGAGCTGGTTCTCAGGATCAAAACCCTTTGCCTTCAGGTATTCAGCCCAACGTTCCAGTTGCGGCCAGTAAATCTCAGCGAACTTTGCATTGCCTTCCATCTGCGATACGGCGCCGAAAAGCAGCAGAAGATTTCCGCTTTCTTCGACTGGCATCTGGTTGTCCTCGCTGTTTTCGCCGCCGCCATAGACCTGTCCGTTGGCCATGGGATAAGTGCCGAGGTCATGCGGGGCAAACGGAAACTTCCAGCGGTCTGAAGTCGCATAGTTCATGAACGGAACGATGAACGACTTTGCAAGGGTCGGGCCGAAAAACAGGAACTGCGGCGCCATCGGATAGAAAACATCCGACGTGGATATGCATCCGTTAGAGTGGTTCTCTTTGGGGAAGGAAATCGGCCTGCCCTTTGCGTCGGCCACGAATTTACCCGCGGCAAAACACTGCCGGTAGGCCAGCGCGCAGATTTTCGCGTATTTTTCGCCACCGGCTTTGGTGAGATCAGCCATGAGCTTCCCGTCAAAATCGGCACAGCGGCGCACGAGGGATTCGTAATCTTTAGCCGAGGCCTGCAGCAGGTCCGCGGCCTCCCAGCCGTTACGGCGCCAATAGGGCCGGAGGTTCTGCTTCATGTACTGGATGGAATAGAGATCGTCATAGGCCAGCATCAGGCAGCGCGAAACCGGTTTCGTTGAAACCTTGCCGACATTGAAGGCAAGTACTGCGGTGATATTCCCGGCCGGGGCCGGGGATTTCAATTCAGCCGTGGTAGAAATGATTTTTGCCGATGCCAGCTCCGCGGCCTGGGCAGCGACATAAAGGTAACCCCAGTCAATGCGGATGTCATCGCCCTGTTTGCCAAGAATATTCTGCTCCTTTGAGCCGATTTTCAGGGCCGTGAGGCTGCCCATGGTCTCCGAGAACCACACAACTTCCTGGTCGGGAGTGTTTACCGCGAGTTCCGCCGAAGCATCAAAAGAGAATTGCACGTCGTGCGACTTGCCGTCCGTGGACTGGAATGCATAGGTAAGATACGTAACCGGCCTCGCGAGAAGATCAATATCCGCTGGCAGGGCCGCTGTCATGAACGTGAGCACAAACGCCACGCCTGCATCTTCGAAGGAATAGATGGTCCGAGTCGGCCATACCGACAAGGATTTCTGAGTGAGCGCCGTCCCGGAGACGTTGCCACCTCCCATGACACGGTACTGCTTGCCGTCTATCGTAACTGTGCTTGAAAGCCGGTGCGGCTTTCCGGTCCAGTGCGTCGTATCAACATCATTGAGCTTGTCGCCCTGGGACCAGACACTGAAATACGGATCGCAGGCCACCAGCGGCACGGCGGGCGGACGGAATTGCTTGACTGCGGCTGTTTGCGCCACCGCCACGCCGGACAACATAAATGCTGACAAATAAAACACCATCACTGTCTTTTTCATTAAACGCCTCCCTGATTTGTTTGCTGCTTTCCTTACTGATCACTGAACCCTAAGAGTCCCTTTTCCATTATGCTAGGAAATTGCTTTCTGCTTTTGGTTAATGACCTGTCCCTTTATCTTATTTTGCATGGGTTGTCACCGGATTCGCGAACTGATAATGGGCACTTAATGCCGCATACCACCGCTCGGCGTGCACCAGCAGGCCGCGTGGCCCAAAATGAATGCCGTCATGGCGGTAGTCGCCGCTGCCGATGAGGTCGTTGGTGTCCGGTCCGCGGCAAGCGATCCCTTTATTCCACAGCGCTTTCTGGGCGCTGGTGGTGGCGGCCATGCCCTCCTTCCAATCCTGTTCTCCCTGGGGCGGACAATAGCAGGTACCGGCCACAAACCAGTCGAGCGCCCAACCCAACTGCTGGCGACTGAACTCGATCATCGCCGTGGCTTCCTTTTCATACTCTTCTGCCGGGGTGAAATCCGTGCGGCCCGTATCGGCTTCGCCCTGTACCCACAGCACGGCGCGAATCCCGGCGGGGCCAAACCATTTCGCCCGTTCCACCAGCCGCTCGATATTGCCCGAACCGTGGCCCGGCACCCATTCGCGCACCCGCACCCAGTTGATGGTGGCCGAGCGGAAGCAGACCGGCGCCCGGGTTGTCCGCGACAACATATCTCCCAGAATCGGCCAGGGCGTGCCGCCATCACCGCAGGCATCGGGAATCGGGTCGGCGGCCGGAGTGAATTGCTTGCCGTCAAAATAGACCGAAAGCGTTTCTAACGATTTCTGCCGCGGACTGCCATAGTTTACCGAATTGGATTGCCCGGCCGTGATGAAGACATCTCCGACCCCGACCTGTCCGACCGAAGACTCGCCCAGTACCGTCGAATCAGCGGTTGATTTCCGGAACCGCACCTTGAGCGAGTACCAGCCGCCGGTTGCCAGCTTGATACTGCCATTGAACTTGCCATCCTTGATCTGCGTGCCCTGGGCCACGACGGTCCAATCACGAGCCTGCCCACGCAATCCGGGGCCTAACTCAGCTTTTGCTTCGACCAGGGTCGCATCAGCCGGGGCGGCTCCCGCCACCTTGACCTCAGCCCATTCTTGCGCATTCCGCTGGATCACCTGCCGCTCAAGCGGCAAATCCAGGAACATCTTGGTTTCCGCGGACGCCGGCAGCATTAATGACAATGCGGTCAAACCACACAACAGAACGAATCTGTTTTTCATCTATTCGCTCCTTTCGGTTCGTAACTATTCACAAGACAGAATTCAATATACAGAATGATCGGAATACTCATTGGCATTACCCTGACTTCTGGTTTCACTTAATCCCGAAAACCGTCACTCGCTTGAGCACTAACGCCCGGGGGGGGGTACAGAGGGACAGGTCTCTTATACCTTTCTCCTTACCTGTGAACACCCAGCCTTATTTCGCTGTCTCCAAACGCACCGGGCCCAGCAGGCCGGACGTCGTCGACCCGCGGTATTGAGTCGGCACCGTTGTGTAGTGATTGGCGAGCGTGTTGCATACCAGCACCTCAATCCAGTTCTTGCCGGGCTTCACCAGCCCGGAGATGTCAAACCGCCACGGCGGCGCCACCCGCACCCCCGCCTTCTTCCCGTTGACGAGAACCTCGGCCGACGCGGCGACGTTCCCCAAATCAAGCACTACCTCCTTCGCGGCGGGAATCTCCACGCTCTTCCGATACCATGCCCCGCCTGAATAACTCAGCAGCCCCTCGATCCCCGACCAGTCTCCGGCGGCCATCCTGCCCGGAGCGCACTCCAGTTGGATCGGTTCAGGAAACGCCGCGCCCGCATAAAACCCGCGCGCCTGCTCGATCCTCATCAGCACCTCTGCCGGCAAGGCCGACGGCTCGGGCACGGTCAACTTGCCGCCCTTCAGCTTGAGCGCCTGCCCGTTGACCCAGGCCTGGACACTGCCGCGCGCGGTGAACGCCATGGCCCGCAAGCCGGGCGGAGCGGTGAACCGGTACCAGCCGACCGGCTTCGCCTCTGCCGCACGCACGTCAAACGGCAGCACGGCCGGATTGTTCCACCAGCTCATCGCAAGAGGGCTGGCCTTGAACGCGGGCTGCGGGAACCCCTGCGCCGACATAACCGTCTCGGCAGGCTTGCCGCCCTCCTGCGGAACAGCAGGTTTGCCCGACACGACAAAATACGCGCGCCCGGGCTGCTCATACACCAGGACAAGCGGGTTCGCCCCCACTTTCAGTTTCAGCTCGCTACCTGTCACAAGCTCGCCGTTAAGCCGGACCCTGGCAGGCTTGAGCGCGCCGGTAAGCGCATACACCACCCTCGCTTCGAGCGCAAACACGGCCGTAAAAAGCGTGGTGTCCTTTGCCGGGAGCAGAATGAATTCGTCCTCGATCCGCTCCTTCAAGCCATGGTAGCCCTGCTCGGCAGGCTGATTTTCGACCCCCCAGCGCCAGGAGAATTCATAGGGGACGCCCGCCGTCCCTTTGGCGTCGGCAGACGCGGCGACACTCCTGATGAATTGCGGGCCGAAGGTACACGTCACCTTCCGCCAAGGCCCGTTGGTGGTGTCGCCTTCGCAATACCAGACCTGCCTTGCCTCGGCGCCGATCAGCTCCGGTGTCGGGGGCCAGTGAAAATCGCCGAACCGGTTGTCACAGGTCGGTTGCAGCTCAAACTCCCAGTCACCCTCCAGGTTCACCACCTGGCGCGCCTTTTCCGGCGGGTTGCCGGCGGCCGTTTCCGCCTTGCCCGGGCTGAACACGATCAACTGGATCTCACGCTCCGTAAGCGGCAATTTCAGCGTTGTTCCGGCCTCGGTCTGAGAGACTACCTTCAGCGGCTTCGCCGTCCCCGTCCAGGGATCCCACAACTCCGCCTTGCCTGTGGCGCGGAAGAAACATTCGCTGCCTTTGGGCGCGTTGTAAACGGCATAGAGATCGCGCGGCCCGAGCCTGCGGTGCTGAATATATCCCGGGCCGTCATAGTCGCGGCCGGGCAGCCTGGCAAACAGGTCTTTCGTCACACCGTCGGGAAACAGCTCCTTCACCATCGAGGCGACTTCAGGGTCATCGCGTCCGATGCGGTCACTGGCCTCGGGCAAGGCCCCGACCGCCACAACCACACCGCCCGCACGGTGAAACTCGAGCGCCTTCTGCAGCGTCGAGTGACGCACGGCCTTCATCGCGGGCAAGACCAGAACGCGGTAAATCTCGCCGGAGACATGAAGCTCCTTCCCGGCGATCTTCGCGCGGCCCAGCGATTCAAAATCCATGAAATCAAAATCAACGCCCCTGCCGTACAGCTCCCGTCCGGCATTGAAGGCCGCATCCACCGCCAGCTTCCCGTCCATGCCGGCTTCCATCGGCGCGACCGGATACAGCACGGCGATATCACAGCGGTGGTCCCCCTGACAGAGGAGGTAACTGAGACGCTGAACACACTCCATGAAGCCGCGCATGTGCTTCCAGTAGGGCATCCGGAAGGTGTTGTCCGGCGGTGCCCATTCCCACCAGCCGCCGTGCGTTGCATAATACATGCCGTGGAACGACAGCAGATTGTAGCCCATCACGAAATCGGCGAACGTCGCATCGACCACGCCGGCCGAGGTGGTTCCCCAGCCGCTGCCATAGTAACCTTCCAGCCAGACGCGCGGGCGCTGGTAAAGATGCGCGATCGAGCTGGCGACCTTGGCTTTGATCAGGTCCTTGCCCAGGCCCGGCTGATCGGCGCCGGGTCCCTGGTTCCAACGCTGCGTCCTGAAATAATCGCCAAACTCAACGACATCGCCTCCGCGCCCGCCGTGGTCGCACCCCATCGTCATCCCACGCTGCTGATGCCAGTCGTAAACCGGTTTGAAAAACGCCTCCTCCGACAACGCGACCTTCACGTCGCTGTAATCCAGGCGCACCTTCGGCGTGCGCGGCCCGGTATCCATGAACAGAGCCAGCAGCTCAGGCACGAGGTCGTACCCCTTCCGCTTCTTGAATTCCTCCGCAAAACGCGCCGTCCAGATGTTGCCTTTGACGCCAAACTCAAGCTCATCGGAAAAGAAGAAATTCAGGCCCTTCCCGCCCTCGCCAGGGAAATGATCCTCGAACCTGCCGAAGAAATGCTTGATGTATTCCGGCCCCGACCGGGGATTCATCGGATCAATCGTCTGCGCCTCTTTCACGGCTACGACCCCGACCTTCTGCCTCTTACCGTCCGCGCCCGTCACCTCGGTGACCACAAGTGAATCCGCAGGCGGGTTGCCGGCGACAAGACGCAGTTGCATGCCGAAAACATCCGGGTGCTCGCGCAGCATCTCGTCCACGCACCAGCCTTGGCCGACGCCCAGCGTGTAGTCGCTCAGGCTGATTCCCGCCCCCTGTTGCTTCGCCTTCTTCATAAACCAGCCGACCAGGCCCCACCATTCGCGCGAGAACAATGCCGGCTCGCTCGGGTACGTCAGTCCCCAGCTCCGCCCGCCCCTGTTGGAATGGGCGTAGTTGATCTGGTAACCGGAAACACCCATGCCGTCCATCTGGTCCAGTTCCCAGCCGAGACGCTCTTTGGTCAGCGGGTCGCCAAGCCACCAGAAAAACGGCACCACGCCAAACCCTGGCGGCGGCTTCTGGAATCCCGGCAAAGCATCCAGATCCGCTCTCCTGTCCGCCTGCCCTGCCGAGCCTGCCGGCACCGAAAGCCCTTTCGCCGGATCACTGAACGAAAGATCACCGCCCTGCGCCGACGGCAGCGTCAGCAACATGGCGGTGATCCCGCACAATATAACTGGTTTGTTTCTCATATGTTTTCTTTCTCTTATCTGTCTGAATGAAAACTGTACTGGTGAGAGTGTTTCATTGGGCCTATCTCTGATCCTCGGGCACTGGCGAGGTCATGGAGGTGGCCGTCTCAAATGTCGGGTAGATACGGAACTGCGGGTGGCCCTTGTATTTCAGATTTTTGCGGCCCCAGTAGGTGCCGTAGTACTGGCCATTGGTGTCGATCCAGTTGGTGATCTTCAGCAATTCCTCCGGTGCCAGTTTGAGGTCCTTGTGGACTTCCGCGAGTTTGGCGGCGCGTTCCGCTTTTTTGGGATCGGCCAGTTTGACCTTGCCCTTGCTGAGCATCGCCACCAGTACGCTGGTGTGCGAACCGAGCGATTTGGCCGGCAGGTAGTCCACGTTGCCGGTTTTGGGAACATTCTCGGCGATGATGAGCCCGAGCAAACTGTAGCGCCGCTCAAAATCGGAGGGCAGCAGGGTTTCGTAGGATACGTTGAACAGCTCCGTCAGCGTTCCGCTCAGGTTTAGATTTCCCTTGGGTTCCGCGCCGCTGTGGCACTTCTGGCAGTATTTGTCAAAGACGGGCTGGACATCGTGCGCGTAATCCAACGCGCGATGCCCGTCCTGCTCGCCCGGCTGCGGACCGGGGATGGACGGCGGACGTTTGAGCGCCTTCCGCACCAGGGCCGTGTTGTCGGAACGGCTGACGTTAGCGGGCGTTTCGTGACAGCCCACACAGCCCCGCACCTCGCCCGGCATATAATTCACGAAGGTCCGCTCCGTCTGCACCGCCATGTAATGCTCATCCAGCACCTGGAAAAATATATTGGCTTCGGCCGGGACCACGAAGTTGGCCGAACCGTCATCCTCCACCGGTACCACCCCGTGTTGGACCTTGAGGCCGAGATGCGTGTGTTTGCTCACGCAGGAATACTGCTGGTCGAACTCGTCGCCATCCCACGGGTGGCGTACGGCCCAGGGACGCGGTATCTGCTCAAGAATGCGGATGTATTTGATCGTCCCGCGCGGAACATCCTCCAAGCCAGAATAGACGTCCGTGACCATGCAGGCGGCCTGCTTCGCCGCAGCCAACTTGGCGTTGCGCGTGGAGATCAGCACGGGCGGCGTTGGCCGCGGTTTGAGCGGGTATGGCAGCCAGCAGGAGATATCAGGATCGGTATAGATATTCTCAACTGCCCCTTTCTCGTTCAGCAGGTAGAGTCCATAAGCCTTCGTATCCGACCAGTACGGTCCGGCGGGCTTATGGGCCACCATGAAGAGGTTTTCCGAAAGCGGATAAGGATCCCTGAACAGCCGCCCCTTGCCCTCATTATCAAATTGCCAGTCCCCCTTGGCGGTCTTGAACGAAAAGCCCCGTTCCTCCCTGATATCCACATCCGGCGTCATGTAGGTCATCGGCTCGCGGGTGCGGATGTTCTTCGTCATATCCAGGCGGATCACGGTTCCAATCGTATTCCAACTGCTGTGCGGTGTCCCCAGCACCACGTATTTGTTGGGCGCGCCGGGAATGGCACGGCCATAGATCTTGGTTGGCGGCAGGGCAATGTCGTTGCCAAAGATTTCCGCCGAGGTTGTGCCGTCAGGCTTCATGGCCCAGAGGCCCTTCACGCTGACGGCGCCTTTGTCCACGTATTCCCAGCGGGTGTACATGATCCGCCCGTCGGGCAGCATGGCCGGCGACGCTTCGCTGACCGAGCTGTTGCTCAACTTCCGCAGGTTCTGGCCGTCCGCATCCATGCGGTAAAGCACCGTGGTCGTGAAGACGTCCGGCGGGTTGCACAGGATGCCATACTGACAGCGGGTGGATATGAACACGATGCCGCCATCGGGCAGATAACACGGCTGCATGTCATCGGTACAGCGGTCACTTCCAAACTTCTTGATACGTTCATCTTCGTCAGGCGGGGGGAAAGTAAGCTGGCGCAGGCCTGTGCCATCCACATTGATTTCGTAAATCCGGTGCCCGACGGGCTGGGTAGCCCTATACGCAAAGACCACTCTCTTGGCATCAAACGATACGTCAAAGCGCTCAAACATGCCGTCTTTCAATTGCGGCACCAGTTCCTGGACCGTTCCCGTTTTGAGATCGAGCGTGCAGATGCTGCCGTTCGGCGCCCAGTTGCCGGAGAGATATTCGGTGTAATAATGGTCGGCGCTATTGGTGGCGCGTTTGACAAACGCAAGCTTCTCGACTCCATGCCGGCGGAGTGTTTCGAGCACCTCGGGCTTCACCGGAACCGTTTGCGGACTCTGGGCCATGCCCTGCGGGGTGAAGCTGGCGAGTAACACGCCGGCGAGTAGCAGCAGTTTCATTTTCATTTTCATTATTGGTTTCATTTGATGTTCTATAGTCCTGACAGAGTGGCTTGGAAACGGTAGGTGCCGGAACCCACGGCATACACCGCCGCGCCGTTTTCCATGCGCAGGAATTTTACGCCAGCCGCCTTGCTGGCCGGTTTTCCTGATTCGGTCACTCCGGCTTCATCCTTGGCTGGGACATATACTACTGCCGTAGTATTGATCGGGATCGTGACCTCCATGGTCAGCTTGTTGCCATCGCGTTTCCAGTTACTCATGATCTTCCCGTGAACCGAATTATAACCACACTTGACCCAGGTCAAATCGCCAACGATGGCTGGCTTGATGACGATCTTCTTGAAGCCGGGGCCGGATTCATCAGGCAGGATGCCGGCCAGGCCCTGATAGAACCAGCCGCCGGGACTGAGATAGCAGGCGTGGATCTGGGACCAGTACCCGTCCCACTGTTCACCGAACGTGGTCATTCCCTGCGACAGCAGGTAGCCCCAACCCGGATAATCCTTCTGATTAGCCATGGTGAAGGCCAGATCGTTGCGCCCAATCTCCCTGAGAGATTTCAGGAGAAAATATGTGCCAAGCATGCCTGTGTCGAGATGCCCTTTGTTTTTGACCATGACAGCATCTACGAGCGCTTTCTGAACGTTTGTGCTCACCGCATCCGGAACAATGCCCAGAGCCAGCGGTAGTGCCTGATCCAGCTGACGCCCGCTGTCGTACATCTTCTCATTCTCCTTATAGAAAGCAGAATGAATGCGCGCCTTAAGATCCGTGACCCTGTCCCCCAATCTTTTAGCGTCATCGGTCTTCTCAAGCGCATTTGCCGACTTCGCCAGCAGATCCATTAAATACACTCGATAGCAGTTGAGGAAAAGTCCGCTTCCCGGCGGGGCAGTCATGCCGATGCGTGGAGCAACCCAGTCACAGCCGCCATCGAATTGCCCCTGCGGTTGAACACCGCCATCAGGGAAAAAGCTGTCAATATACTTGGTGGGGTAACGGACCATCGGCTCGTAAGCGCGTTCGAGATTCCGCCGGTCACCATAATAGAGATAGCTCTTCCAGGGCAACACGTCGATCATGCCTCCCCATAGCAGCCAACAGCAGGGATCAGGCTTCCCGTCGGAGCCGACCCCCGTGGGCGCAAACTGGACCGACTTGCCCGTAACCGGGTCCTGCTCATCCAGCCATTCGGTAATCCACTTCGTGTAAAACGCCGACGCATCCAGGTTCATGATCTGGGTGTCGATGGAAGTCTGGCCATCACCACCATACCCCATCCGCTCGCGGTGCGGACAATCCACCATGTAACCGCCAAGATTCAGACAGCGGATTGTCCACAGGTTAACCTCTTGGATGCGGTTGAGCAACTCGTTGGAGCACTCAAAGGTACCGACAGGCTCCATATCCGATTCAATCATCATCGCCTCGGCATCGCCGGACGCCGGTGCGGCAGGCAGGCCCTCGACAATGGCGTAACGGAAGCTGAAGTAGTTGAATTTAGGCCAGATCTGTTCTCCAGTTTTTCCAGCCGAGGTGAATTCCAAGCTCTGACTGTATATCGTATAGGCTACCGGCCCATTGGCAGTATCGAGTTTCCAAGTCCCCGGGGGAAGCTCATATGTTCTATCCGGCGTGACCTCCTCTTTGGCTGACTTCAACCGCTTGTCGGCAAAGCGGATCGTTACCTTGTGACCCGCCTCCAGTTTCGGCAGCCGAAGCGTGAACCAGCCGTTCAGGTTGGTTCCAAAATCCAGCTCAAAGGTGTTCGTGGTCATGACGGTACATTTCACCACTGGAAATTTTTTGGTAATGCGGTCCGGCGGACACGCCTGCGCCGTAGCTACTCCGGTCGGTTCCGCAAACTCTTCAACAGGCTTCCATATACCATTAGTACAACCGGCCTCATTCCAGCCTTCGATGGAACGCCGGGCATCGATATGTTCGCGGCCGTTGCCGCACCAGCCCCACCCGAACTCGGTATGCGAGCTGTTCATCCACGTCCAGGTGGGATCCGTTCCCACCACCACCCGCGGCCCGCCAACCGACATGTCGAGCTGTACCCGGGCGATGGGCATATACTCCTGACCGTTCCTGGTATAGCACAAGCCCAAACCCATCCAGACGCCCACGCAGTTGGTCCCGGGCTGTAAATACTTACTGATGTCGTAAGTGTTATAGAGCGTTCGCTTCCTGTAGACGGCGACAGCCGGCGCAAGAACATCATCGCCAACTTTCTTTCCGTTTATATACAATTCATAATTGCCCTTCACATTCACAAAGGCCGTTGCCTTCTCCGGCACAGCCGCAAGCGTAAATTCCTTGCGCAGCCACGGCGAAGTCTCGCCGCCCGCCTTTACCCATTTTGCCTGCCAGTCTGCCGGCTTGAGCAGGCCCATGGACCACGAGGCCGGCTGGCTCCAGGCCGAAGCGGAAGGGTTCAGGATTCCGCCTTCGCCAAGGCTATGGCGGACAAGTCGGGGTTCAGGGTTCAGGGTTGAGAGCGTCCAGATTCTCACCTTCCAGTAGCATTGCTGCCGACTTACCAGCGGCTTGCCGGCATATTCCACCTGTATGCTCTGGTCCGACTTCACCTTCCCGCTGTCCCACAGGTCGCCCTTGTTCTTCTTCAGCAGCGCTGCCGAACTCGCCACCAGGATCTGATAGGCACTCTGCTTCTGACCTCTGATCTGAGAAACCATCGGTTTCGCATGATCTGTTCCATCTGGAGGGCCGACCTCCGTGTCGGCCGCGGCCCGGACGGAGCCGAGCCCTCCAGTGGCCAAACTGACCGCTGATCTCTGACCTCTCTCTTCTATCACCCACGACAGCCGCGGCTTCTCCGCGTCAATGCCGAGCGGGTTGTCGCGGTATTCGCAGCGCAGGTTCGTTAGGACGGCGGCGGAGGCGGCCGGGATGCAGGACAGCAGCGCGAAAGCGGCGATCAGGCGTGCCGCAAAGCGGCGGAGGGTATGGTATTTCATTTGGTATTTCCTTCTTTACTTCTCCATACAGATTTTATGGAGAGTAGCGCCGGAAGGCGCGTGATGGGCAACTGCGGGAATGTCAGTAGGTTTGCGGCATCGGGTTTCAACGTTCCAGCAAGCGATACGTTGTCCGACTTATAGGTCCATGTGTACACACTTCTATCTACAACTTTGAATTGCTGCAACCGCCGGAGCGTGACATTGGCAATAACCTGCGTTGGAATGAAGGCCTGAGCGGAAAGTTCAGAACTGTCAACCAACCGGAGTTGGATGCCGAACTCACCAGGTGTGTCCTTGATGTTTTTCCAGCGGGTAAAGCCGTTGACCTGGCCGCAGGTTTCCGGCGCAGTCTTCCACCGTTGGTCCGTTGACGCATCGGTGAAAACGGGATATGCCTCATTCTTGCGGATGCTAAGCCATGGATACTCCAGAGTTGCTCTCCACGATTCCGGGTATTTCAAGGGATCGGTAACGGCCTGAAAGCCCTCATGCCCGTATGGCCCCCAGCCCAACACCAGGGCATGGCGGCCATCGTGGGCCGCCTGGAAGAGGCGGTGTTGGTCTTTGGAATGATTGTCATCGCTGGAGGAAAGATCGAGAATCGGCGGGGCATCGGGCAATCCGGCAGCGGATACCTTGCGTAGATATGTCTCTTTGTCGTCAGACGTCGCCGTGGGCGGAATCGGATCAGGGAACTGCATCCGAAGCACGGCGAAGCCCGCCCCTGCGGGCACATGGACATTGATGGCGGCAAAGATATCACCGTGATGCATGCCGATCCCAAGAGAACCGCACCCTCCCATCGAAATACCGCACAAGTAGATCCGGTTCCGGTCAACATTGTACTTCTGAACGACCCACTCGATGGTAGCCAGCACCCGCTGTTCAACGGGCGTCTCTAACGCACTGTTCGTCGCACCATTCTTTTCGGCCTGATTCCAACCCCACCAACCTCCCGTGCCATCTGGGGACGTGCAATTGGGTTCCAACAGCATGAATTCCGGGCCTGCTGTCGAAAGAAACCCCTGCCCTCTTCCAGTATCAGCGCCGGATTCCGCATGCCCGCCCGCACTATGCAGATACACAATGAGCGGGCGCAATTGGGCCGTGTTCGTTTTTGGAAGCGTCACATAGAAGTACTGGTTTGTGACCCCATCGCCTTCACTTCCCAATTGGACTGGATGAACATAACGAATGATCTTCCGACCGTCCGCCGTCAAGGATTCGTTCGTTGAATCAGGGGTCAAAACCATGTCTTTCGCGTCGGCGATGGTCAGGGCGGCGGCACAGAGGGAGGCGCGAATGAGTGATTTCACTTGATGGTTCATAGCGGAATAGAAATTGGGGTATTTCGTGTTTCTTGTTGTGATGAGACATATCGGGTCAAGCGCTTTTCTCAATTGCGTGCAGTTTGTATTCATCAGTCCCCCGTGCGGAACGGCGAAGCCGGCAAACCGTCTTTGTTATACAGGTTGCAGCCCTCGGGATTACTGCTGTACGCATAGTGCACGGCCACCGGCTGTTGCACCTCTGGACATGAAACCACGACGGTGTCACCGTCGATGACCGCCTCGGCCCAGAACCACTTCAGGCCTGTCGGTTCCGAACCATCCTTGGCGGCGATGGCAAACGTCTTGAGCCTGCCGCCTGTAACTTCCCGGGCGGGATCTTTGCCGGTCTTGGTGCCGACCATCAATCCTTTTCCGACATAATCAAAAGTAAGGCGAATCCTGGAACCCTCGACCTTCATGCTCTTGTAGAGTGGGCCGCTGTAGACCAGATCCTTACGACCGTAATCCTTGGCAAGCGCCCACAGCGCCAGGCGATTTCCGGTATCAAACTTATTTTCCGGGTGAGTGTTGCCAGCCTCGCCAAAATCGATTGTCACGGCCATGCCGGTTTTGGGAATCTTGAGGGACTTGAACTGAGCCATCCGGCCCGTTGCCCAGAGATCACCGCCCTCAGGCTTATTGTTGGGCTCCCGGAACTGCGGCAACTGAACAAAGTACACAGGGAAATCTCCTTGTGCCCAGGCTTTGCGCAACCCCGTGATAAGCGCAATCATTTTGTGCATGTAAATATCCCCCTCGACTCCATTCGCTTCGCCCTGATACCAGATCATGCCCTTGAGGGCGAAGGGAATCAGCGGCTGTGTCAATTCATTGAAAAGCTGGCTGTAGCCCACATTCTCAAACGTCGGCATAATCGGTATGCCGGGAAACCCCTTGTCCGCAGCCATGCTCGCCTTGGCGGTCTCGAGCCATGCTGCGAGCTCGGGAAACTTTGCGGAAAGATTTTTGTTATACTCCGCCACCCGCTTGATTTCATCTTCCTTCAATTCCATTGAGGCATTGAATCCTTCCATCGGGATCCACCGTTCAATGGTCGTCGCCCCCACCGCGTCGTACAATAAGCCGACAGGAACGCCTGTTTCCTGAAATATCCTTCGCCCGAAATAGAAACTTGTGGCGCTGAAATCACCGGCCGTTTGCGGCGAACAGACAACCCAGCCGTTACCAAATCTGGTTTGGCGGATTTTCGGGAAGTCAGCTTTGGCCACATCCTCTTCCGTCTTGAACTGCTTCATCCCCCATTCCATGTTGGACTGACCGGAACAGAGCCAGACGTCGCCCACCAGGACGTCGGCGATGCTCATGGTTACCGGCTTGTCGCCGGCATCAAACTTGACAGTGAGTTCGGCAGGCTCGGCGGATACCTTCAGGGCATCCAGCCGCAGCAGCCACTTGCCATCCTTGTCCGCCTCGACCGTCTTTTCCTGCTGTGCGAACTTGACCGTAATCTTTGTGCCCGGCTTGGCAGTCCCCCACACCGGCACCAGCATCTCGCGCTGCAATACCATGTGGTCGCTGAAGAGCTTGCTCACCACCGGATTGTCCTGCCCCAGACACACAGCGCTTAATGCCGCTGTTAACAACGCGGATATCCCGCACAACTTTGTGTTTTTTAAATAGTTCATTTATCAAGAATTTTCTTTGTTGTTTCCACCTTCAAAGCGATCACCGTATCCACCGGATCCCAGTTGACATCACCGGGAAGTGAGAGTTCGAGTGCGTCGGCCGACTGGCTGAGCTTGACCGCCTTGCCACCTGACAATAGAGCAGCCGCGCTGAAGCGCTGGCCATTCTTCGGCGCGGGCAGGCGAACCGTTTTCCCGTCTTTGGGCGGGATGAGCACATGCACATAGACGGTCTTGCCATCGGCCGAGTCGGTGGCCACGATGTCCCAGGGGATGTTATGCACCGGCTCGACGATGGTGCTGGGCCGGGTGTTGAGGAGCGACACCTTGCGCTCGCGCCAGAGCTTGCCGAAGTTGGCCATCAGTTTTCTGACCTCGGGCGGATAGCCGGTGGCGTAGGGCGTCAGGGCGAGGTGGACGCCGCCTTTCTGATCGGGGCAACCGGCGCAGCGGGCGACCGCGCGCAGGACTTCGTCGGCCGGAATTTTCACTTCGGTGCCCAGCGCCCAGTCGCCGGTGGGCATGATGCAACATTGGTTCTTTTCGCCGCGATCATGGTAGCCGCTCTCTGCGGCCTGCCACGATTCTTCAAGCGACAACCCGTCCTCGACATAGGCGGGGCCGCTCTGCCAGATCACGGCGTCGGGATTGCCGGCCCGCAAGGCCGTGGCCATGCGCTGGGCCTTCTCGAAGTGTTTCGGCGAATGATGGTCGATCCAATAACCGGAGACCCGCTCGCCGTAGCGCTGGCTCATCTCCGTGAACAAGGCGAGGATGAAATCATTCCATTTCGGGTTGGGCCACAAGCCGAGCTTGGGGCCGGGCAGGCCGTCCACTTCGGGCCCCCACCCGAACAGCGCGCGCTCCGCTTGGGTTAGGTCGTGCTGGTCCACCGGATGGACATACAAACACAGGGCGATGCCGCGTTTGTTTAGTTCATCCGCCAGATCGCCGAGCATGTCGCGCTTGGCCTGGTGCGTCGGCATCCCGACGTCGGACATGACCTTGCTGGGGCCCATCAGATACATCGCCGCGTGAAAGGCGGTCATGGTCACATACTGGGCGCCCATGTCCTCGACCGCATCGGCAAAGGCCTTGACGTCGAAGGCGGCGGCCTGCGCGTCCAAGTCCCAGACCGCGGGATTCGGCTTGCCGAATGCGTAGGGCGTACTGCGTGTATAGTGGACGAAGATCCCGAACTTGGCGTTCTTGAGGAACTCACGCCCCAGCTCCTGCGGGCGCGCGGCCGGTGCGGCGACTGGCCAAGTAGCGGCTGGCTGGGGCTCCGCACGCCCGACCGCCGCCGAGGTCATCAGCACGACCATACAGGCCATCATGGTGTTCTTCATATTTTCCCTCTTCTCCCGGGTCATGGTCATCTCGCTGGGCATCGGATAAGGACCAGCCGTCGTGGGACAAGGGTACCCAGCCGCCGCCCCAACCCCGCCACACCACCCCGTTTTGGGTGACAATCCACCGGGTGTCGGAGCTGTCCTGGCAGAGCGAGCGCACCGGCATGAACTCGATCGGATTGGCCGGGGCTAACAATTCCACGGCCTTGGGCTTCAATTGGTTCAGGCCGCCCCCGCGCGTGCCGATCCACACGTTCCCCTGCCGATCTGAGTTCACGCTCAGGATGTGCTGATGCTCCGTCATTTTCACCAAATTGCCCGCGTATCGGAACAACCCCGCCTCCCGCGTGCCAATCCACAGGAAAAGGCCTGAGCGGTCTTCGTGCAGGACCGTCGGGGTCACATCGGGCAGCATCGTCGGCAAATCGCCGATCTTCACCGGGGAACCGCCCTCGGTGTATTTCCAAAGCTGTTTGCCCGCGCATAACCAGACGCCGCCACCACGCGCACCGGTGATGCACTGAGCCGTGAATTCCGTCAGCGGGCGAAATTTATCATCCCGAAAAACCCCCACCCATTTACCTTGAGAAAACCACAATTGCCCGCGCTGATCGTTCGCCAATTGGCAGGTGCCGCCGCCAGGCAAGCCGTCGGCCACGGTGAACGCACGCGCCTGGCCATCCTGAAGGCGCACAACCTTGCCGCCGACATAAGCAGCCATTTGCATTATGGTTTTACTGGGAGCGGAACCGGCTTGCCCGGCGACTTGTCCTGCGAAGCCTTGGCGTAGCGGGGTAACGGTTCCGGGCACTTTCGGAACGTTTTCCGCCACAGGCGGATCCGCCATCAGCGGAACATGTTCCGCTCCCGGATAGAATCGGTCCGATCCATCCATACTGCGCATGGTTGCGGCATAGGACACCCACACGGCGCCGGCGGAGTCTTCCACCAGCATCCGCGCCTCCGGGTTCGGCCGTCCCTTTTCCGGGGTAAACACCGCCGTTGTCCGCCCCTGATCCACGCAGATCACGGTGCCCCGCTCCTTGGCAACCCAGATACGGCCGCGCCGATCGACGAGCAGGGCTTGGATCAGCCCCGCCGGCCCACCGGCCGCCGTCTCCGGCGCGAAGGGCCGGAACTGCACGCCATCGAAACGCACCAGGCCCACCGGCGTGGCCACCCATAAAAATCCGTCGGGCGCCTGCTCGATCCCCACCACCGTATTATCCGGCAAGCCCACATCGGACTGCCAAGCCCGCGTGAACCACGGCGGACGATCCTGGGCCAGCGCCCCGACAGCGGCCAACACCACCAGCAGGCTCACGCGCCAGCGCCAAGGGGGACGGGGATTCATACGAGCGAACATGCGGGGATCATAAATCTTCTCGCGGCGCGATCAAGCCGCGAAAGCGATGCCGTAAGGACCGGCGGCGGATCGGCCGTTGTGGGGAAGTTTTCCGGGCAGGGACGCCAACCGATTCTTTGATTGTTTCTGATTGATGATGTCATCACATTCCGCTATCCCATGCCTCATGAATTCAGTCCCAACCCGGGGTTGGCGCTACCCTGTTGGTGGGCAGAAACCCAGCCATGAACACGCATGACCGGTTGCGGATTGCTTTTGTCGTAGATGTCTGCGATGAAAGCAAATCAGGGGGTGTTCGCTCCGCCCGCAGGTTTATCGAGGCCTTGACCAGAAAGTGTGATGTGTGCGTGGTCACGACGGGCCGACCGCAACCCGGCCGCGTCGTGGTTCCAGGATTCTATATCCCCTTGGCGGGACACGTGATGCGGAGTATGGATTTTGTGTTCGCGTGGCCCCGGAAAAAGCCCTTGGCGGAACTATTCAGGGGCAGCGATGTGGTGCATGTCCAGTTACCCTTCCTGCTGGGCTTGCGTTCCGTGCGGATCGCCAGTCAGGTGGGTGTGCCGGTGGTCGGAGGTTATCACGTTCAGTCGGAAAACCTCCTTTATAATGTGGGCCTTCGATCCGAGCGACTGGCCGGATACCTGAACCGTTTTCTGGTGTCCCGGTTCTACAATCGCTGTACGGCCGTGGTTTGTCCGAGTGCTTTTGCCGATTCCGAATTGCAGCGGAACGGGTTACGGCGGCCCAGTTTCATAATCTCCAACGGGGTGCCCCCGCAATTCAAACCGATGGCGGGGCGGCGGAAACCCGGCGAGCAGGCGGACTTCGTGGTGCTCATGGTAGGACGGCTGGGCCGGGAGAAACGGCAGGACCTTCTGATTCAGGCAGCGTTGCTCTCCAAACATGGCACGCGCCTTAGACTAATCTTGGTTGGCAAGGGTCCGATGAAGGCCCAACTCCTCCGGATGGGCCGCGCGCTGCCAAGGCCGCCGGTGTTGCTCTCCGTGTCCGACGAGGAATTGATTCGTCTGTATAACAACGCCGATCTTTTTGTCCACGCCTCGGAAGTTGAATTGGAGGGCCTGAGTCTTCTCGAAGCCATGGGCTGTGGGTTGCCGGCGCTCATTGCCGACGCCAAGGCCAGTGCGGCGAAACAGTTTGCCCTGGACGAGCGCTTCCTTTTCAGCAGCAACGATCCCCGTGCTTTGGCGGCGCGGATGGATTATTGGATCGAACATCCTGCCGAACTCCAAGCTGCCGGCCAGCGCAGCCTCTCATTCGTCCAACCGTATGCCCTGGCCGACTGTGTGCAGCAGCTCGAAGATGTTTACCGCAAGTGTGTGTCCCGCCATCACATTCATTTGAAATAATGGGCTTGCCAAGCTGGGTTTGCGCGCTAAGCTCGTCCCCGGCGATGGAAGTCCTGCTTGTCTGGCGGACGCGAGCTGATAGAAAAGGGCCTAACGATGGAGCGCGCGATCATCGTGAGGGGACGGCGGGCAACCGCAACAGAAACCAAATAAATGAAAGGAAAGCACCCATGAAGAAGCGTTTGATCTATCTGTGTTCAATCATCGGCGTGGCGGTCGGCCTGAGTCCGGCCATGGCGGAAGAAGCCACGTCCCTGCTCCCGCTGGGGCGTTCCTGGGCGGGCAATGAAAACCTGCCGCTGCCCTATGGCATCGGCGTGGATTATTACTATCAGCGGCAGGGTTACGACATCAAAAGCCTGTCGGTCAACGTGCCCAGTTTCAGTCCGGCTATGGCCTCCGCCGTGCAGGTAAAAACCCGTGTCAACGAAGGCGACGGGAAGCTGGATGCGTGGCTGTTCCCGTTCCTCAATGTGTTTGTCCTGGGCGGGTATGTGGCAGAACGAACAACCGTCACCGGCATTCCGCCGCCAATCAACACGCTGGTGATTAATGAGCACGGCGATATCTTCGGCGGAGGCATGACCCTCGTGGGCAGCATCCAGCGCTTGTGGGGATCGGTGCTGATTGCCGAAACCTATGCGGACTTAAACAACAGCGATTCATGGATTCGCTCCTGGGTGGTGTGTCCCAAGGTGGGCGTGCAACTGGACGCCCCCTGGCGCGAGAAGGGCTGGAATGTCTGGGTAGGCGGCATGTTTCAGCGGACGGACGAAGACCATAGCGGAACATTGGGCGTGCCGGTTTTGGGCCACCTGCAGTACAATGTGAAACTCCAGGAGGAAGAAGCTTGGAACGCCCTCTTCGGCACGAGCCTGGACATATGCAAGCATTGGGAAGCGTCCGCGGAGGCCGGCGTCGGCCAGCGTCAGCAGTTCACGGCGTCCCTAGCCTACCGGTTCTAATCACACGGCCATTCAATCGTTCTTGGAATGGGAAATTATAAACCGCCTGCCCCAGGTGCGCGCCGCCGTCAACTGGGCCGCGTCGTTGCCGTAGGAGTCCTAGCGGAGGGCTTGGTCCAACTTCCCAGCTTCTGCCTGAAGACTCTTGATGCGACCGATCAGATCTCTGTCAACCGGATTTGATTGAAATCTTGATCCGGGCCGGGTATAGCGGTCGAGGTTACCTTGACCATGAGCGCTCCGCCCAGCAATTCGGTCGCCGTTCCTCGGCCGCCGGCGGCCCCCGCCCCGGGGGTCGTTTTCAAGGCCGCCACCGCGGCGGATGTGCGCATATGGCTCTCGGCGACCAAGGCTGGGACGTGCGCCCGACCGCCGCCGCCCGACGCGCCGGCCGGGCAACCGCCGCCAGCAACGGCGGCGAAGGACCAGACGTTCCAGGTTGCGCGGGCCGACCTGATGGCCCAGGCCGCGGCCGCACAGGAACGCCTGGCGGCGCTGGAAAAGACTCAGCATGTCGCGGCAGAAGCCGCCACGCAGCAGATCGCGCGGCTGCAGCGCGACCTCCAGGAGCAGTCTGCGGCGCGTCAGCAGGCAGAACAAGCGACGGTTACTCTCGAGCACACCCGCCGGGAATTGGCCGTGAAGGCGCTGGCGCTGGCCGCCGCCCTGGAAGAACAACGGGTGGCCGCTCAGCACCTGGAGCGACAGCGCGCCGCACACCAGAAGACCTTGGAGGAGCTGGCGGTCAAGGACCAGGCGTTGAAAACCGCGGAGGCGCAACTGCACGGGTTGCGTCAGGAGCTGGCGGCGCAGGCGCAAGCGTTGCAGCAGGCGGCCGCAGCGCAGGCGCAGCAGTCCCGGGCGCAACAGGAGACGCGGACTGCGTTGGCTGCGCTGCGCGCCGAACTGGACGAGGCGCAGCAGCAGTTCGCACAACGGGAGCGCGCGCAGCAGGCGGCCGCGGACGCCGCCGCGCGCCGCGCGGAACAATTGCAGCAGGAACTCGAACAGCAAGCGGATGCCGTCCGGCAGACGGCGTCAACGGCCGCCGCCCTGCAGCAAATCCGCCTGGATCTGGCGGAGAAGGAGCAAGCCCTCCAACAGCTTCAGGAAGAACTCCGGAAGGCGCGGCTGGGGATGGAAGTGATGCGCGCATCCAACAAGCAAGCTTGGACGCTGCTCCGAGGCAAAGTCAAACACACGACGTACTGACCGCTGCCCGGTGTTGCGAACCACAGAATTCCTGCACCTGCCGGACAGCCGGGCGGCAGCAGCGCGGAAGGGTGCATGGCGGGTATTTGGGCGTGATAAAATTCTGAATATACCAGGCTTTTATCATGGCGTACCTGGCAGGAGTTGAACCTGCAACCCCCAGATCCGTAGTCTGGTGCTCTATCCAGTTGAGCTACAGGTACGTCGCTGTTGTTATTTAGCCGG
>Ga0209048_10000012_pt1 | contig 147535 bp, 145 predicted proteins | sample FrelakmetCRP12CR_FD_187146 | JGI IMG/M metagenome (GOLD analysis project Ga0209048, IMG submission 187146) | Freshwater lake sediment microbial communities from the University of Notre Dame, USA, for methane emissions studies - CRP12 CR (SPAdes)... | ecosystem: Environmental > Aquatic >...
TACGGGATCAATCCAAAGACGGTAGCGAAATGGCGCCAGCGAGAGAGCGTTCAGGACGCCCCGATGGGGCCGAAGACTGTTCAGTCGTCGGTGCTGACTGCGGAAGAAGAAGCTGCAATCGTGGCCTTCCGCAAATACACCTTGCTGCCGCTGGATGACTGTCTTTACTCTTTGCAGGCCAGCATTCCGCATCTGACGCGTTCGTCACTCCATCGTTGCCTGCAACGGCATGGGATATCGCGATTACCCGAAGTTGAAGGCGGGCGATAAACCGGTCAAGAAGAAATTCAAGCTCTAAGCAGTCGCAACAATAACTGACCCACGGCGACATGTAGTATTGCCTCCGCGGGACAACGCTCTATTTCGAGCTCAAAATACCGCGTTGGGCCTCGGACCGACTGCGAAATAGTTCACACTTGTAGAGAAATCGCACGCCACTGGGCTTTGGTTGCGCGTCGCTGAAGTCCAAGGTTCTCACTGGTGAGAACTGGAGCGTTCACACCAGTTCGGCTCGCATCAATTCCGCCTTCACATAGGCATAGAATACTGGTGCGACGGCAATTCCCGGGACCCCGAACGCCGCTTCCATGACCAGCATTGCAAGCAGCATTTCCCATGCCTTGGCGTTGATTTGATGACCCATAATCTTGGCCGACAAGAAGTATTCCCCCTTGTGCAGGACGATCAGGAAGGCCAGCGAGGCCAGCGCGGCGCTGAACGACACCGAGGCGCTGACCAGGACGATGATGGTGTTGGAGACCAGGTTTCCGACAACCGGGAGGATCCCGACAACCAGCGTGACGGCCAGCATCGTCTTGATGAACGGCAGATGGATCCCGGCCATGGGCAGGATGATCGCTAGGTAGATGCCGGTTAGTGTGGTGTTGATCAGTGAGATTTTGCCCTGGCCGATCACTACGCGCCCAAAGGCGTTATGGAAGTTCGCCGCGCGCTCGCGCAGGGCTTTCGCCAACGGTTTTCGGTCAGGCGTTTCGCCGGTTCCGCTGACCGCGATCATGGCGCCGAGGATGCCGCCGATCAGGATGTGCACAAAGGCTACGCCAAGTTCCTTGCCCACGCCTTGGACCTCGGCGCTGTGGGCATGGAGCCACGACACCACGGCAATCTTGAGTTCCTCCGCAGAACCCGGCAGGCGCTCGGTAATCCAGGCTGGGAGCGTTGCGTTGGCGCCATCGATGATTTCAGCGAGCTTCGCCCACAGCTGCGGTAGTCCTGCCGTGTCACCACTTTTCAGGTGGTACAGCAAAGCGAAGGCGCCGAGGCTGACCACTGCCACGACAACCGCAGCGACAATTGCGGTCGCGGCGATCCGGGCCGCACGTCCGGTGAACAAGCGGGTCAGCATCGGGGCGAGCTTGTGGATCAGCGTATAGACCAGCATGCCGGCAAACAGTGCTGACACGAGCTTGAGGTAGACGGTGGCGATGAGGAGCACCGTGGCAATCAGGTAGCTGGCGGTGAGGACAGGGGTGGGTTTCATTGGGGGCTTGCAATCATGGGCTTTCCGGGGGTATCCATGCAGATGCCATTGATGCTTTAGCGGTGTGTAACCGGAATGTTTTCTGGAAACCCCCCATTTTTATCACAGAAACAATTAAGCCGGCGCGAAGCCGGCTTGATTCAGGATTTCGGCGATGGGTTGTCGGCGCCTGGATTCAGTGGCCTCGGTTTGCCGCGCATACCGCCCGGTGGACTCGCATGAAATTCCTCGAAGGTCTTTTTCTGCTCTGGGGTCAGCGTTGCATAGAAGGCCTTCAGGGCGGCGACGTGCTCGGCCATATGCGCCTGATGCATCTTCGAGAGTTCCAGTATTTTCTCGGCACGCTCGGGCGTTGACAGCTTGGACCAATCCTCTGGCTGGTCAATCCCGGGGGGCGGCTTCAGCTGTTCGGACTCCGCGAACTTTTTCCAGCCAGGTTCCTGTTCGGCTGACAGCTTCAAGGCGTCGTGCAATTGCTGGTGACGCTGCTCGATCATTTTTGCATGGTGCTCAAAATGCGCTTCACGTCTGCTCATGTTCCCGCAGCCTGGGTCAGCAAACGCCGGGCTGGAGACTACCGCTCCCAGTCCGGTCGCCAGAAGTAGGGATTGAGCCAGATTGCAATAACGCTTCATGCCATTCCTTCTGGTATTCGATTTGGTCCTTGAGGCAAGGGCTTGTCGTTTGAATGGATTCAAGGCCACTTCGGCGCCCGCACCATCTGCGGAATTTAACCCAAGATATTTACGAGAAATCGACAAAAACGGGGCGATATCAATCGTTTCAGAACGAAGTGCTGTTGGTGTCATGTGTCCTCCATTGAGTCAGACCCAATCCGGGTCACCATCACCAGGACCCAGGGAGCTCAAATCGTCAGCATTGCTGCCGGAGTCATGGAAGTTATTGGCCGCAACGCTTTCGCTGGGTGGAGTGGAATGCAGCGGGCTGCTGCCCGATAGAAAGCCAGACTGACTATTGTGATTGCCCATCAGGTGTTCGATTCCCTGAAACAGGAATGAACCGGCAACAACACCGGCGGCGGTCGCTGCCACTGTCCCCATGAGCCCAGAACCACAGGCATGAGAGTTCATGGGTGCGGCGGGTGCAGTTGCTGAAGGAAGATCACTTGAGGCCCGTTGTGGTGCTGGTGATTGCGCTGGCGTGTTTCCCCAAGCGTTGTTGTCAAGGAAACTGTCAACGGGTGAGCGTTGGCTCTCAAGTTCCTTTCTGAGCCTGGCGATTTCCGCCTGCGAATCTTCCAGTGCATGCTCCAGAAGGAGGCTGCGCTGGACCAGCAAGTAGTGCGCATCGGACTGACTACGACAGGCCTCCTGGATAAGCCTGTCAGCGTCGATGTCTTTCGACCCTGCTTTTGCCTGGACCAACTGTTGCAGAAAGCGATCGAGATTCTCTCGTTCTTGAATGTTCAAGGCTTGCCTCGGTGGATTCAAAAGTGATGTGGCCAATAGTGACGGCAAAGTCCGCCAGTTGACGTGTTGCGATTGCAACGGTTTGTAACCTTTCGTTTCGGCGCCCTGAAAATCTGTGCTTGAAAGCGGCTGCTCAATTCAGCAGCACCCAAAAATGTGTGCTGATTAAGGCCTATGATTCGAACAAACTCCCTGTCCGGTCATGTTCGAGCGCCAAGAATCTGGCAGAGTGGGGGCCAAACTCTGGAGAAAGCAATGTTGAATCTAGCCCTGCCGTGGTGGGAGTTCATTGCCCGCGCGGTGATCGTCTACATCTTTCTGATTATCCTGATTCGCCTTACCGGCAAGCGACAAATTGGCCAACTGGCGCCATTCGATTTGGTCCTGCTTCTGGTGCTTTCGAACGCAGTGCAGAATTCCATGAACGGCGGGGACAGTTCACTGATTGGCGGATTGATTTCGGCAACGACGCTTGTGCTGTTGAACTTTGGCGTCAGCTTCCTCACCTATCGCAACCGCATAGCCGGCATCTTCATCGAGGGCCGCCCCGAAGTCTTGATCCACAATGGACATCTCTATGAGTCGGTCATGGAGCGGGCTCAACTGACTCACCACGAGATCAATGCTGCCTTGCGCCAGGCTGGGGTAACCAGTATTGAAGAAGTGCATAGCGCTATCCTGGAAAACAATGGCGTCATCACCGTAACGCCCAAAGTCCATCATCACACAGAGCCAGGATCCGATGGATAGGCAAGACAAATAGCCGGAATTCTGTTGGGCGCGCTGGTTTCAATATGGCCGAGCCGGAACTGCTTGCCAGCCTTGGGGGCAGGCTTTGGTATATGGATAGTACATGGCGCTCGATCCACAGTAGTACCATGTGCCGGCTGGATTGGCTTGAGGTGCTGAAGCTTCGGGTTGCGCCTCGATATAAACCGTCTGCGCGTCGGGTACTGGTGCGGCATAGTAAGGGTCGACATAGACCGGCCTGCTACTCTCGGCCACGATTGCCATGCCGGCGATGGCCCCGAACACAGCCAGGCCAGCCCAAGGGGAAACGCCACCACCATAATATCCATGGCCGCCATGATCGTAGTACCCACGATCTGCGTGGGCTGGGAGTGTTACCAGGGATAATGCGGCGATAAGAGGGAGAAGGAGTTTATGCATGATTGCTTCCAATGCCTTTGGCAACAGTATGTACCTGTATTCGGAGCACTGGCGATACGCATTCAACAGAATGCCATTGCCAGTATGGCCAGGTCGTCTTGCCAGTTCAACATGGCATGGTTGGTGATACGGCTGGCAACTAGCCAAGCCTGCGAGGAAAGTCCGATGAATACGTCGGCCATGGGTCTCGTTCGAGACTCACTATTTCTTCTCGTCAGAACTGCCGGCTACCGCCTTGACGCCTGCCGCAGCGACGTCGACAGTTGTCTCGACGACCGTTGCACCAACTTTCACGGTTGTAGCAACCACCGTGACCGCAGCGTCCGCGACAGCGACCACCGCACAGCCAGTGCATGAAAGCGAAAGCAGGAAGGTAAGCAGGTAAGCGCGAATCAGCTCAATCCCTATCCCAGCGGCCACCATGCTGTCGCCAGTGATCACCGTTCCGTTCCCAACGGTAGATCATTCCTCAACGGCGGAATCCCATTTTAGGTGAAGTAAGACCTAGAGGCTGTAACCAGTGGTAAGGACTTGTAAAAGACGCTTGACTGAACAGCGTTACCCCGCCGGAGCACGCTTTTGTGGGAATCAGACGATCTTGCACACTTCCGCGAAGCTCGGGCGCGGGCTGCGCGGGAACAACTGTGCGGCATCGCCATAACCGAGGCTGCAGATGAAGTTGCTCTTGACCTGCGTTCCGGCGAAGAATTCGGCGTCGACCGCAGCAGCATCGAAACCGGACATTGGGCCGCAGTCGAGGCCGAGGGCGCGCGCGGCGAGCATGAAGTAGGCACCTTGCAGGCTGCTGTTGCGGAAGGCGGTGGCGGCGATCAGCGCTTCGTTGCCGACGAACCAGGATTTGGCGTCGGTGTGCGGGAACAGGCGGGGCAATTCTTCGTAGAAGGCCATGTCCATGCCAAGCAGGGCAGTGACGGGGGCGGCCGCTGTCTTGGTACGGTTGCCTTCCATCAGCAGCGGGACGAGGCGGGCCTTGGCTTCCGGCGACCTGACGAAGACCGTGCGCAACGGCCAGCAGTTGGCGCTGGTCGGGCCCCATTTCATCAAATCGTGCAGTTCGATGAGCAGGCTGTCGGGAACGGGTTTTTCCTGCCAGACGTTATGGGTGCGGGCTTTGTTGAAGACTTGGTCGAGGGCGGCGGTATCGAGTTTCATCAAGTTTCCTTTGCAAATTGGGTTTTGCCAGTATGTGGCGATCGGGTTGGCATGGCGTTGGCCGCTTCAGCCTTTCCGGTCGAAGTCACGATAGTTGCATCAGCCGTGGCGCCCCTTGTATGCCGAGGCGGCTGCATGCACAACATCCGAGTAGGGGATGTCCTCGATCTCGCTCCACTGGCACAGGGCGTTTTCGAGCAATTCATCCACGTTCTCGACTTCGGTGCCGCCACTCAGGGTGTGCTGCAAGCCTTTCAGGCCGCCGCACTGGACCCGCATCTCCTGCGCATGGGGCAGGGGTGTATCAACCCGCAATGTTCCCAGGGCGAAAGAAAAGCTGCGGCGCAAATGGGTATAGAGTTCGCTGCATCGTGAATGGCTGGACATGTTCCGGCATTTGACCAGCTCACGCTCGGCAATCTGTATTTTCTCGGACTGCGCGCACGCAGCGCAGCCGCGCAAGATGGATTTTTCGAAAGGGCATGGCGCAACTACCCCGGAAAGTATTTCCCGGAAGGCACTCTCGTCCATCCTGCACCCGCCCGGACTGCCTAGTCGTCACCCAGTTCCGGAGCAGGCTCACGTACCTGATTGAGCAGATCCTCGGCATGTAATTCCGTTTCGGCATGGATCATCCTGACAATTTTGGTCGAACCTTCGGGAAGTTCGGCACGTAGCTGCTTGACCCTGGCCGAAGCCGCGCCAAATTTCTCGTGCTGCTCCAGTTTTTCCAAATGCCTGATGGGTCGCTCGGTGATCCGGTAAATAAAATAGTGCATGCTTGCCTCGTTCGGTTCTCGTCAAACAGCCTTGCTCAGGGCACGGGACGTTTCATAAAGGTAATGACATTCGAGTTCGGCGCGTTCTTGCTGCTGCAGCTACCTTCACCGCTCCCCGCGTACTGCTCAGCTTCATGCAGCAGATTGATGACATCCACGTAGAATTTCTGCTTTACCATCATCAGCGCCGTGTAGCCGCCCTCGTTGCGCGCCAACACGTCAGCACCGGCGTTCAGGAGTACCTCGACCACCGCGGTTTCGCCGTAGCCTGCCGCCAGCATCAGCGGTCGCACGCCGTAGCCGATGGCCGCCTCGATATCCGCACCCGCATCGACCAGTGCCTGGGTTAAATCGGCGAATCCCCGCTTCAATTCCATGCTGTACACAGACTTGCTTAATGCTGTCCAGCCGAGTGCGTCGCTCGCATTCACGTCGGCACCTGCTTCGAGCAATGCTTTTACCATCGGCAGGTCGCCAGCATGTGAAGCCAGCATCAGCAAGGTCGCACCCGCTTCGTCGCGAGCGTTTACATCCGCGCCTTCGGCAAACAGACGTTGCGCTGCCGCAACGTCTCCAGCCCTGACTACCTCAATCAGTTCATTGAGCATTCAACGCGTCTCCCTGTTGGCTATTTTTCAACGGTTTTTTGAAGCACGAGACGAATCGCCTCTGGAGTCTCCATGATTTTCATGAAGCTGTTCGAACCCATCATGCTCAAGTCGGGGAAATTGATTGCGATACGGTAGCGCGCATACAAGGCAATTACCTTGTTACCGGAGACCAGCACCTCATAAGGCAGATGCGCGGTTGATTTGGGATCGCGGAAATCGATCTCGGACATGATGAAGCGGTCATCCATGTATTTATTGTCGCCGCTGCCCTTCATCGCTACACCGAACACGCTTTCCTTGCCGCCCGGAATATCCACTCGATAGATTTTGGATACGCCATTCTTGTTGCTTGTCAGTTTCGCATCGACCGCCTTCACTGCCTCGTCGTAACTGCCATACTCGGCCAGCACGCTCGGTTCATCGAAATACTCCATGCCGACTGTGTAGTGATATTTCCTGACCTGAGCTGCCGTCAGTCCCTTCGCACCAAACTCTTCCACCTTGCCCAATGCTTTTTCCATGGCGGCTGCGGTACCCTTCAAGTCGCCTTTCATGCGGTAGGCGTTCGCCATGTAAACAGGATTGGTGTAACTCACCTGCACGTCGTCTTTCACCTTGGTGATGGCCACTCGTTGTATCGCACCGAATCCGCCATTTTCGGAGGCTGCCGCATTCTTTTTCAGGTCGTCGCTGGTAACGATCAAGATCTGCGCATCGGCATAAGGCGAATAATTCCCGACCACGCTAAACCCGGTGCCGGTCAACGCGGATTTCGCCTGCTCGGTTTTCTCCGCAACGGTGCCAGCCCCCTTCGAGCCCAGCACGAAGGGTTTGAGTATGTCATCTGACGCCTGCGCATTAAGTGCGACCAACAACGGCAATGCGGACAGAAATGTGCTGATGAATTTCATTTTTTGTGTCTCCTTGCGATACGTTGAACTGCGGGTATGGATTCAAGATTTTTGCGGATGGAACCACTTTAGTTTGTCGTGCAATGTAACCACACCGCCGACGATGATAAGTGTCGGCGCTTGCGGTTTCTCCAGTTCGGCAATGCCTGGGAGTGTGGCCAGCGTGCCAGTTATGACGCGCTGGTTCAGCGTGGTGCCCTGTTGCACGATTGCGATCGGCGTTGTGTCCGGCATCCCGTGTTTGACAAGTTCGGCACACAGTATATTCAGCCCGTGCAAACCCATGTAGACCACAACTGTCTGCCTCGGTCTGGCCAGTGCTTCCCAGTCGAGGTTCATCGTGCCGTCTTTGAGGTTGCCGGTGACGAACAGGCAGGCCTGAGCATAATCGCGATGCGTTAAAGGGATTCCCGCATAGGATGCGACGCCGGAGGCTGCAGTGATGCCTGGCACGACCTGAAACGGAATGCCTTCCGCAGCCAGCGTCTCGATTTCTTCACCACCGCGTCCGAAAATGAATGGGTCGCCGCCCTTCAGTCGCAAAACGCGCTTGCCATCCTTGGCCAGACGTACGAGCAGTTCGTTGATTTCTTCCTGACGCATGGTGTGATCAGCACGCTTCTTGCCGACGAATATTCTCTGCGCATCGCGCCGCGTCATATCGACAATGGTTTTCGACACCAAATTGTCGTAGACCACGACATCGGCCTTCTGCATCAAGCGCAAGGCGCGGAAGGTCAGTAGATCCGGGTCGCCCGGCCCGGCGCCGACCAGATACACCTCGCCGCGCAGGATGTTGTCCTCGCTCTCCAGCATCTGCTTCAGCAGGGTCTCCGCGCTGCCCTCATCGCCGGCCAGCACCTTCTCGGCGACTACGCCATCCAGCGCACTTTCCCAGAAGATGCGGCGCTTCGGCGGGTTGGTGACGCGCTCCTTGACCAGTTCACGAAAACGTACTGCGAACGCAGCGAGACGGCTGTAGTTCTGAGGGATGACCGTTTCCAGCTTGCCGCGCATCATGCGCGTCAGTACGGGTGAACCACCACCACTTGAGAACGCCACCATCAGTGGCGAACGATCCAAGATGGCGGGCATGATGAAACTGCACAGTTCAGGGTCGTCCACCACGTTAACCGGCAATTTTCGCAACTGCGCCAGCTCGGAAACCTGACGATTCACGTCGCGGTCGTTGGTGGCAGCGATGACCATCACCGCACCCTCCAGGTGCTGCGGCTCGAATCGCTCCACGATGGACTCAACGCCAGGTTGCCTCGCCAGATCAGGTTCGATCACGGGCGCCACGACGCGCACGACCGCCCCCGCCTCGAGCAACACGCCAGCCTTGCGCGTGGCAACCTCTCCGCCGCCTACCACCAGACACAGCTTGCCCCTGACATTGTGAAATGCGGGTAGGTAATCCATCAGCTCTGGACCGCCTTGAGTATCAACGGCACCAGCGCTTCAGGCAACTTGATCTTGCCGGCCAGGGCGAACTCATGCGCCCGTGGCGACATCTTCTGCCAGGTTTTTTTGATGATTTGTATCCATTTTTCTTCGTCGTATTCAGGATGCTTGGTGGCAAACTCCATCATGTAGTGTTCGATGAACACCAGATCAGCGACGTCTTCCATCAACTGTGTTTCAGAATTGACCTTGAGCCCCTTCTTGCTGACGATGTTCATGACGCGCTCGGTCATTTCGTTATCGTAGCCCGCTTCCTGCATGAGGCGAGCGGCCGTCTCGGCGTGAAACTTGTAGAGTTTGGTACGCCATTGCAGGTAGCCTTGGCGATCCATCGAGAATTCGTTGCGCGAAATTTTCCAGCGCTGGATGTGCTGGGCACGCACCGCAAGTTTCACGGCCTCGGAAGCTTCAGGAACGTAGCTCTCCTGCATCGCGCTCATGCGGATTGCATAAAGCAGCTCCTTGGGATATTCCTTGCCGTTGTACAACTCCTTGTTTGGGTCTTCCCCGTTGGCCTTGTCGAAAGCCGTTATGGCGGATAAATATCGATCCTGAGTCATCTTGTTCTCTAGTTGAATGAAATTGATTCTTAAGACTTGTTGTTTTAATTTTAGTTGCTGCTTCTATTCTAGCTGGCGCTGGATAAATTTGACGAAGCGGCTCGCCCAGTTACAACTGCCGATAGCCCGAAGGTGCGTATACGAGGCCAGAAGATTATTCAGTATCAGGCCATCGCGTTGACCGGTAATGCCGTGACCGCGCTCGACCTGATAAGCAAAATGCGAGTCTGGCGGAAGATTTTCGAGGCTGGAGTAATGAAACTCATGGGCCCTGATCTGCTTGACGGGTGAATTTGGGTGCGGCCAAGGATGCTCAGTGTTTTCCTTCAAATGAACATAGCCACGACCAACAGGCTTGGCATGCATCTTTACATCTCCAGGAATTGCACCGACCATCTCGTAGGTTCTACCCTGGAATGAAATGCTGCGCGAAAGATACATCATCCCACCACACTCGGCGTAGACCGGCATTCCTTTATCGATCACCTGCTTGATCTCGCTACGCAACGTGGTGTTGGCTTCTAGCTCAATAGCACAAGCTTCCGGGAAACCGCCCCCGATATATAGTGCATCAACATCCGGCAAGTGTGCGTCGTTGAGTGTGTCAAATGACACCAGCGTTGCCCCCGCTGTCTCCAGCGCATCCAGATCATCAGCGTAATAGAAACCGAAGGCTCGATCACGCGCGATGCCAATGCGCACTTTGTCGCCAACGGCTGGTGGACAGACATTAGGCCTGCCCGGCACGGAGAATTCTTCCTTTTTGGATAGCACCAGCAACTTATCCAGATCGACCTGCTCGGCAATCGCATCGCCGATCTGCTTGACCTTTGCTGAAGCAGCGATGGATTCATTGCTCGGCATCAGACCAAGATGTCGTTCGATAATGCTGAGGCGCTCGTCGTACTGGATCGCCCCAACGACCGGCACGTCGGTGTAATGCTCGATCACTTCCCGCAACTTGGATTCGTGGCGACTGCCGCCGAGTTTGTTGAGGATCACACCGGCAATCTGGATATCCTTATCAAATGCCTGATAGCCAAGAATCAGCGGCGCGATACCGCGTGTCATCCCGCGCGCATCAATGACCAGAAATACGGGCAAATCGAGCAGCTTCGCCAGTGCCGCGTTGCTGTTGCTGCCGTCAAGGGACAAGCCGTCGTACAGTCCCTTGTTGCCCTCAACCAGATTTACCTCGGAGGCGTGGCGTGTGAAAGTATCGACGACGTCGACGCTGTCCGTCAGATACAGGTCAAGGTTCCGACAGGCATGGCCAGCAGCCAGCGAAAGCCACATCGGATCGATGTAGTCTGGGCCTTTTTTGAACGGCTGTACAACGTGGCCACGCGACTTGAGTGCCGCGCAAAGGCCAATGCTGACCATGGTCTTGCCAGAGGACTTATGGGCTGCCGAAATCAGCATACGGTTCATGGCAGCCTTTCAACGCGATTAATCAGCGATGTAGCGTTTATCCTGTGGCAGGAAGTTAAAAATCCGAACGCCCACGGTGGTGAGAATGAAAGCAATTGCAAGACCACCAAAGCCAAGCAAAAATTCGTATATTGATGGGTTGTAAGATGCTATTTGTCCATCACCGAAGCTACTGCTTGCCGCATAACCTGGGAAAATATCAAGGGGATATGCCTGTCCGCCGATGATGAAAACATAGAGCAGGGCGAACGCGCCCAGAATCACCAACAGAGAGGCGGCCATGCAGTTGGACTTGCGTCCCGGCCAGTAGATCAAGCCCAAGGGTATGAGATTGCCAAGCACGATGTAACCCAGCCAGAAAAGAGTTGGATAAATCCCGCCGTCAATGAGTATGAAGCGTACGAAACCGACTTGCTGTGCGAAATACAGATTGGTCAGGTGATAGATCGTAATCAGATATAGCGAGCCGATTACGAAGATGCCCAGAAGGTGTTTCGTGCGCTCCATGATCGCAGGATCCAGCACCTTGTCGTTCCAAAAATAGGCCACGGCTTGTACCAAGTGGAACACGGCCAATCCCCATGCAAACGACAGCACGATAAACATCGGCGGTAGCAAGGCCGAGCCATACGCCTGACGCGCAGTGAGGAATGCAAATATCAAGCCGGTGCCGGTAGTAAGTATGAAGCGCCATGCAAACACTGCGAAACCAGCTGGCTTGTTCCAACGGTTCATACGTCGCTCCATCATTGTCCAGAGATAGATGACGATCAATGAGAACATACCGGTATACAGAACCACGTTCCAGGCGAACACGGAAGTGAGATTGATGTTGGTGGCAGCTACCATAAGCCGATCGGGACGCCCAAGATCCAGCATCAACACGGCCAAGCCGCCAGCCAGCATGGCAATGGAAAGCAAACTGGCCATTGGCGCCCGCGCTTTGTAAATGGACTTGCCGAAGACCGAACCAATGGATGCAACGTTGAGTACGCCAGACGCAGCAACAATCAGGAAAATGGCGAAGACATGCGGGAGCCCCCAAACAACCTGATTGTTCATGCCGGTGATGACGTGACCATGGTGTTCCATCAGGTACACGGCATACATGCCAGCCAGCGCGACTAAACCGCCTGCCGCGAGCAACACGTAATACAGGCGATTCTTGAAGTACAGCGGAGAGTGGCCGCTCATTTATAACCCCTGATAACGGACGCCGGTGTTAAGTCCAAGATTCGCTCGCACCTGAACGCTTGAGACCGCACGTATTTTTTTGGCGATCTCGCTGTCCGGATCGTTAAGATTGCCAAAAAGTATCGCCTTGTTCGTGCAGGACTCGGCACAGGCAGGTTGCTGTCCTTTGTCAATGCGGTGGACACACAAAGTACAACTTTCCACGGTGCCTTTGCCACGCGGTACATCCGGATTTTGGTCGGTTAGAGGCTCATGCACAAAGGAGCGCGCCTTGTACGGACAGGCCATCATGCAGTATCGGCAGCCAATGCAGCGGTGTCGATCAACAAGAACGATGCCGTCAGCGCGTTTGAACGATGCGTTGGTTGGACAAACATCCACGCAGGGCGGATTCTCGCAATGCTGGCACATCATTGGCAGCGAAACTTTTCGACCAGTGTTGATGTCTTTGATATCGACCTTGCGGATCCATTGCGAATCGGTTGCGCCAGTGCCACCCGAAAGGCCATTCTCCTTGTTGCAGGCGGTGACGCAATCGTTGCAACCTTCCCGGCATTGGGCCGTGTCAATCAGCATTCCCCAGCGCACCTTGCCGCTGACGGCTTGCGCCTTGCCGTGGGCGATATCGAAGAGCAGAAAGCCCGGAGCGATCGCTACCGCTGCAGCGCCGATGGAGGTTTTGAGAAAGTTTCTGCGACGAAGATCATTGATGTTCATTTCGCATTCCTCTGCAACCATGCGCTCTGACGCTTGTTCGAGTGGCACTCGAAGCAATCAATCTTTACTGCCTCGTATTTGTGGCAAGCGACGCAAAAACTGTCGGCGCGTGCAGTCACGCTATCGTCCTTCGTACTTGCGTGGCACTCGATGCAACCTTTCAGGCTGTGCTTTGGGTCACGAACACCCATGCGTACCGTTTCATCCCGCTGATGATTGAGCACGTGCGGGTGATTCTTGCGCATCCATTGCGCATCCTCAACGCATTGCCCACCCTTGCCGATGTCCAGCTTGGGCCCTGTCGCTTCCGCCGCCAAGGCGGCAGGAATGCATAGACAGAGCAGCAGGGATGCGAACAGCTTCATTACTCACCCAATCCCATCTGGATATAGCCGGTCGGACATACATCCGCGCAGATATGACAACCGATGCACTTGTTGTAGTCCGTAGCGACATAACGCCCAGTGGTCGATTCACCCTTCTTGACGCGGTAAACCGCGGTTTGAGGGCAGTAAACGACGCAGTTGTCGCACTCGAAACACATGCCACAACTCATGCAGCGTTTGGCTTCGGCAACCGCCATTTTCTCGTCAAGCTTTCCGAGACGGTCTTGGAAGTTGTCGAGGGCGCTATCCTTGTCAAGCGTGATCACATCACGCTTGTTGCGGTTTACGTGGGAGAAATGGCCGAGGAAGAGTTTGTCGTGCGGAATGATGTAACGGTCCGAACGGTCATCGAAATTATGCACCGCAACATTCGAGTTGTATGTGCCGCGCAATGGTTCATGCGTTTCCTTCGGTTCAAGGCCCTTTTCGGCCAACTTGCGAATCAGGTCGAACTGGTGCGCATCGATTTTGGGGCGCTTCTCGAGATCCTGGCCGAGCAGATAATTATGAATGCCGTCGGCGGCGATCGAGCCGTGGCCGATTGCTGTGGTCAGGAGGTGCGGACGGATCACGTCGCCACCAGCGAATACGCCTTGCTGTCCTGCGACCACATAATTGCGGTCGGTGCTGACTGCGCCCTTGCCGTTGTTGAATTGTTCCAGGCCGGTGAAATCAACTGCCTGGCCGATGGCTGAAACGATGAGGTCTGCTTCGATGTCCCGTTCGCTACCTTCGACCGGCTTGATTTCAAGTTTGCCACCGGTGACCTTGGCCTCACACTGCTGAACACGCAGTGCCGTGGCACGCCCGTTTGCGTCACGCACGACGCCGATCGGCATCAGGCTACCGTGAATGTGGATTCCCTCGGCGAGCGCCTGGTCGATTTCGTGCTTGTTGGCCTGCATCTTGTCGATGTTGAACACCGAAGTTAGCGTTACTTCCGCGCCTTCCTTGGCCGAAATCGTCGCTACATCATGCGCCAGGTGTCCGGCGATGGCTGCTTCGGCGTCGGTTGGCTTCGCGTGCTTAATATGGCCGAGACGACGTGCCACGGTTGCCACGTCAATGGAGGTGTCGCCACCACCGACCACCACCACGCGCTTGCCAACGTGCTGCAAGCGACCATCGTTGAACGCCTTCAGGAAGGCGGTTGCGGTCACCACGTTTGGTGCATCGCTTTCGGCGATCGGCAGCGCACGTCCGGCTTGGGCTCCCAAGCCGAGGAACACTGCATCGAATTCCTTGCGGATATCCTCGAGAGTGATGTCCGTGCCAACACGGGTACGCATGCGTGTCTTGACACCCACGTCCAGAATGCGCTGGATCTCTGCATCCAGCACGTCGCGCGGGGTGCGGAATCCCGGGATGCCGTAGCGCATCATGCCACCCAGAAATTCGCGTTCGTCAAAAATTGTTACGTCATGTCCTTTCAGTGCGAGCTGATAGGCACAAGAAAGACCAGCGGGACCGCCGCCGAGAATGGCGACTGACTTTCCGGACGCCGCGACAGGCGGCTTGGCGAATTTCAGATTGTTGGCAATGGCATATTCGCCGAGGAAGTGCTCGACCGAGTTGATCCCGACGTGATCTTCCACCTCGTTACGGTTGCAACCGGTCTCGCAAGGCGCCGGGCATACGCGACCCATTACTGACGGAAACGGGTTGGCCTCGGTCAAACGGCGCCAGGCATATTCCTGCCATGGCATGATGGGCTTGCCATCGGTACCAACTGGAGGTTTCTCGGTGCCACGTACGATCGCCAGGTAGCCCCGGATGTCTTCGCCTGCCGGGCAACTGCCCTGGCACGGTGGCGTAGACTGGATATAGGTGGGGCACTTGTAGGTTTTAGAGGCCTGGAATATTTTTTCATTCAGGCGGCGAACGCGGCTATCTCCATCTTTGTAGCGGCGGAAGGTAAGGTTTTGGGAAGTCTCAGTTGTTGCTGACATCGCTCGTCTCCGAATAAATTATTACTTGTCGCCCAGAATGATCGCATTGCTTACCAGTTGGTGTACTCCACCAACCATTCTGCGATCAAACCCATAGATGGGCATGACTTTGGTGAACTGTGCCTTGCAGATGGCACAGATGGTCGCCATGAAATTGACGCCGTGTTCGTCCACTACTTGCTGCAATACTTCCATGCGCGGCAGCGCACCCTTGACGCGCAGGTCCATTAGGTCGTCGGTAAGCAGTCCACCGCCGCCGCCGCAGCAGAAGGTCTGCTCACGCGTGGTTTCCAGTGACATTTCGACGAAGTTGTTGGCGACTGCCTTGATGATGTTGCGCGGGATCTCGAACTGACCCCCGGCGAAATCACCCATGCGCGAACCACGGGCTACATTGCAGGAGTCGTGGAAGGTGATGATGTGCTTGTCATTGGCTTCCTTGTTGAATGACAGCGCGCCGCGCCCGATCATGTCCCAGGTAAACTCGCAGATATGCATTGGCTGCTTGTAGCGATGATCGAGCTGTTTTTGCAGCATTTGCGCAAAGCGGTCGGTTTCGTCTGCGCCATCACCTACACCCGTGAGCGTATTCCAGAAGCTGTAAGCGACGCGCCAGGCATGGCCACATTCGCCCACTACGATGCGCTTCACGCCCAGTTCCAGAGCGGCTTCGCGAATCCGTAGCGCAATCTTCCGCAACTGATCGTAGTTGCCGATAAACATACCGAAGTTGCCGGCCTCCGATGCCATCGAGGATAGGGTCCAACTCGTTCCGGTGGCATGAAACACCTTGGCGTAGCCGATCAGACTATCGATATGTGGCTCTGCGAAGAAATCAGCAGAGGGTGTAATCAGCAGTACTTCCGCACCCTTCACATCGATCGGGAAACGCACATCGATGCCGGTCGCGTCCTTCACGTCCTCTTCCAGTCCTTCCAGCGTGTCATTCAGCGCCGGACCTGGCAGGCCGAGGTTGTTACCAATGCGATGTACTTTGCCGATGATCTCATTGGCGTATTTTTGCCCATAGCCAACGGAATCAAGAATCTCGCGCGCCGCCATGGTGACTTCCGCGGTGTCGATTCCATAAGGACAGAACACGGAGCAGCGGCGACATTCGGAACATTGGTGGAAATAGGTGTACCACTCGTCCAGGACATCACGTGTCAGGTCGCGCGCACCGACCAGCTTGGGGAGCAGCTTCCCGGGCAGGGTGAAATAACGACGATAGACACTGCGCATCAGATCCTGGCGCGCCACCGGCATATTTTTCGGGTCTTGTGTGCCGATGAAATAATGGCACTTGTCGGAACAGGCGCCGCAATGTACGCAGGCATCCATATAGACTTTGAGCGAACGGTATTTCGTAAGCAGTTCGCCCATCTTGGCAATAGCCTTGTCATGCCAGTCGTCCACCAGTTGACCGGGGAAGCCAAGGGCCTCATTGATCTTGTTGTTGGCGACGAAGGATTTGACACCCTCCATCGAGCCCGGCTTCAGGGCCGGGATGATGGGGATCGTGCGATAGGGCGGTGCGGCGACATCAGCCATTTATTTCTCCAGCTTCGTCGCCCAGGGTGCAATGTGGCGCTTCTCGCGCGGATTGTCAGCCTGATTGCGTGAGGGTGAGAAAAAGACTCCTGGAGCATGGAGGAGTTTGCTGATCGGAAAGATCGCCAGCAGCGCGACAACCGAGAGCAGGTGGAAGTACAGAATGAAATCTGCTGGTAAGGGCATCACGCTCAGTTGCATCCAGCCGAGGAAGAAATTCTTGACTGCGATGACGTCGGTATGCGCAAGGAACTTCATCACCAGTCCAGAGGCGGCAATGCCGATGAGCAACAACAGCATCAAGTGGTCGGACGGTGTCGAGATGTAGCGGATGCGCTCGACGAACAGGCGGCGTGCCCACAGTCCGCATAAACCCAGCAGCATGGTGATTCCGGCATACATGCCGAAGGGTTGGATCAGTTCGACCCAGCCCCAGACCGGATCAGTGAAATAGCGCAGATGACGCATCAGCACCAACAGCAAACTGGCATGAAACAGCCAGCCAGCAGCCCACGTCCAGAGATTCGCCTTGAACAGGCTCTCAAAGAACACAACTTCCCGAGCCATGCGCAATACGACGCCAGTTTGCGTGGTCGGCGCTGGGGTTGTGGGAATTTTCAGGGGCGCCGGCGTACGAGCATAGGTGTTGATCCGGTAGAACAACCCCACGACAAAAATCAGCGTCGCGAAGTAGAACAGAATCGCAATCAGGATACTGGCCATGTCCATGTTCTACCGGTAACTTGGCTTAAATACAGCCAGTTGGCTTCGGCAGACCGGCGATCTTGCACGCCTGCTTGCCGGGTCCGTACGGGTACAGGCCGTACAAATACTCGCTGGTTCCCTTCTCGGGGCCCAACTTCTTGCCAATCGCCTTGGTCAATACACGCACTGCCGGAGCAATCTGGTATTCCTCGAAATACTCGCGCAGGAAATTAACTACTTCCCAATGCTGATCGGTCATGCTGATGTTCTCTGTCCCGGCAATGTAATTCGCCACGTCGACATCCCACTCGCCCAAATTGACGAGGTAGCCTTCTTCATCGGTCTCGTAAGATTTGCCGTTAACTTCAATGTTGGCCATGCAAGTTCTCCCTTATGTTAATGAGTGTTACAGCCAGGATTGGCAGGAATTGTTGGTGATCGTAAGGTCGACGAAGCCACCGTAATCCACCGTGGTAACGCCGGCGATGAGCCTGTCGCCCATCCCGCGTGCGTCCAGATCGGGTTGCAAAACGTAAATTTTAAATTTGCCCAATGCTTCACGCAACCGTGCTTCGAACGCACTGCCGATTGTCGCCGCATAAACTGCGTCTTCAATGAGCAATATCTCGCCCCCTGAGGCGACATTCAAGCAGGTCTCCAATGCGCTGTTCATCAAAGGCGATTTGTTGACAATATGTAGCACTGTGATCTCCTCAGAAACTCAAGACGACGTCTTGTTGGTCCATCAGTGCGCCCATCTCGGCACCGCTAAGCACGGTGACAGGTACCACCATATCGTCTTCACTCAGGCCGCGCGCATCCAGAGACTCCTTCATGACATAAAGCTTCTCAACGTCATAGTCTTCCAGCGCACGATAAGTTGGCGAGAAGTTCTTGGTTTCGATGCCTTTGGTCTGCTGTCCCTTCTTCAACTGATACACACCATCGTCGACGAATGCCAATGAGACATCTTGGTCGAACGCAGCCGTGATCAGTACGACCTCCAGTGATTCCAGCGCATAGATCGTCCCGTAGGGCGCCTTGCGGTTGACGAACATGAATTTTTTGATTTCGCTCATTTCGTCCTCCCTTAATCGCCGAAAGTGATCAGACGATCACATTTGATACCCGCTTCGGTGAGTTGCCCCAAGCCGGAAATGCGGAAGCCCTGCGCCAGATTCTCATCCTTGATGCCACGGCGCAGGGCGGCGGCGACGCAAACGACGAGGTCAACTTTGTGCTCCTCGGCCAGCTTGGACCAGCGGTTCACGATATGGCGATCATCCTGCGGCGGCTCTGTGAGCTTGGACGAATTGTTGACGCCATCGTGATAGAAGAACACGCGCCACACCTCATGTCCCTTGGCGATGGCCGCCTTGGCAAACAAGTAGGCCGTGTCGCTTGACTGGTGCTGGTACGGCCCCTCGTTGACTACGATACCTAACTTCATTCCGTTACCCTCTTGATTAGAATCGGATGTGCGTAGAGGCGTTCAGGTTGTTGCGTGAACCGCTCCAGTCGTCGATCATGTACTTGGTGAACGGCAGCCCGGTCTTCTCGAAGAAACGCGGCCAGCCGATACGATCGATCCAGTCGGCGATACGCTCCCACGGACGTGCATCCGCCTTGTAGACGCTGATGATGTTCTTGACTGCCGCGGCAACTTCCGGCCAACGCGGTGCGTTATTGGGCAGGCCCGAGGCAACCAACTTCATGAAGGTAGGTTTGCCGCGTGCATTCGAGTTCTTGCCACCAACCCAGATTGCCAGCTTTGAATGCTCCGGATCGTTGATCTGCATCGGCGGGCAGGGGGGGTAGCAGGCGCCACAACACATGCACTTGGATTCGTCGATTTCCAGCGAAGGCTTTCCGTTGACCATTGCGGGGCGGATTGCCGCAACCGGGCAACGCGCAACTACTGTCGGACGTTCGCACACATTTGCGACCAGATCATGGTTGATGACCGGCGGCTTGGTGTGCTGGACGATGATGGCGATATCAGCCTGACCACCACAGTTGATTTCGCAACAGGAAGTCGACAGGTGGACCCGGTTGGGCATCTCTTCGCGCCTGAATTCGTCATACAACTCATCCATCAGCGCCTTGACCACGCCGGAAGCATCGGTACCCGGGATGTCGCAGTGCAACCAGCCTTGCGTATGCGCGATCATCGTCACCGAGTTTCCAGTGCCGCCTACCGGGAAGCCATGCCCCTCCAATTCTGCGATGAGTGGCGCAACCTTGCTTTCGTCCGCCACCATGAATTCGATGTTGGAGCGAATGGTGAAGCGCACCCGGCCATCGGCGAAATTGTCGGCAATGGAACACAGCTTGCGGATGGTATGCACATCCATCTGGCGCGCTGTACCGGCGCGCACCGTCCAGATTTCGTCACCGCTGTGCGATACATGGTGCAGCACGCCAGGGCGTGGGCGATCGTGATATTTCCAGTTGCCGTAATTTTTCAACAGCGTTGGATGCAAATACTTCGTGTTTTCGGGTACGCCAGTCTCTTTCGGGCGGCGCATCTGTGCAGGTGCAGGGGCGTTCATCTTCTATCTCCTCAAGCGATTTTCTTTTTGGCGTTGATCCTGGCGACTTCGTCATCCCAGCCGTCGGTACGGACGTATGGGTTCATACGTGGCGAGCTGATCATCGCCGCGTCAGCGTCGATCTCCATTGCCTCAAGGAAAGTGGCAAGGCCGATACGCTCGATCATTTCACCGGTACGCTCGTGCTCAAGCGCATTTTCAGCAAAAAAGTCGATGGTACGCTGAGCGAAGTCAACAAGCTTTTCCCTGTCCTCTTCCGTTTCAAGTTTCATGAACGGAATGATCACGGTACCCATCAGGGCGCCGATCTTGAGTTGGCTCTTGCCACCGATCAACACTGTTGCGCCCTTGTCTTTGCCGGGTGCCAGCGCACCGGTCATAACGTTGATGCAGTGCATGCAACGCACGCAATCCTTGTTGTCGATTTCCAGTGCTTGAGTGTCGTTGACCGCGACAGCAGAGATATGGCCATCCTTGCGGACATCCTTGATCTCCTTAATCTGGATCGCCTTGGTCGGGCAGCGCGCCACGACGTCGTTAACCAGCTCGTTCATGCCGTGCTTGGCGAACCATTTCTTGCCCATCTCATCGTCGGTGCGGATGTTGTCACGCCAGGTGCCGATCACCCCCATATCCGAACGCTGGATGGAGTTCATGCAGTCATTAGGACAGCCCGAAAACTTGAACTTGAACTTGTAGGGCAGCGACGGACGGTGCAGGTCGTCGAGGAAAGTGTTCAGCACCGAACGATGCGCCTTGGCTTCGTCGTAGCACGACTGCTCACAACGCGCAGCACCCACGCAGGACATCGAGGTGCGCACGGCCGGACCGGCGCCGCCGAGGTCGAAGCCCATTTCGTTGATCTCGTCGAATGCGGGTTGCACATTTTCCGTCGACGCCCCCTGGAACATGATGTCACCAGACTGGCCGTGGAAAGCAATCAGGCCGGAACCGTGTTTTTCCCAAATGTCACAGAATTGACGCAGGGTATCGGTGTCGTAGTGCATGCCCGGCGGGGGCATGATACGCAGGGTGTGAAACTCGGCGGCATCCTTATAGACTGGCTCGCCCTTCTCATCCTTGAGCTCGGTGAAGCGCGGGATAACACCGCCGCCATAACCGTACACGCCGACAGTGCCGCCCTTCCAATAACCTTTTTTGGTCTTGTAGGAGGTTTCCAGTTGGCCCAGCAGGTCAACCGCCATGTCATTGTTTTTTGCCAGATCCTTGAGGCCGGTAACGAAACTCGGCCACGGGCCTTTTTCGAGTTCGTCAAGGTTCGGAGTGTCATGCATCTTCTTTGCCATGTTTTTTTCCTTTCGGTTGGATGAGAGAACATCACACCCATGTCTCTATTTCAATGCCCCGGCATGAGGCTGGGACTCTCGCAGCAATGGACTGATGAGTCTGAACTCTGCAGGCAACAACATGCCTACGCGCCCAGTTTCTTAATGGAGCGATGTTACGGGTCAAGTTGCAAGCAAACCATCACCCTTAGCGGGTATTTTCTATAACCCTTAAGGGTAGGGTCAAGATTCCGCAGGTGGTATTCCATTCCACTGCACATTAGCCATAGACTCGCAAAATTGCAATAATACTAGCCCGGATTAGGAATCGAAATGGCGCAAATCAAGGAACTGGCAAAAATACAGGTGCCGCTGGGCGGGCAACACATCGAACTGCAGCACATCGATCATGTCGAAGGCGGCATGGGCCTTCTGCGTGTTCGTATCCGTGAAGGAAAGCGGTTCACCATTTTTGACATCGATCCGGCGACTGCGATTCAATGGGCTGATGTCATGCAAAACTGGGCGGCAACACAGGATATGACTACCAAATGACAATGGCCATCCCCGAGATGGTTGACGTGGTTTTCGACGTTAGCGGCGAAAGTGTCCCTGTAAACTACCCATTTGCTCTCTGGAGTGAGCTGGTTCGCCTTGTTCCAGAACTGGAGGGGGACACGTCCATAGGTATCTTGCCGTTGCGCACTACCGGGAGCGAATGCGGCATGTTGTTGCCCAAGCGAGCGAAGCTTGTCGTTCGGCTTCCGGCAAAGCTTGCCACACAAATGGCAGCACTTTCCGGTCAGGAGCTTGATATTAGTGGCAACCAACTCAAGATTGGGACAGGCAAGCTGCGTGAGATACAGCCCTATGCCACAATACATGCGCATCTGGTTGTCGGTACCGAGGATGAGGTGACGTTCGTAGAAAACGTGGCGGCGCGCCTGACCGACCTTGGCATCACAGCCAGCCTGATTTGCGGCAGACAAAACAGCCTGCTCGATGGCGACCGTTGCATCCACGGCTTCAGTCTGGTGATTCACAATCTCAAGCCGGAGGATTCACTCCGCTTGCAATACACGGGTTTGGGCAGCGACCGTCAATACGGTTGCGGTATTTTCGTCCCTTACAAGGTCATCTCGGATTTGAGCTGACCGGTACAGGGAATCGTTTTTTGATCATGAGGAGAAAATAATGGGATATGTAGTGGCTGGCAATGAACTTGAGACTGACGCTGATGGCTACTTGCTGGAACCGGATTACAGCGACGAGGTGGTAAATGTGATCGCTGCCGCCGAAAATATCGAGTTGACTCCGAAACATTGGGAGGTTATCAATTACCTGCGTGATGAGTACCGCGAACACGGCCACACGCCCAATTTCCGCAACATGCTGAAAGGGATCAACGAATTTTGGGCTGAAGCCGATAGCAAAGCGTTGTACGATCTGTTCCCGATCGGCCCGGCGAAGCAGGGGGCCAAGATTGCCGGGTTGCCCCAGCCTTATGGCAAGGGCGGCTACTAAGGAGAAAGAAATGGATAACGCCAATGTAGTACTCGACATGAAGGGGCTCTCTTGCCCCAAGCCACTGATTGGCGCCAAGCGCATGGTAGACGAACTCGCTGCGGGGCAGGTCTTGTTGCTGATCTCGAATTGTCCCGGCACACTGGACGATCTGTTTGCATGGGCAAAATTGACCGGCAACCAGATCCTGAAACACGAAAACATGCCTGATGGCGGCGTTGGTTATTACATCCAGAAGGGTGAGTCCGCGAAGAAGTTCCCAGTTCCAAATGTCGCGCTCGACATTTGTGGCGCGACCTGCCCTGGCCCGATTGTCGAGGCGAAGAAATTGCTGAATGGAATGCAGTCCGGCGAGGTACTGAAGCTGACTAGCGACTGCCCCGGGGTGCCTGCCGACATCGGTAGCTGGGCAACAGCCACTGGCATGACCTTGCTGGATACCGTAGAGATATCGACCGGGGTCCATGACTTCTATATCCGCAAGGGGTAAGACCTGGCCCGCCAATCTGGAGTAGCAGTCTAAATGCGGATCAAGAGCCAGTGGTTCAAGGACGGACGCAAACACACCCCGCAAGAACTTGCGGGCGCAGTGTCGTTTGTCGCCTGGCGGATCGCCGATGATGCACTCAAGAACACGCGCAAGGCAAATTTCAACGTCGCCGTCGGCCCTCAGTACTTTGCCTTTTTCAACGAGTTCCTGATCTTTCTGGTGCAGGTTGCTGACCGCATTGCCTATCGCCGTCTCGTTGCCGAAGAACGTGCCGCATTTACCGGCATGTTGGTGAACCGTGTGGCGGATACTCAGGCCGAAAACCAGAGCCGTCTGCTGGGTGGAGCGGCTGATATCTATAAACAAGGCTTCATTGACCAGTTCAACCAGCGTTCCGGCGGTTATGCGGAATTCGATTATGGTGAAGACGGGCCATCGTTCAGATTCACCCGCTACCTTGCCTTCTGCCTGAGCGGAATCATGGATGACAAGGACAGCGCCTGGATCATTGATCAGATTATGGCAATTCAGGCCCCGGAAGCGGTCAAGATGATCGAAAAGACCATGCGCAATCTACTTGATGAGGCGCCGCGCCAGCCACGCCGCCGAGCGGCTGAGAGTGGTGCTGAATGACCGGCAACCCGTTCGATCTTGACGACAACGCAACGTACCAGCGCTGGCGTGACCGCAAGCTCGACGAGGCACCGTCGCACGTAAGTGACCTCATCGTCCAAGTTCGCGACCCGCGTGCGCTTTCAGATGCAGAACATGGCGCGCTGATGGCGCGCATCCGGCAATGCAACATGGCGATCTACGCGAGCGCCATGCTTGATGAGGATACCGACATCCCGCGCCGGCTCGGCGAGCAGTTCGGCCTGAACCGGCTCGATGCAAACTGGCTGGCTGGCGAGGACGGAATTTCCGAGATTCGCGTATTCGACGACAGTACGCAGAAGCACTACATTCCCTACACCGATCGGCCGATCAAATGGCACACCGACGGTTACTACAATTCACCCGAGTGGCAGATTCGCGGCATGGTGCTGCATTGCGTGCGCCGCGCGGCGAGTGGCGGCGAGAATCGTCTGATGGATCACGAAATGGCTTATCTGCTGCTTCGTGAAGAATCTCCGGAGCACATTCACGCCTTGATGCAGCCTGACGCGATGGTCATTCCGGAACGTGTGGACGAGAAGGATGGCGTGCGCGCCGCACAAGGTGGTCCGGTGTTCTCGCTGGATGGCGGCGGAAACCTGCACATGCGCTATACTGCGCGCACCCGCAGCATTGCCTGGAAACAGGATGTGGCCACACAGGCTGCCGTCGCTGCGCTGGAACGCTTGTTGAATCAGGATGGCATGCCGCACATCTTTCAAGCGCAACTTGAGCCCGGCATGGGCTTGCTCTGCAACAACGTCCTGCACGACCGCGCAGCCTTCAGCGACGATCCCGCACGACCGCGCCTGCTCTACCGGGCGCGCTATCTGGACCGAATTGCCTAAATTCCGCATTGCTGCGGTCGACCGCAAATTCAGGGCAATAATAAAGCCCGCTCCTTGCGGAGCGGGCTTTTCAATGCACAGGCTTAGCTGATCAGCTTAGAACTTCCAGCCGTAGGCCACGCCAAAACTGTTTTGGTACATCGTGAGATTGGCGTTGCCACCGCCAAAAGCCATTGGGATCGAGCCGGAGCCATTGACCGTGTTCTCGAAGGCATGGATGTAGTTGAAGCTCAGTTCCCCGGTCTTGCTGGTGGCCCAAGTGGCGCCCAGCGACAGGTGGTTCTGAACGACGCCCGGTGCATAAATGTTCAGGAAGGTCTGGCTTTGCGGAATCGGCTGGGACACATAGGTGTAGCCACCACGCAAGGTCCAGTCGCCGATCTCATAAGCGGCGCCCAGTTTGTACACATTGACATCTTCCCAACCGAAACCGGGGCCGTTCGAAGAACCAAATTTGTTAGTCATGAGGGCCAACTGGATGTTCGGATCGCTTACGGGCATCTGGTTGGCGATGGATTTCACGCCGCCGTACTGGATACGCTGATAGTCGAAGGCCAGGGTCAGTGCGGGAATCGCCTTCCAAGCCACGCCAAGGCCCCAGTTGGCCGGAATGTCGAAACTGCCCTGCTCGGCGAACAGCCCCTGGTATTTGTTGAAACTTCCCATGTAGGTCTTGGTGGCATACGTCGCGCCAATGGTCAGTTCAGGCGTGATCTTCCCGGTGTAGCCGATGCGGCCGCCCCAACCCCAAGCGGAGTCGTAGCCGTTATCGGTCATGTTGCTCGGCGATTCGGAAAAGAAGGGGTTGGCAAACGCCGGGGGAATGCCATAGGCCTTGAAGCGCTGATAGGCAATATTCAGCGCAACGCCAATAGAATGGTCCGGAGCGACCTTGTAAGCCAGCGACGGCGAAATGAACAGTTGCGACAGATCTACACCAGCATTGCCGGTACCACCAAATGCGCTGAGCGGATTGGTAGCGTAGTCGCTATTCATGCCGCCATTGCCGTAAATTGCTACGCCGCCGGACAGTTGCGGAGAAAATTGCTTGACGTAGCCAAGCTCCGGAATGAAGAAATTCTTTTTGTTGTTGCCGTCGTAGTCGCCGTTGGCGCCCGGGACCATGCTCCCGGTGATTTCCGCGCTGCGGTTCGGGATGAACCAGGTCAGGCCGAGATCGACGCGGTCACCGACAAAGGCTGTGCCGGCCGGGTTGGTCGCGGCAGCCAGGCCGTCTTGCGGCAGAGCGATGCCGACACCGCCCATGCCCGCTGATTTGACACCGTAGCCGGTTGCGAAGTAACCACTGGTGGCCAGCGCCAAGCCGGGCAAGAATACCAAGGGCAGGACTGCGGCTTGTACATATGGACGAATTTTCATGTTTTTTCCCCTCCGAGATTTATGTGAAAACCGCCAAGTGAATGGCGGTTGGTGTTACGTATTTCGAGAACCACGACGCGAAATTACACGAAAAGACAGATATCCGTCTCGCCGGCAAAGCCAAAAAACATCGCTGCGCCACCGTATTCAACATTTTCGATGAATTCGCTCTTGTCGAACTCGAACAGGTCGACCGTCATCTGGCAGGCAATGAACTTAACGTCGGCCTCCAGGCACAGATCGCGCAGTTCTTCCAGCGAGGCAACGCCATGCTTCTTGAGTTTCTGCTTCATCATCATGGTGGCTATGCTTTCCATACCCGGCAGCATTTGCACCATCACCGGCATCGGCACTGGCATCGGCATCGCCGGATTGGCAAGCGGGCTGATCATTACGTCGGAAAGATCCTTGCGCAGCAGTTGCAGGCCATAGAAGGTGAAGAAAATCTGGACATCGTAACCGAGCGCAGCAGCAGTCGAGGCCAGTATGAACGGCGGATAGGCCATATCCAGTGTGCCTTTGGTGGCGATGATCGCCAATTTCTTGGTCATGTTTTTTCCTTTGGAATGGAGTTCAGGAGTCGCTTATTTCTTCTGCATGAAGAAGATGTACTCACCATTTTGCTCGGCGGTTGATACCAAGGTGTTGCCGGTCTGATCAGCGAATGCCTGCATGTCCTTGACGGCGCCGACATCGGTCGCGATTACCCTGAGTACCTGGCCGGAAGTCATGTCAGCCAGCGCTTTCTTGGTTTTCACGATAGGCAACGGGCAAGAAAGGTTGCGTGCATCGAGTTCTTTATCAAAATTCATTATTTATCTCCCACGGGTTGGTAAAAATCTGCTTAGCGGACTAAGTTATCACAAAATTAAACTGCTGGCGCGCAATTAGGAACGCATCCCCAGACTCCGTCCATACCCACGTCGGGTGAATGGAATAGCCCGTTGGTGTTATTTTCAGCGAATGCTTATATGGGGCTCCTGAGGATGGTTGTTTCTGAGACTACAAATCAAAACCTCTTCACAGATACATACGATTGCGTGGCAAAACCAGCGTCACGCGCAAGCCACACTCTTAGTGGCTTTCCATTTGCAGTTCGCGCCGTTTAGAGACGTACGCCGCTCACCTGCATCGTCGATGCCGTTGCGATGGGGCGCGGCGATGTTCCGTGCTGAGTGGGGCTTTCGGCGAAACCGCTACCCGACCGTGTTCAGACCGGTCTGTGCAGTTTCCCCTACCATCAGCACTGGCACCTCGGCACTGCGAATCACCTGCTCGCTGACGCTGCCGATTAACTTGCGGCTCAGGCCGCCACGCGTATGCCGGTAGAGTACGATGAGGTCAGCGCCGGTTTCACGCGTGGCGCTCAGGATGCCTTCCGCAATCTTGCCGTTGCCTACCAGCAGTTCTCCGGTCAGGCCGTCGAGTTTCAGTTCGGCAATCGAAAGTCGTGCGGCGTCTTCGATCTCGGATGGCAATTGTCCCGATGCGTCGGCGATGGAAAAGAGCGTAATTGGCAACCCGCCCGGTTTTGCCAGCTGCGCTGCCAGTTCAGTCGCGCTGCGCGCTGCATCGCTGCCGTCGAAGGCGACCAGCACGCGGCGTGACCAAAGTCTGCTGCCAGGTGCCACGACCAGCACCGGACAGGGAGTGTTAGCGATAATGCGCTGTGCTACGGGGCCTACCTCCAGCGTTCCTGGCGTCAGTCGTCGTCCAATTACCAGCAATTGGGTATTCGCGGTAAGCGCAGCGGCACCGATCTCGGCGGCCGGGTCATGGCCCTGACGAACCAGCATTTCGCAATTTACTTCTGCCGCAGCCGCCTCCTTCTGCACTACGGACAGGCGTTCTGCGACGGATTCCTGAGTGCCGACTGCGACGATGTCGAGGCGAACACCCAGTTCGCGCGCCAGCGCGATTGCGACGCCGCGCGTGGTGGCCGCCATTTCGCTGGTATCGGCGGCCAGCATCAGGCGTAGCCGGCGGTCGCCATCGGGCAAGCGGCCGCTATTGCAATTGGCGAAGATGCGCACCTTGCAGCTGCGACAAACGTTGGGGTCGAGCGTCCAGTAAACTGCGTCGGTCGGGTTGGTCTTGACCGGGAAGAATGCGCCTTCGCCAATCTCATGTGCGTAGCCGCCCTGACGCAGTAACTGGTAAGCCGTGTCTTTCATGCGATAGAAATACAGGCCGCCGCCCATGCGCCGCCGGCGCCGCGCTTCCTGTGCGAACATTTCCGCACCGGCGACGTCGATGAAGTTCATGCCTAGCGAAACGATCAGCACCGACTTCTGCCGTGGGTTGTCGACGTCTATCTGTTGCAGGGTGTTCTGAATGTGGTCGACCGCACCGAAATAGGCGGAACCGTTGATGCGCACGATGCGCAGTTGCGGACACTCCGGCTTGCCACGCGCGTCGACGAAATGATAGCCGCTGGCATCCACCACTGGAACCAGTGGTTCGATGCGCGGACGGGAGGTGCGGTAGAGATACAGCAGCAGCGAGAGCAGCACGCCGGCGACGATACCGACCTCGAGGTTTATCAATGTTCCGATGACAGTTACCCAAAGGACGGCCGACTCTGGTTTGCTTGTCTTCCAGATCGAAGAGATGTGATGGAAGTCGATCAGGCCCCAGGCTACAAGGAAGAGGATTCCGGCCATCGCCGCGTTAGGCAGGTAGGCTGCAAGGGGCGCGACCACCAGCAGGATGATGACCAGAAAGATCGATGCAAAAATAGTCGCCAGAGGCGTGCGCGCGCCGGCTTCGTAATTCACGCCGGAGCGGTTGAATGAACCCGATGAGGCGTAGCCGGAGAAGAACGCGCCAACGATATTGGACAGTCCCTGGCCAATGAATTCCTGGTTGCCATCAATGCGCTGCTCTGAACGCACGGCAATGGCGCGCGCGATAGATACCGCTTCAGTCAGCGCCAGCATTGTGATTATAAGTGCCGGGCCGAAGGTCTTCTGCAAAGCATCAAATGAGAAATCAGGCAGTAAGAATGGCGGCAGGCCGGCTGGCAGGGCGCCGACTGTCTTGATCCCGGTTTCGGTTTGGCCGATCAGGGTGTTGAGCAAGTAGGCTACGCCACCGCCAATCAGCATTGCCGCGATCATGTAGGGGAATTTCTTCCAGTAGAGCTTGGTCAGGATGCCGGCTGCCAGCGTTGCCACGCCGACCCCTGTAACCCATGGATTGATGCGATCGAGTTGGGCGAAGAGCTGATGCAGGATCTCGTAGAAAGGCACGCCGCGCGGAATATCAATACCGAAGAAGCCGCGGATCTGGCTTGCCGCGATCAGGACCGCCGCACCACTGGTAAAGCCGATCACTACCGTGTGCGAGATGAAATTCACCAACGCGCCCATGCGGGCGAGGCCCAGCGCCAATTGAAAAATGCCGACCTGTAGCGTGAGCGTCAGCGCCAGGCCGATATATTCCGGTGTGCCAGGTTCAGCCAAGTTGTGGATCGATGCGAATAGTGCAATCGATATCGCCGTGGTCGGCCCCGATACGAGGTGCCAGGACGAGCCAAACAGGGCGCCGACGATGGCAGGCACCATCGCGGCATAGAGACCGTATTGAGGTGGCATGCCAGCGATGGTGGCGAAGGCAACGCCTTGTGGTAATACGATCAGGGCGCCGGTAAATCCTGCCAGCAGATCATCCCGAATGCTGTTTCGCGTGACCAGCGGCCACCAGAGAAGAAAGGGAAGGAATCGGCGCAGTGCCTGCGGAAGTTTTCGAGATGTCGGCATATTAGGGATTGATTATCGCACAATCGATTTTCAAAGAGGAGATTCATGGTGTTCGTATATGGCTCGTCTGAGTCGTAATGGCTTCCAAAGACAGTTGCATTTGTCTTTTGCTCAACCCTTGCTGGCAAAATGAACACGTCAGTCCAATTTGGGCTAGAGTTGCTTGAGCTTGCGCCAAAGTGAGCTGCGATTGATGCCAAGGATTTGCGCCGCTACAGTCTGGTTGCCGCCGACCTCCTCAAGCACCCAGCGAATGTATACCTGTGAGGTTCCCTCGGTTTTTCGTCTGCCTTCTCGCTGCGAGGAAATTCAGTATGCCCTGATGCCATCGGCTACAATGTTTGCCTTGTCAATTCAATTGAATCCGTGATTTCTCGGAAGAGTTGTTTTGCTACCAAGGGGATTTGGGTAAATCAGGCGTTTTTGTTATGAAATTAGTTAAGTTTCATAATGAAACCGGGTTTTTGGGGTCGCGCACGTGACGGGCAGGTCGGTAGTGGCGCGGTAGATAGACATACGAAGAATAATGGAAACACTCTCTCTGCTTCCTGGTGAAGCAGTCCAATGGGCTTGGGGTATCGTGCTGTTCTGGCTGGCGCTGGGGTTCGCGGCACTACTGCTGCAGGGTTCGCGGCGCCTGCGGAGTAAATTGGTGTTTTCGCTTGGTGCGCTTGGCGCACTCGGTATCGCAGGCGTGGGCGTGGCAGGACTGATGTCGCCCGCCTCCACCATGATTCTGCCTGTCGGCCTGCCCGACTTGCCCTTCCATCTGCGGCTGGATGCGTTGTCCGCATTCTTCATGGTGCTGCTGGGCAGTGCGGCATTCGGTGTCACAGTGTTCGCGTCCGGCTATTTCAAAAGCATGGTCGCTGGCCCGCTGGCCCTGCTGGCCTTGTGGTACCACCTGTTCCTGGCGGGCATGGTCATGGTTCTGCTGGCTGATGACGCCTACGCCTTCATGGTGGCCTGGGAGGTGATGGCGCTGTCGTCCTACTTCCTGGTCACTACCGATCACAAGGTTCCCGAAATCCGCCGGGCCGGATTTCTCTACCTGCTGATCGCGCACATCGGCGCCATTTCCTTGCTGCTGACTTTCGGTGTGCTACAGGGGGGCCACGGTGACTATACTTTCGGCACCATGCGCCTGGCCGAGATGACGCCGTTCTGGGGTTCGGTCGTATACCTGCTGGCGCTTTTCGGCTTTGGCGCAAAGGCAGGATTAGTGCCGCTGCACGTGTGGCTGCCGGAAGCACACCCGGCCGCACCCTCACCGGTGTCCGCGCTGATGTCGGGCGTGATGCTGAAGACTGCCATCTATGGTCTGCTGCGGGTGACCTTCGATCTGCTCAGCATCCGGATGGCTTGGTGGGGCACGCTGGCGTTGGCACTGGGTTTGATTACCGCACTCTACGGAGTGATATTTGCCGCGGTACAGTCGGATATTAAGCGGTTGCTGGCCTGGTCATCGATCGAGAACATTGGTGTGATCCTCGCCGCCTTTGGTCTCACACTGATCTTTTACACTGATGGCAAGGGTGCGATGGCGGCTTTGACGATGACAGCGTTGTTGTATCACGCCATCAATCATGCCTTCTTCAAGGGCCTGCTATTTATTGGCACGGGTTCCGTGCTGCATGCTACCGGCGTGCGCCACATGGGCTACTTGGGCGGGCTGATTCGCTTCATGCCATGGGCCGCCTGGTTGACCCTGATCGGTGCGCTGGCCATTGCCGGCCTGCCGCCGTTGAATGGCTTTGTTTCGGAATGGCTGCTGCTGCAGGCCTTCTTGCTTACTCCAGGACTCTCCAGGCCGTACATGAACATGGTAATTCCGGTAGCTGCTGCCACGGTGGCGCTGGCGGCAGCGCTGTCTGCCTATGTAATGGTGAAGTTCTACGGGGTCGTATTCCTCGGCCAGCCGCGCGACCCGGCGCTGCAATATGCACATGATGCAGACTGGGCGGAGCGTCTGGGTATGCTGTGGCTAGCCGCCGGGTGTGTGCTACTCGGTTTGTTGCCCACCCAGGTCATTGTCTGGATCGAACCGGCGGTACGTATGCTGGTTTGGCAATCCCTGCCCAGCAGTGGCACCTGGCTGTTTCTTACCCCAATTTCAGCGGAGCGTGCAAGCTACTCCCCATTGATTTTCTTCGCTGTGGTAGCTGTGATGTTGCTACTTACCTTCTTCTGGGTGCGCCGAATTTATCACGGCCGGGTGCGCCGCAGCGATCCGTGGGATTGCGGCTATCCGGAACAGGATGCGCGCATGCAGGATACCGCCGAAGGTTTCGGTCAGCCAATTCGGCACATTTTTAAAGTGTTCATGAAGGTGGAGCGAGAAACCCCGGACGCCTTCGACCGCCAGCCTGTTTATAGAGGGGCGTCGCTGGACAAGCTCTGGTTCATTTTATATGTGCCGATCGCGCGCGCAGTCGGCTGGCTGTCGGATCAAGCCGGAAGGCTGCAGCATGGGCGCATCCAGTGGTATCTGATCTACAGTTTCGCCACCCTGGTCTTCCTACTGGTCTTTACGCAATGAGCACCGGCATTGTTCTGCAATTTACCCAGACCCTGCTAGCCATCCTGCTGGCACCGCTACTGATGGGCTGGGTCAACCAGTGGCGCGCCTGGCTGCAGGGCCGTAGCGCGCCACCGATCACGCAGCCCTATCGCACACTGCGCAAGTTGTTCCACAAGGACGCGGTAATCGCGCACAACGCTTCACCGCTGTTCCGTTTCGCACCCTACATGATCTTTGCCTGCATGGCGCTGGCAGCGGGCATCGTACCGACCATCGCTAACGACCTGCCGTTCTCGCCAGCGGCCGACGTCATTGCCCTGGTCGGTATTTTTGCGCTGGCGCGGGTTTTTCTGGCGCTGGCGGCAATGGATATCGGTACTTCATTTGGCACGCTCGGAGCGCGGCGTGAAATGTTGGTGGCCTTCCTTGCCGAGCCGGCACTGCTGATGGTGTTTTTTACCGCCAGCCTGATTTCGCATTCCACAGAGTTGCCGGTGATCGTCGCTGCGCTGGCGCATCGCGAGTTTGTCGTCTATCCAAGCCTGGCGTTTGCCGGCGTGGCATTCTGGATGATTTCGGTGGCGGAGAATGCGCGCATTCCGGTGGACAACCCTACCACGCACCTGGAATTGACAATGATTCATGAGGCAATGATCCTCGAATACTCGGCCCGTCATCTGGCGCTGATCGAGTGGGCAGTGGCCTTGAAGTTATTTACTTATTCGGCGCTCGGGATTGCACTGTTCCTGCCTTGGGGCATCGCTGAACAGGGGCGCATCGATACGCTTCCGTTGGCTTTGCTGGCAATTTTTTCGAAGCTGCTGCTCGGCGGTGCGCTGTTGGCTTTCATCGAGACGATTTCGGCCAAAGTACGCCTGTTTCGCGCACCTGAGTTTCTCGGTACGGCGTTCATGCTGGCGGTGTTGGGGATGCTGATCCATTTCCTGCTGGAGGCTTGACATGGCGCTGTCCTACCACCTTCAGATCGTCAATCTGCTGGCCGCCCTGCTGTTGCTGATTTCTTTCGCCATGTTGTCGCAGCGTCGCATTGTCGGGCTGATCACCCTGTTTGCCTGGCAAGGCGCGGCACTGGCAACCTCTGCGGCACTGGTGGCTTGGGCCACCGGCCAGCACCACCTGTATTATTCGGCCGCACTCACCCTGGCGCTCAAGGTGATTGCCATGCCCTGGTTCTTCTACCGCACTGTTAAAAAGCTCGACGTTGACCGCGATGTGGAGCCGATGATCAACATCCCGACGACCATGCTGATCGGCATCGTGCTGGTGATTTTCGCCTTCAATCTGGCGCAACCCATCTCGGAGTTCTCCGGCACCGTCATGCGCTCGACCCTAGGCATCGCTTTGGCCTGCGTGTTGCTCGGCTTCCTGATGATGATCACGCGCAAAAAAGCGATCCCCCAGGTGATCGGCTTTCTGGCGATCGAGAACAGCTTGTTCTTTGCTGCCACTAGCGCTACTTATGGCATGCCGCTGGTGGTGGAACTCGGCGTGGCGCTCGACGTGATGGTAGGTGTGATCGTGCTGAGCATATTTTTCTTCCAGATTCGAGAAGCCTTCGATTCACTGGATCTGAAACACATGGAGAAACTGAAAGAACGCTGAGATGGAAATTTACTGGCTACTCGGTATTCCGCTGACTGGCGGCGTTTTCCTCGGGCTATGGGGCTCTCGAAAGAATGCCCCGGAAATCAATGCTTTTTTCAGCTTCCTGACAGTGTTGGCGGCTGCATTCCTCACCTACAGGATCATCGACCAGGGCCCGATGATCGTGGGCGAGGGCTGGTTCTTCATCGACTCATTCAATGTGTTTCTGGTCGCGCTGACGGCCTTCGTGGCATTCACCACGGCGCTGTTCTCACGCCCCTACATGCGCATCGAGAAGGAGCACGGCAAGCTCAACGACAAGCGCTTGCGCCTGTATCACAGCAGCTATCAGATATTCATCGGCGCCATGTTCCTGGCGTTGACCACGAACAACATGGGTATCCTGTGGGTGGCGATGGAGGCGGCGACGCTGGCCACCGTCCTGCTGGTCTCGCTGTACCGTACGCCGGCGTCGCTGGAGGCGGCCTGGAAATATTTCATTCTGTGCGGCGTTGGTATCGCGCTGGCACTGTTTGGCACCATCCTGCTCTATTTTGCGGCGGAGAAGGTGCTGGGTTCGGGCGGCACCGCACTGCTGTGGACGCATCTCAACGGCGTGAAGGATCAACTGGAGCCCACCGTGCTGTCGCTGGCCTTTGTCTTCCTGCTGGTGGGTTATGGTACCAAGGTTGGTCTGGCGCCTTTGCACAGTTGGCTCCCGGACGCCCATGCCGAAGGACCGACGCCAGTATCCGCAGTACTCTCCGGTCTGCTGCTCAACGTCGCACTGTATGCGGTAATGCGCTCCAAGGTGCTGGTGGACGGTGCGCTCGAAAATGATATGGCGAGCAAGTTGATGATGGGGTTCGGCCTTTTGTCCGTGGTGCTGGCAGCTTTCCTGATCAAGCGCCAGACTGACGTCAAGCGGATGTTCGCTTACTCATCGATCGAGCACATGGGCCTAATTACCTTTGCCTTCGGCATGGGCGGCCCAGTGGCAAACTTTGCGGCACTGCTGCACATGACCATGCATTCGCTGACTAAGTCCGCCATCTTCTTCGCCGTCGGCCACGCTACGCAAAAGGCCGGCACCCAATTGATGGCCGACATCCGCGGGTTGATCAAAACCAACCCCACCATCGGCTGGGGACTGATGCTCGGCACCATTGCCATCCTCGGCATGCCACCTTTCGGCGTGTTCGCCAGCGAATTCCTGATCATTACCACTGCCATGCACGAACATCCCTGGGCCACGCCCTTCCTGCTGCTGGCGCTGGGCGTGGCGTTTGCCTCTATTTTCGGCAAAGTGCAGCCTATGGTGTTCGGTGAGACCGAATTGTCGAAGTTGCCTTACCAGCCTGCACTGGCACCTGTATTTCTGCATCTTGCCCTCGTGCTGATGTTGGGTTTGTTCATCCCGCCATATCTCGCTACCTGGTACAAGCAGGCGGCACAAATTCTCGGAGGCTGAGATGAAGATCGGCGACCACGACTGGCACCTTGACACGCTCGGCAAGCATATCTGGCGCGGCCGGATGGAATCCGGCCAGTTGCTAGCGCTTGCCCGCGAGGTCAAGGAAGAGGGTGGGCAACTCATCGCCCTGTGGGGGTCGGATGACCGTCATCTGGACGGTGTCTTCGGTATTCATGCGGCCCTGCTCACCAGTGCCGGACTTGCCTGGGTGAGTTGTACGCTGCCGACGGATGCTCCGGTCTACCCCGATATTGCCCATATTTTCCCGCAGGCCGATCGCATGCAGCGCGCGACTTTTGATCTGCTCGGGATACGCGCCATGAACGCGGTCGACGACCGCAAATGGCTGCGTCACGGTGCCTGGCCGGCAAATGTCTTTCCGCTGCGCAAGGACTTCGACGCCAGCCAGCCAGCCACGCATGATACCGATGCCTACCCGTTTATTCGCGTCGAAGGCGAGGGCGTGCACGAGATTCCGGTTGGCCCTATCCATGCCGGCACGATCGAGCCCGGGCACTTTCGGTTTTCTATCATCGGCGAGCGTGCCCTCAGGCTGGAACAACGCTTGGGCTATACCCACAAAGGCACGGAAAAACGTTTCGAGGGCATGGACATCGCCACCGGCGCCAAACTTGCCGGACGCGTTTCCGGTGATTCGCACAGCGCCTATGCTTGGGCATATTGTATGGCGGTGGAAACAGCAACGACCAGTGAAGCACCGGTACGCGCTCTCTGGCTACGCGCGCTATTTCTGGAGATTGAGCGAATCGCCAACCATCTGGGCGACCTCGGCTACCTTGGTAACGACGTCGCCTTGTCCTTCGGCTTCATGCAGTTCTGGCGTCTGAAGGAAGACTGGCTACGACTGACTGCAAAACAGTTCGGCCATCGCTACTTGTTCGACTGCATCGTGCCGGGTGGCGTGGCGGTAGACATCAGCGACAGCGGCAAGGCTGAATTCGTTGCTGAAGCGGACCGAATCGAGGGGGAGGTCCGTGAGCTCAAAGCCATCTATGATGAACATTCGACCCTGCAGGATCGTTTTGCCAATACTGGCATTTGCAACCCGGAACTTGCTGCGCGACTTGGTCTGACCGGGCTGGCCGGACGCGCCAGTGCACAAGCGTGGGATGCCCGGGCGCAGTTTCCGCAGACGCCCTATGATCAGTTCAGCGTTAACATGATTACGAATCGTCGCGGCGACGTGCTGGCGCGCGCCGAAGTACGCTTTGCCGAGGTGGTTGAATCGTTGCGCCTGATACGAGACATCCTCAAGCGTCTACCGGCGGGCGAAATTCATGCTCCGGTCAATCCGGTTCGCGCCGTGTGCGAAGGCCTCGGCTGGGTGGAGGGCTGGCGGGGCGAAGTAGTGGTGGCGGTACGAATCGGCGCTGATGGCAAACTAGACCGGGTACATCCGCACGACCCATCGTGGCAGAACTGGCCGCTGCTGGAAGTTGGCATGCTGGGCAACATCGTTCCGGATTTCCCGCTTATCAACAAATCGTTCAACTTGAGCTACAGCGGAGCGGATCTATAGCATGGCGACCCACCTGATCCTGCAGAGGATTCTCAAGACCGGTTTTGTTTCCGAGCCCGCGCCTCAGGCCAACCTCGCGCTGCGTACCCACGAGCAGGAACTGCACGCGGAAATCGTCAAGGTGTTTGGTCAGGCGGTGGCGATCCGCCACGTCGACGCCGGCTCCTGTAATGGCTGCGAACTGGAAATCCATGCGATCAACGGCCCGCATTACAACATCGAGGGCATGGGGGCAAAATTTGTCGCCAGCCCCAGGCACGCAGACCTCTTGCTGGTCACCGGCCCAGTCTCGCGCAACCTTGAAGTCGCACTCAAGCGTACTTATGACGCCACGCCCGAACCCAAGTGGGTGGTGGCGATGGGCGACTGCGGTTGCAGTGGTGGAATGTTCGGCGAAAGCTATGCTTCGTGCGGCAAAGTCTCCAACGTGATCCCGGTTGACGTCGAAGTGCCGGGCTGTCCACCGACTCCTATCGCTTTGTTGCAGGGCATTCTCGCCGCGGTCGGCAAAGAACGGAAATAGTGAATGGGTTTTTGGCCCGCGGGCCGATCAGCCCTGACAGCCACAATCTAGCCTATGGTCTGATAGTAAAGATTCTGTGGATGGTTGGCTTGTGCAAAGAAAAACCAGCGCTCTGCCAGCAAGCCGAGGTATTGCAGTATGAATGCCATGCCAAGCAGCCAAGGGCTGGATGTAAATGGCGCTAACAGGACCAGCGGCGCCAGGAAAGCCAGAATCAGGAAAGTTGGCTTGATTGTACGCAAGAACGCTTCACTCTTGCCGTGGAAGAACTCCCGCGTATTGAACGAGCCACCCATCGAACCCATCGAGCGCTGTACGATGTACGGATGCTTCATGCCGATGGCAGTCTGTATTGTCGATTTCGGTTTGAGGCGTGCGTTGCGCGCCAGAGATGCACTACGTCCGGCGAACGCCAGGAAGGTGATGATGATCGCCCAACTGACAAAGAAATTGGTCTGCGACGGCGCTGCCAAGGCCGCATAAAACGCCGCCAGGGTAAAGCCGGATGCACCTCCCATCAGTATGTAGTTAAGCACCGTCAGCGGCGAATGCCATTCGCGCAAGAAACGCAGGCAGGCGTAGATCATGGCCGTACAGACGAACAATGCAAAGGCCAGCATCGTACCAGCGACACCAAGCACGACAGAAAGGTCGATGAGCAGGCCGCCGCGCAATGTCAGTATCTCCGGTCGGTACCCGGACATATGCGATACCCCAAAAAGAAACGCCACGCCCATGAAAGCGGGCAATACGATCACTTCGCGCGACAACCACGAGGTGCGCCATTGTGTAGCCGAACGCCAGGCTCGTTCAGGTCGTCCCAGGTGAAAGAAAGATGCGATCAGGCCACCAACCAATAGCAACACGGCCAAGGCGCTGCCGTAACCGTAAAAAGCATCGGACTGCATCGGCAACAATCCGAACAAGGCATACGACTGATGTGTAAACAAGGCGAGAAACAAACCCTGCCCTGCGCCGATGAGAGTGGTCAGAAAAATGACGGAAAAAGCTGGTTTCATAATGCGCCGTTCTTAAAGGGGTTTCTTCATCACCAAGCCGAGACGTCGTCCATCGACGAATCACCCTTGCCCGGCTTGGGTAGTTGACCGTCCACTTTGAGCGGATTGTCGGCGCGCTCCAGCTCGTCCTTGTGGATCTTGAGCTTGGTCTTGCGCCGCGGCAGATAATGGTTGGCGGGATGCGTGCCCCACTCCGGCATCAGTGCGTAGCCTCCATCTTCACGTATCGCCAGCGACACCTCGGATTCCGGATCGTGGATATCGCCGAACAGGCGCGCGCTGGTCGGACAAGCTTTGACGCAGGCAGGCTTGCGGTCGATCTCGGCCAGCGACTGGTCGTAGATGCGATCCACGCACAAGGTGCATTTCTTCATCACCTTCTGCTTTTCGTCGAATTCCCGCGCACCGTATGGGCATGCCCATGAGCAATATTTGCAGCCGATGCACTTATCGTAGTCCACCAGCACGATGCCATCTTCCTTGCGTTTGTAGGAAGCGCCTGTCGGACAAACCGGTACACAGGGCGGGTCTTCACAATGCAGGCAGGACTTTGGAAAGTGCAGCGTTTCGCTGTTAGGATACTTTCCCATCTCGAAGGTCTGTACGCGGTTGAAGAAAGTGCCGGTCGGGTTGGCGTCGTAGGGACGTTCGTCGAACAGTGGCCCTGCAGAGCCTGATGTGTTCCATTCCTTGCAACTGGTCACACAGGCATGGCAGCCGACGCACACATTGAGATCGATAACCAAGGCGAGCTGAGTCATTTTGCGCCGCCCTTCTTCTTGCTGCCGCCCAGGTAATTAAGCCAGCTCGGGCGGTCGCTCATGCCGGGATATTTCTTCATGGGTTCAAACTGTGGAGAAGTCTGCTCTGGTTCACCCGCTTCGGCTTTGTAGATACGCACGCGCACGTCGTACCAAGCCGCTTGCCCGGTGATCGGATCGGAGTTGGAGAAACGTTTGCCGTCCGTTTGCGGCGGCAACTCTTCAGAGATCACATGGTTGAGCAGGAAGCCTTGCTGCGATTCGTTCGCGTCCGGCGAAAGGTTCCAGGCACCGGCAGCTTTGCCGATAGCGTTCCAGGTCCACACCGTACCGGGCTCCAAAGATTCGCTGTGACGTGCCATGCAGCGCACCTTGCCCCATTGCGACTCGACCCATATCCAGTCGCCGTCAGCGATACCGGCTCCCTTGGCGGTGCGTGCGTTGACGTAGAGGTAGTTGTGCGCGTGTATCTGGCGCAACCATGCGTTCTGCGAATCCCACGAGTGATACATCGCCATCGGGCGTTGCGTCAGTGCCGACAGCGGATATTTTTGCTTGTCGCTGGTCTGTGTCTCCAATGGCTCGTAGTAGAACGGTAGTGGATCGAAGTAGGTCTCGATGCGTTTCGCCAGATGCGCTGGCGGCTGGCGCGTGATGCTCTTGCCCTGCGCGGCGAGACGGAATTTTTGTAACACCTCGGAATAGAGATGGATCAGGATCGGTTCGGCGTAGCGCGTGATACCGCTACGTTGCGACCATTCGAGATAGCCCTTGTTCCAGTTGCGCATGAATTGATAAGAGCGCGGCAGCTCATAGTGATGCACACAATTGTTCTTGGCGTACATCTCCCACTGATTCGGGTTAGGTTCGCCGCGTATGGATTTTTCACCGCCCTTGCCGCGCCAACCGGAAAGGAAGCCGATGCCGGAACCCGGCGCTGTCTCCCAGTTGACGATGAAATCGGGGTAATCGCGGTACTTGCGCTGCCCCTCCTTGTTTACAAAGGCTGGCAGTTTCAAACGCGTACCAAGTTCGATCAACACCTCCTGGAATGGCTTGCATTCTCCTGTTGGTGGCACCACCGGGATGCGCACCGCATCCACCGGGCCATCGAATTCCGAGATCGGACGGTCGAGCATGGACATTACGTCGTGGCGCTCGAGATAAGTCGTGTCCGGCAGGATCAAGTCGGCGAATGCAGTGGTTTCGGAATGAAACGCGTCGCACACCACGATGAATGGAATTTTATATTCGCCGCTTTCTTCCTTATCTACGAGCATCTTGCGCACCGCGCTGGTGTTCATGCTCGAGTTCCACGCCATGTTGGCCATGAACAGCAACAACGTGTCTATCTTGTAGGGATCGCCGCGCCAAGCGTTTGTGATGACGTTGTGCATCAAGCCGTGCACCGACAGCGGATATTCCCACGAGAAGGCTTTGTCGATACGGACCGGGCTACCGTCAGCGTTTACGAACAGATCATCCGGATCGGACGGCCAACCCAGTGCCATGCCGTCCAGCGGCGAGTTCGGCTGCACCGCACGCGGATCATTCGGCGTACGAGCGCAAGGAGGGATAGGACGCGGGAACGGTGGCTTGTGACGGAAACCACCGGGCCGGTCGATGGTGCCCAGTAGCGTCATCAGGATGGACAGCGCGCGTATGGAATGGAATCCGTTGGAGTGTGCCGCCAATCCGCGCATCGCATGGAATGAAACAGGATTACCAGTGACCGTGTCATGCTCCTTGCCCCAGGAGTCGGTCCACGCGATCGGCAGTTCTATCTTCTGGTCACGTGCAGTGATACCCATCTCGTGCGCAAGACGACGGATGGTTTCGGCAGATATGCCGGTAATCTGCTCTGCCCATTCCGGCGTGTAATCCTGGACACGTTCCTGAAGCAGCTGGAACGCTGGCTTGACCGCAGTACCGTCAGGCAGGGCGAACTCGCCAAGCAAATATGGATCTGCTCCCTCGCTATGCGTAATTACTGCCTTGTTGGTATTGCGATCCCACCAGAGCTTATTCTGCGGGTCGTAGCAGCCTTCTTCTTTTGCCACTTCGGTACGCACGAACATACCGAACTCGTCGTGTTTATCGTCAAGATTAACCAGTTGACCGGAGTTGGTGTAGCGCACCAGGAATTCACGGTCGTACAGGCCGAGCGCAATGATTTCGTGGATCAGCGCTAGCATCAGCGCGCCGTCGGTACCGGGGCGGATCGGTACCCATTCGTCGGCGATGGCCGAATAGCCGGTACGTACCGGGTTGATGGAAATGAAACGCCCGCCTTCGCGCTTGAATTTCGACAAAGCGATCTTCATCGGATTGGAGTGATGATCTTCTGCAGTGCCAATCATGATGAACAGCTTGGAGCGCTCGAGGTCGGGGCCGCCGAATTCCCAGAATGAGCCACCGATGGTGTAGATCATTCCCGCCGCAAGGTTTACCGAGCAGAAACCGCCGTGTGCCGCGTAGTTGGGTGTACCGAACTGGCGCGCAAATAGACCGGTCAGCGCCTGCATCTGGTCACGTCCGGTGAACAGCGCGAATTTCTTCGGGTCGGTAGCACGAAGCTTGCCCAAGCGCTCAGTCAGGATGGAGAAGGTTTCTTCCCAGCTGACCTCCTCGAAATCACCTGCACCACGTTCGGTTCCCTCTTTGCGACGCAATGGTTTGGTCAGACGCGCGGGAGAATACTGCTTCATGATGCCAGACGAGCCTTTGGCGCAGATCACGCCGTTGTTTAGCGGATGATCTGGATTGCCGTCGATGTAGCGTACCTCACCGTTGCGAAGATGGACCCGAATGCCACAGCGACACGCGCACATATAACAAGTGGTGGTCTTGATCTCGATCTCCGCGTTGGGTAGCGGTGATGTGAATGGATCGTGTATCGGTGAGGACATGTCTTTATCTTGTCTGGGGTTGATGTTACGTCGATAAATCACGGGAACATTGCTGCCGCTCCAGCATTTTGCTAACCGAGTATTAAACTAAATCCACCCTGCAGGTGTCTATAACCTCATTGGGCAAGGATGGGCATAACCCAAATGGGCGTAAGTTTTCTCGTTCCCTATTTAGGTTGTTGATATTTCAACGGATTCAGCTTAATCTCCAAAGCTTTTCTTACAAAGAGTGGTGAAGTTGAGGCGCGCAATAACGACTTCTGCATCCGATGCTGATCACAGTGGATTTTCCTGGGTACGCGATCCCGAGTTTATGCCGCTCGGCAACGATGGCGGTGTCGCCGAGTGTTTGATGCACGAATTGGCTACTCCGCGGGCGGGCGAACTCAAGACTTTACTGGTAACTTTCCTCCAGACTATCATCGGTACGGTCCACGCAACTGCGGGTGTGGTACGACTGCTCTCCCCAGATGGACATACGTTGCAAATCATAAGCTCGGCAGGCTTGTCCTCCGAATTGCAGGACGAGGCAGAGAGCTTCTTTGAACAGGGTTGTGAGGCCAGCGATATTGAGACGCTTGGCCGAGCTGTCCACACTTTGGACATCAGGAGTTGCGCCACGCGGCAGAATCACCATTATGTCAATTGCCGCTTTCAGTCGCTGATTACGGCGTCGCTTGAGTCGCCTAATCAACCCGGGATCCCGCTTGGAATTCTGGCCATTTTTTTTGACGCTCCGCGCGAAGCGGCTAGCAGCGCGATGAATACGGTTGTAGCATTTTCCGAGATGATGGGCGCGGCCATAGAATACACGCGCACCAACCGCGAGGCACACCGCACTGAACTGTTGGCGGAGCGCCGGGTGATTGCCAATGATATCCACGATTCACTCGCACAGACGCTTACCTTTGCACGTATGCGAATCAGCCTGTTGCTGGAAGCGATACGCACTGGCAACGAGTTGATGGCTACAAAATATGCGAGAGATATCGACGAGGCGCTAGAGATCAGTCAGAAAAGCGCGCGCGAACTGATCGTCGATTTTCGTTCCGAGCTGAATCCCGAAGGTTTGCTTGCTTCACTTGAGGATCTTGTTGAACAGTTTCGTGAGCGCAACAGCATTGTGCTTGAATACCATAATCGTCTGGTCGACCTCGCCTTGCCGATCGAACACGAGATTCAGGTGTATAACATCGTGCGTGAGGCGTTGACCAATATTGGCAGGCATTCCGGTGCGACTCATGCGCGCCTGTTTGTGGATGCGAATTTTGGTCACTATATTTTTACCGTCGAGGATAATGGAGTCGGAGCGCACACTTTTGCCCCGGTAGAGGGGCATTTCGGTGTGATGATCATGCGTGAGCGCGCGCATCGCATAGGTGGCGAAATCAAGGTGAAAAGTGCGATGGGACTCGGAACGCAAGTGCAATTATTTTTTCCGGAACCTTCGTCTGACTGGAGAGCTGCGAGTGAGTGACAAGTTGAGAGTGGTTCTGGTCGATGATCAATGTTTGTGCCGACGAGGCCTGAGTGAGCTGCTGGCCAACTGCTATGACTTTGATGTACTCGGCGCGACAGGTAGTATTGATGAGTTGCGGACCATGTGTCTGGCCAAGCCGGACCTGTTGATTGTTGATCTTCGCATGAAGCCAATGGATGGCATTTCTCTGGTTACGCAATTGCGCAGTGAAGGGTGCACCATTCCTGTCGTTATGCTGACGATGAGCGATTCCGAGGCTGATCTGGCCAACGCTATCCGTGCCGGGGTGCGTGGTTATCTGCTCAAGGACATGTCACCTGAAGATGTGGTGGACTCAATTCGTCGTGTGGCAGCGGGGGAGCTTGTCGTTGCCCCAGCCATGACGGTGAAAATGATCGACCTTCTACGTGGCGATCAATCTGGCCAGGAGCCCAAGAATTCACTCAAGCTGCTAACCGAAAGGGAGCGTGAGATTATCCAGTTGCTGGCCCGTGGCGAGAGCAACAAGGCCATCGCGCAGAATCTTTCGATTAGCTACGATACGGTGAAGCAGCATGTACGACACATTCTTACCAAGCTCAATTTATCGTCACGGGTCAAGGCGGCGGTCTTGTTCGCCAAGGAAGGCGGGGCCACCAACGACGACTTGTCGACGCGCTCCTGAGATCCGGTGGTTAAGTAGTCGGCATCATATAGGCTGCTGTCAGCAACTCTTTTGATTTTCCTCCTGATATGATCGTTGACACTCGTGGGAACGATTGTGTTTAATAGCCTTACTCGTCGAAGCGCGCATCGAAGCATGTTGTTTGCCCTTACGAGATGATGTTATCCAATAAACTGAAGAGGAGGAAACATGGCACACATCGTAATCATGGGGGCAGGGATCGGCGGAATGCCGGCTGCTTATGAAATGCGGGACATGCTGGACAAGAAACACAAGGTAACCGTCGTCTCGGACAGCGAAAATTTCCAATTTACACCGTCAAATCCCTGGGTTGCCGTGAAATGGCGTGAGCGTGCCCAAGTCGAGTTGCCGGTACGCAAATATCTGGAACGCAAGGGCATCGAGTTCATTTCTACAGGTGTGAAACGTCTTCATCCCGACCAGAACCAACTTGAACTCAATGATGGCAAGACAGTTGCATACGATTACCTGGTAATCGCTACCGGCCCAAAACTCGCCTTCGACGAGATCGAAGGGCTCGGCCCACACGGCGGTCACACGCATTCGGTCTGTAGCGTCGACCACGCGATGAAATCGCATGCTGAATGGGATCAGTTCTGCAGCAACCCAGGTCCTATCGTCGTCGGTGCAGTGCAGGGTGCCTCGTGCTTCGGCCCGGCTTATGAGTATGCATTCATCATGGAGACCGACTTGCGCAAGCGCAAGATTCGTAGCAAGGTGCCGATGACGTTTGTGACATCCGAGCCGTACATCGGCCACCTTGGTTTGGGTGGTGTCGGTGACTCCAAAGGTATTCTAGAATCCGGAATGCGCGACAAGCATATCAAATGGATCTGCAATGCCAAGGTTACCAAGGTCGAAGCCGGAAAGATGTATGTGACCGAGCACGACGACATGGGGGTCGAGAAGAAGCAACATGAACTGCCGTTCAGCTACAGCATGATGTTGCCGGCCTTTAAGGGTATAGATGCAGTATTCGGCATCGAAGGCCTGACCAATCCGCGCGGTTTTATAACAGTGGACAAGCATCAGCGTAACCAAAAATACAAAAACATCTTTTCGGTTGGCGTTTGTGTCGCGATTCCGCCGGTTGAGCCGACGCCGATTCCGGTTGGAACGCCAAAGACAGGTTACATGATTGAATCCATGGTGACTGCTACGGTACACAATATTCATGCTGACCTTACGGGAGCCACTGCGGATCGCGAGGCGACCTGGAATGCCGTTTGTCTGGCTGACTTTGGCGATGGCGGCGTCGCTTTTGTTGCAATACCGCAGATTCCGCCTCGCAATGTGAACTGGTTTGCTCAGGGGAAGTGGGTGCATTTGGCCAAGATTGGATTCGAGAAGTACTTTATTCGCAAGATGAAGAAGGGGACTTCAGAGCCTTTCTACGAGGGTACCGTGATGAAGATGCTCGGGCTCGATAAATTGAAATAACGTCGGGTTTTTGGGAGAAATTCTTCCTGTCATCAAAAAAGCTCTGGCGAGGTTATCCTCGCCAGAGCTTTTATTTTCCCGGATTCGAAATATAGGCTACTCAGAAAATTGTCATGCCGATCGGATTGACCAAGACAGAAAGGCAGAGTGTGCCTGACTGGCTTGGCAGATTCCCTAGCTGACATTGACTTGTACTAGTTCCTGTCCTTCAGGGTCGGTAACGTGAACCGCACAGGCGATGCATGGGTCGAAGGAGTGAATGGTCCGCAGGATTTCGATGGGCTGCTTTGGATCGGCCAGCACATGATTGTCTTCTAGTGCTGCTTCATATGCCCCCGGCTGTCCCTGCGGGTCGCGTGGCCCGGCGTTCCAGGTGCTCGGAACAACAGCTTGGTAGTTGCTGATCCTGCCATCGTCAATGACAATCCAGTGTGACAATCCGCCGCGCGGCGCTTCCATGAGACCGACACCGTGCATGGATTTTGGCCAGGAGGACGGTTCCCAATACTGATCGTTAAAAGTCCGGACGTCGCCGGCCTTGATGTTGGCCATCAGGTTGTCGAACATGCCTTGCATGGAATCGGCAAGAACCTTCGATTCGAGTGTGCGGGCTGCCGTGCGTCCCAGCGTTGAGAATAGGGCGGTGACCGGCACATCCAAAGTCTTGAGTGTCGAGTTTACCAGTTCCTTCGTCTGGTCGTGTCCACTGGCGTACATCATCAATACCCGTGCAAGGGGACCCACTTCCATCGGCTTTCCCTTCCAGCGGGGTGACTTGAGCCAGGAATACTCCTTCTCGACATCGAGATGTTCGTAGGGCGGCTTGGGACCGGTGTAATTGAGTTCGGTTTCGCCCTTGAATGGATGCAAGCCCTGGTCATTGCCCTGGCTGTATTTGTACCAGGAGTGGCCGATGAATTCCTGGATCTCGTTGTCCGCATCGAAATCGATCGGATGAATTACCGACAAGTCACGATTGAGAATGACGCCACGCGGAACGAGATAGGATTCGGTGTCCCAGAACCCCTTCGATGGCAGGTCTCCGAAAGACATGAAATTGCCCAAGCCTTCCCCGCGCGCGCCCCAGTCTTTGTAAAAACCCGCAATGGCAAGGGTATCGGGCATATAGACCTGATCGACGAACTCGCGCATCTGATTGATAACGTTCTGTACGGTCTGTAACCCGACCATGTTCACGGCAGTGGCATCCTGGCTTCCCCGGTTCTGGCCCGGGGCGCCGGTGGTATGTACGGAAATAGCCGACGGTACGCCGCCGACGACAAAGTTTGGATGAGGGTTCTTGCCACCAAAGATGGCATGCAGCTTCACAACATCGCGCTGCCACGCCAATGCCTCAAGATAGTGCGCTACTGCCATCAGGTTAGCCTCGGGCGGCAACTTGTAAGCAGCGTGACCCCAGTAGGCATTGCCAAAGATGCCCAGTTGCCCCTGTGCCACGAAAGTCTTTACACGCTTTTGAACCTCGGCAAAATAACCTGGAGAAGACTTCGGGTAGCTGGAGATGCTCTGCGCCAAGGCCGAGGTCGCCTTGGGGTCGGCTTTCAGCGCCGAAACAACGTCCACCCAATCGAAGGCATGCAGATGATAGAAGTGCATTACGTGATCATGCACAAACTGTGCAGCGATCATCAGGTTGCGAATCAACTCGGCGTTGTGCGGAATGCTGTAACTCGGGATGGCTCGGTGCAGTGCGTCCTCGACTGAACGCACGGATGCAACGCCGTGAACCAGCGTGCATACGCCGCAGATACGCTGGGCAAAAGCCCATGCATCCCTGGGGTCACGTCCGCGCAGAATGATTTCGATGCCACGCACCATGGTGCCTGCGGAATAGGCTTTGACAATTTTTCCGCCGGCATCGGTTTCAGCCTCGATGCGCAAATGACCTTCGATGCGGGTAATAGGGTCAACGACAATGCGTTGTGAAGTACTCATGGCCCGGTTCCTTACTTGCTCAAGAAGTCATCGAGGATGGCATATTGCGCCTCGGCTTCCTTGTGATCGGTGACATCGCCTGATGCAGCCTCGCAGGTACGAGCGACACGCACCTGCATGGCAGCATCCCATGCCAAATTCTGCCCATCGACATCGGGTCTGACGCAGCTGACTGCTGCCTTGGCAACGAAGAGCCCGGCCTGCGTGTTCCAGTCGGAATCCCTGCCGCACTGAGCGTAACTTTCCACCCTGGCAGTATTGGCCGCCTGTGAGACTACGGCCAGTTCCGCGTCAGATATATCGGCGCGCATAGCCATATCAAGTGCTGCCTTGATCCGCACGTCATTGGAAAATGCAAATACCCGCTGCACAAAAAGTGCGGCTACTTGGCGTTGCTGGCTTATGCTCAGCGTTTCCAGTCTCGACTTGAATTCCTTGTCGTTTGTGGTGGCCATGGCATCAGTTCCCTTCTGGCTTGGCGGCTACTGGGTTCGGGATGTGGTCAGCGATCATTTCGGTCAGACCAACGACCGGGAGATTCATCTTGTAATGTTCAATACCCTCCTCCATGACGATCCGGCAGTTGGCACAAGCCGTTACGACCCGGTCCGGCTTTACAGCATCAAATTGTGACTTCTTCTTCTTGAATGCCTCCATACGCAACTCCTCACCTTCCTCGATGGCCGAGGCGCCGCCGCCACCGCCGCAACACCAGTTCATGAAGCCGGCATCGGGCATTTCCACAAAGTTCTTGGTGACCATATTCATCAGACTGCGCTGTTGCTTGATCACGCCGCCGCGACGTGCAAGTTGGCATGGGTCGTGGAAAGTCAGGCGGTCGGTCTCGAATCCATCGGTCTTGAGCAAGCCCTGTTCCTGGAACTCTCCGAGAACTTCGATAATGTGTTTTACATGGAAGCTGAAAGGACGGCCCACGAGATTGGCGCCTTCCCAGCGCAATGCAGTGTACGCGTGTCCGCACTCCGGACTGATGACTGTCTTGACCTTGAGCCTCTCGGCGCCTTCGACAATGCGCGAAACAATGACACGGGCGAGATCGGAATTCCCAATCTGCATGCCGGCATTGGTTGCCTCGAAGGCGGTGGAGCAAAGTGTCCAGGTCTTGCCGGCCTGATGCATGATCTTGGCGATGGCGCCAAGGTACTCGGGGAAGTTCATGATTTCCATGGAAGAGAGCATCACCAGATACTCTGAGCCCTCCACGTCCATCGGAATCGGCAGTCCGTAATCCTCTTGAACGTGCCGCATCTGTGCCTTTACGGCAGGTAGTTTGACGCCCATCGGACTGCCGATCGTGATAGTTCGATTGGCAGCCCCTTTTATACCTTCCGGTGCGTTACCTGAGGCCGACATGCCTTCACGGAATTTGCGGACCATATAGACAATGTCATTTCCCACCGGACAGACCGCTGAGCAGCGGCCACACAACGTGCAACTGTTGTAGACCAACTCCTGCCACTCGGCCAGTTCCGCGTCGGTTACCGCCTTGGACAGTCCAATCAATTTTTTCAGGCGGCCGAGAACAGTGTATTCCTGCTCATAAAGCCGGCGCATGGGTTCAAGCTTGTGGATCGGTGTGTACTTCGGGTCACCTGTTTCGGTGTAGAAAAGGCAAGCCTCGGCACACAGACCGCAATGCACGCAACTGCTGAAATAGCTGGCGATCGGGGCGTCGATGACTTCTTTCAGTACCCGAACACCTTTTTCGAGAGAGGCGCTCATACCGCAACTCCTTTATGGCCGTTGACCGCGCCGTTGTACCAGCGTGACCCGAAGACGGTGAAGGCATGGAATAGCTTGGTAAAAGGCAGGAACACCAACAACAATTCCACCATCAGAATGTGCACAGCCAACATGGTTGTGTAAGGGAGCAACAGGTGGCGCACGGCCAACCAGCCGGTGAGGACAGGCAGGAAAGTCAGCGCCCAGGTGAACCAGTCCTGGAAGGTGCTCAGGTAGCGCTTGACAGGTTTGGTAATTCGGTCAAACAGAATTACCAGCATTGCCACGATGGTCAATATGGTCGCAAAGTCAACCAACTGTGATGGAAGTCCGGGCCATGAAAGACCTGTCAGGCCCTGGAAGAGCTTGATGTGCGGCACGAACAGAAAAACAATTATGGCCAGACCAATGTGGAAGATGTAACCACCGATATAAGTTATCGGCGAATTCTTCAGCATGCCATCGGCGGGGAGCGAACGGCGGAAAACTGTATTCATCCCGGAAGCGCCTGCAACATTTCGCGGCTCGGACAAATCCTTCTTGCGACCCAAGCTATAAATTTCGAAAAGTCGCACAAATACACCCAGCAGGAAGATGCTGATGGCCAGATTGAGGCCTGTTCCACGTACCCAAGTCAGAAATTGCATTTCGTTCATGATCATTTCTCCAGGTCAGGCAGGGTGGTGGTCTCGTGCGCAGCCTTGGCAGCCCCCTTTTTCGCCCTGTTGGCAAAGCTGATTGCAACGCCGACAGCGGCACCGGCAGCTGCGGCAACGCCCACCGTCTTGAGCGGGGTTGCCGGCATCGAAAGCGCCTTGTAGAAGCTTCCGGCATCCCAGAAATCAGGCTCGGAGCAGCCCAGGCAGCCATGCCCGGACTCGACTGGCCAGGAGGTGCCACCATTCCATTTGGTCGTGGCGCATGCGTTGTGGGTCACTGGCCCCTTGCAACCCAGTTCGAACAGGCACCACCCGTTACGGGCACCTTCGTCGTCGAAAGTCTTGGCAAACTTGCCCTGGTCGTAAAACGCCCGACGGTAGCAACGATCATGAATGGTTTCACCGTAGAAGGCCTTCGGGCGTCCAAGATTGTCCAACTCAGGCAGGCTGCCGAATGTCAGGTAGTGTGCCAGGACACCGGTCATGACCACGGGTATCGGTGGGCATCCCGGCACATTCACGATTGGTTTGTCCTTGATGACATCCGACACGGAGACAGCGCCGGTGGGGTTTGGATTGGCTTTCGGAATTCCGCCATAGGCGGCACAGGAACCCATCGCGACGATGGCTGCCGCGCCTTTGGCAACTTCTTTCAAGGTCTCGAGGTTGGATCTGCCGCCAATAGTCGAGTAAGCCCCATCCTGTCCGAGAGGGACAGAGCCGTCGACGATAAGCAGATACTTTCCGAAATTATCCTTGATTGCCTGATGCAGCGCCTCTTCTGCCTGATGTCCGGCAGCGGCCATCAGAGTTTCCTGGTAATCGAGCGAAATTACGTTGAAGATCAAGCTCTCGATGGTCGGTGAGTGCGACCGGGTGATTGACTCGGTACAGCCTGTGCATTCCTGAAACGGCAGCCAGATAACTGACGGCCTGCGGGCACTGGCCATTGCCTCGGCCATAGCAAGCCCTGCTGCTGGAGGCAGGGCCATCACTGATGCCAATGTTGCGCAAAACTTCATGAAAGACCGACGGGAGACGCCGTGTTGCGCCAGACCCGCCATCAGTACCCCTTCTTCATGTCGCATGATGCCATTACCCCCTTTGCGAAACTCTATACAGGCGCCAAAAACTCCACGTACTGTTGTTTCAAAGATCGTTGATCAAATAACCGAGGCTTTCTGCCGACTCTCGTATGTCGTCGGGGTGTGCCAGAATCAGCCCCGGCACACGGCTAACTTCGATAAATTCTCCGGTAAGAACGCCCTTCTCGTTGTGGTGAACGATCCACCACACACCGTGAAATGCTGTTTCCCGTACCTCGCTTGTACCGTCCAGATTCAGGGCCATTTCAACTTCACCTCTCCCCAGTCTTGCCGTAAGCCAATCCATGTCCGATTTGCTGAGGGGTAGTCCGCCCAAGTCGATGATTCCTGCTTCGCCCCGCTCTGCGAGCGCAACAAGCATCTCTGCCACCTCGTGCAGCACCGCAGTCGCGTTGCCTGTCAGTTGGCTACCACCCGAGTCGGTGACCACGGAAATGTTTTCAAGAGCCATTTAGCCAGCCATCGATCAAGGAATTGACTTGCATGCACGCAACGGGAATCGCTGCTGCCACGTCATCGGTTGGATACTCGCCCCAGTCCAGTTTCTGTGGCTGAATGCCAATCAGCGCACGTCGTTCGGGCCAATGTCCAGCCAGAATCGCGATCGACCTCAAGTCGGTCAGGCCGACTTCATGAACGCTCGATTTACGGTTGGAATGCAGGAAGCTATCCATGTCCTCTCCGAGAAAAAGCTGGAGCGTTCCGGGCGCAGTGTTCAACTGAGCAGCATCTATCACGATCAGCGCATCCGCAGACTGTATCGGGCCTGCCAAGGTAAATGACAAAGTGCCTCCGTCCATGTATTCAACGTTTTCGCGTGGACAGTTTGGTGGAGTCACTAGGGCATGCACAACATGAACACCAACTCCCTCATCGGAGAGCAATGTATTACCTATCCCCAAGACCAGAATGCCCATGACGTGAAGCTACTCTTCCGGTTCTTGGGCGTCAACAAGAAGTGATGGGTATCCGGGATTCGGGCACAGGGCACGAGCGGCTTCAGTATTAGGCTGGCGTTGCCGCTTGGGCCAGGCTTCCGTTCTCACCCTGATGTCTGTTTGTCCAGAGCGGTGGCCAAGTGAAAGCTGGCATCTCCGGTTACATCGACATCAATAACGCCATTGATCGTGACAGTTCAATTTTTTTCGGCACTTGTTGCGTTTCGGTCTTGAAACCGACGGGGAATATTGTTAGCCTCCGACATTAAAATATTAACCATTTCTAAAGGAGGGACGGTATGGCGTTGGTCAATCCGCATGGCGGCGGTAATTTGCGGCCTTTGTTACTTGAAGGTCAGGCTCTGAAGGACGAACTGGCTAGAGCCCAGTCCTTGCCCAAGGTTAAGCTTAGTTCGCGCGAAAACGGCGACGTCATCATGATGGGTATCGGCGGTTTCACGCCGCTCACAGGCTTCATGACCCATTCCGATTGGCAGGGTGTCTGCGATGGCATGAAGATGGCTAACGGCTTGTTCTGGCCCATCCCCGTTACCTTGTCGACTGATGATGAGAGCGTTAAGGCTGGTAGCGATATCGCCTTGGTGGATGGCGAAACGGGCGAAATTATGGGCACCATGACGGTGACCGAGAAGTACGGCATCGACAAGGCCCACGAGTGCATGCAGGTCTACAAGACCACCGATCTGGAGCATCCCGGCGTCAAGATGGTCATGGCACAAGGCAAGTACAATCTGGCCGGCCCGATCAAAGTTTTGTCTACAGGTGATTTCAAGGAAAAGTACGGCGATCAGTTCATGACACCGGCCGAGACCCGCGCCAAGTTTCAGCAAATTGGCTGGTCGCGCATCGCTGCTTTCCAGACCCGCAACCCGATGCACCGCTCGCACGAGTACTTGGCCAAGATCGCCATCGAAACCATGGATGGTGTGCTGGTGCATTCGTTGCTGGGCGCGCTCAAGCCGGGTGACATCCCCGCCGAAGTACGCTCCGAAGCCATCAGTGTACTGGTCGAAAACTATTTTGCGCCCAATACAGTGATCCAGGCCGGCTACCCGCTCGACATGCGCTACGCCGGTCCGCGCGAAGCGCTGTTACACGCGCTGTTTCGCCAGAACTACGGTTGCTCACACCTGATCGTCGGTCGTGACCATGCCGGTGTAGGTGATTACTACGGTCCATTCGACGCGCAGAAGATATTTGACGAGATTCCCGCTGGCTCGCTCGAAACCCAGAACATGAACATTGACTGGACTTTCTGGTGCAACAAGTGTGGTGGCATGGCTTCGCAGCGTACCTGCCCGCACACCAAGGATGACCGCATCCTGTTGTCAGGTACCAAGGTGCGTTCGATGCTGTCCGAAGGCCAGGATCTGCCTGTGGAATTCAGCCGCCCCGAAGTGGCCAAGGTGCTGCAGAAGTACTATGCAGGCCTGAGCGAGGAAGAGAATGTCAAGGTGGAATTGAAGGGTCATTCCGCGAAGTAAATTTTCCAATGAAGTCGAATGTCACTCGTTGCCCTCTTTCTGGTGCAGTGAGTGTCTCAGAGTAGTTTTTTTGAAGTGAATCGCAACCAAGGAGTAGAAAGCTATGCCAACCTTTGTTCGTACCGAGAAGTGCGATGGCTGCAAGGGGCAGGACAAAACCGCCTGCATGTATATCTGCCCGCACAATCTGATGAAGCTTGACAAGGACGGTTCAGAAACCGGCCATGCCATGAAAGCCTTCAATCAAGAGCCGGAGCAGTGCTGGGAATGTTATTCCTGCGTCAAGATCTGTCCGCAGGGTGCCATCGAATGCCGTCACTATGCTGACATCGTGCCGCTGGGCGGTTCAGTGCAGCCTCTGCGTGGCTCCGATTCCATCATGTGGACCATCAAGTTCCGCAACGGCACCTTGAAGCGTTTCAAGTTCCCGATCCGTACCACGGCAGAGGGCTCCATTGACCCGTACGGCGGCAAGCCGATGCCGAAAGTGGCCGAACTTTCTGCGCCTGGTGTTTACACCCGCGCAGTGATGGGCGGCTATCGTGCTGGCAACCCTGCCGAACTGATCCGTAAATAACCGATATATCGAGGAACCGAAAATGGCTGGAACATTTGAAGCACCGGAAGTTGTTCAGGAAGAACTGGACATTCTAATGATCGGCGGTGGCATGGCCTGCTGTGGCGCAGCATATGAAATGATGCGCTGGGCGGAAGCCCTCAAGGCCGAGACCGGCACCGAACTGAAGATCAAAATGGTCGACAAGGCTGCCGTGGATCGCTCTGGCGCCGTGGCACAGGGTCTGTCCGCAATCAACACCTACATCGGTTCGGAGCAAGATCCGGCCGACTACACACGCATGGTCTCCAATGACTTGATGGGCATCACCCGTGATGACCTGGCCTACGATGTCGGCCGGAACGTCGACGACTCCGTGCACCTGTTCGAGGAATGGGGTCTGCCAATCTGGAAGACCGATGCCGACGGTGTACGTCACGACGGCGCGGAATCCCAGAAGGAAGGCCTGCCAACGCTCAAGGACGGCGGCAAGCCGGTGCGTTCGGGCAAGTGGCAGATCATGATCAATGGCGAATCCTATAAGTGGATCGTCGCCGAAGCGGCGAAGAAAGCCCTGGGCTTGGATCGTATCCAGGAACGCGTGTTTATTGTCAAGCTGGTCAATGACAAGAACGACCCGTCGCGTGTTGCCGGCGCGGTTGGCTTCTCGGTGCGCGAGAACAGGATTTATGTCTACAAGGCCAAGTCAGTCCTGCTGGCCGCTGGTGGCTGCGTGAACATTTTCCGTCCGCGTTCAGTGGGCGAGGGCTCTGGCCGTGCCTGGTATCCAGTATGGAATGCCGGTTCGACCTACGCCATGGCTGCTGAAGCTGGCGCAGAAATGACCATGATGGAAAACCGTTTCGTACCGGCTCGCTTCAAGGATGGTTACGGCCCGGTTGGCGCATGGTTCCTGTTGTTCAAGGCCAAGGCAGTCAACGCCTACGGCGAGGAATACATGACCAAGAACAAGGATATGCTGAACGACTATCCGCCGTATGGTCAGGCAGCCGTTCCCGCTTCCTGTCTGCGTAATCACCTGATGCTGAAAGAGATGAAGGAAGGTCGTGGTCCGATTTACATGGACACCGTCACCGCCCTGGCCGCTCTGGCCGAAACGCTGACACCGAAGGAAGTCAAGCACCTCGAAGCCGAGGCTTGGGAAGATTTCCTTGACATGTGTATCGGCCAGTGCGGTATCTGGGTCGGTGAAAACGTTGACCCGCGCGAGAAGAACTCCGAGTTGATGCCGACCGAGCCCTATCTGCTGGGTTCGCACTCCGGTTGCTGCGGTATCTGGGTTTCGGGTCCGACAGATGTTGGTGCACCGACCACGGAAGAGTACGATGGTGTTCCCGCGCATCTGCCCAAGGGCTGGAACTGGGGTTATCGCTCCATGACCACCGTCAAGGGTCTGTTTACCGCAGGCGATGGCGTTGGCGCATCAGGCCACAAGTTCTCGTCCGGTTCGCATACTGAAGGTCGTCTGGCTTCCAAGGCAATGATCCAGTACGCACTTGACAACAAGGACTGGAAAGTCGAACTGGATACTTCGGTCGAGCAACTAGTTGCTGATATCTACCAGCCGGTGCGTACTTTCCTCGAGTTCAAGGACTACACCACGGCAATTGACGTCAATCCGCACTACATTACCCCCAAGATGTTGCAGATGCGTCTGCAAAAGATCATGGACGAGTATGTTGCCGGTGTTGGTACTTACTACAACACCAACGACAAGATGTTGGCTGTTGCAGAAGAGAAGCTTGAGATGCTTAAGGAAGATTCGAAGAAGCTCCGCGCCAAGGATCTTCATGAGTTGCTGCGTGCGTGGGAAAACTACCATCGCATCCTGACTGCAGAAGCCCACATGAAACACATCCAGTTCCGCGAAGAGAGCCGCTATCCTGGCTTCTACTATCGTACTGACAAGAACTTCGTCGACGAAGAGAATTGGCACTGCTTTGTGAACTCCGTGTATGACAAGGAGTCGAAGAAGTGGACCTGTTTCAAGCGCAAGCACGTTGATCTGGTCGACAAGTCCAAGCTGTTCAAGAAGGCAGCTCCGCACTAATCACTGCTGAGCTTCTACCCTTCAGGTCGGATGCCGCGAGGCTTCCGACCTGTTTTATTTATGCCCAGCCAAACAAAGTGCCGGGAACGGTGTCTCATTCAAATACAAGATAGTCACCCCAAGTCGCCACGAGGTATTTATGTCCCAGCCCGATATTCCATTTCCCGACAGCCCTGTCATCCCTAACATGGTTGAGGGAACGCATGTCATCGAGTTTTCATGTCACAAGGGGATTAGCTGTTGGAATGCATGCTGTTCAAACATCGATATTTCGCTGACACCCTACGATGTGCTTCGAATGAAAAGACATCTTGGTATCAGTTCCACCGAGTTTCTAAAAGACTACACAGTACCCTACGAGATGGAAAAAGACGGCATTGCCGGCGTCAAATTCCGGCCCATTGAGGGTGGTAGCGCCTGTCGTTTCATGAAGCCTGAAGGTTGTGAGATATATGAAAGCCGGCCAACCGCCTGTCGTTATTACCCGGTAGCGCTACTGTCAATGCGCAAGCAGGATGAATATATTGACCGCGACTCGTACGCCATCGTCAAGGAAGATCACTGCAAGGGCCATGAGGTCAAGCGCAGCATCAGCATCGCTGACTATCGCAAGGAACAGGGGCTCGAAGAATATGACGACCTGGCACGCGGCTGGCGTCAGTTGGTATTGAAGAAAAAGTCATCCGGTCCGACGATAGGCAAGCCAACTCTACGCAGTCGGCAGCTTTTCTTCATGGCTTGTTACGATATCGATCGCTTTCGCGAGTTTGTCAGCTCCGATTCGTTTACCAAGCTGTTCGATCTGCCGGAAGCCGAAAAGGATGCACTTGCATCCGATGAGGCGCTGATGCAGTTTGCCTTCCGCTTCCTGCGTCAGGTGATGTTCGGTGAAGAGAGTATTACCCTCAATTCAGAAGCAGCGCAGGACCGTTTGGCGAAGGTGCAGGAAAAGCGCCTGATCGAAGAAAGAGAAGCGGCCAAACGTCGTGCACGTGAGGCAGAAGAAGATCTTATCGACGAAGGCGAGTAAGACCCCGCCAAATGAAACCGGCGGCATGGCCGCCGGTTTCAACGTCCGCGCTGGTGCGATGATACCAACGACAGGCCGCTAATTACTTGCTGGCAATCTTCTCGAGTTTTTCGGCTTTGATCAACTGTCCGTTGAGGCCGGCCTGCTTGGCAGAGCCACCGTAAGCGACGCTCATCAATTGCGAATAATAGACCACCGGCATGTTGAGCTTCGTGCCTTTCTTCTTGTTGATTTCCGATTGGTAAATCTCGACGTTGGCCTGGCATAACTGGCAGGGTGTCACGATCAACTCCGCGCCACCATCGTATGCTGCCTCAACGATATCCCTGATCTGTTTCTGGCTCTTGTCTGGCTCCGAGAAGGCCAGCGCGCCGCCGCAACAGGTCACTTTCTGGTCGAATGCAACCGGTTCAGCGCCTACCGTCTCGATCATCTTGTCGAGATACATCGGATTTTCGAAAGACTCGCCGGCGATGCCGAAAGGACGATTCGTCTGGCAACCGACATAGCCGGCAATTTTCATGTCTTCCAGAGGTTTTACGACCGGCGCTTTCAACCCGGCGAAACCGATATCCTCAACCAGCACTTCAACCATATGGCGAGCCTTGACGGTTCCCTTGAAGTTGAGGCCGGCCTCTTTTAGTGCTTCATTGGTATCAGCCATCAGATTATCTGAACCGTGCAAACGCTCGGCCGCCTCACGTGTTGACAGCCAGCACGCGGGACACCCGGAGACCAGGTCTTGGCCGGGAAGCTTCGTTTCCGCCAACGCCAGATTGCGTGCATTGAGTACCAGGCGTTGCAGTTCACTGCCTTCTCCGTAGCCGATGGAAGCTCCACAACAATTCCAGTCAGGAATCTCGTTGAGTTGGATCTCCAGTTTTTCGTTCATCAACTGAATCGATGTTGAAAAATTTGCCGCCGAGGCACCCTTCTGGGAAGAGCAGCCCGGGTAAAACGCGTATTCTCTTTTAGCCATTCTGTTCTCCTGTCAGGTTAGACCGTGACGTCGATCTTCGATTTCGCGCGCCTTCGCAATCATCTTCTTGATAGCGCCGCTGTCCTTGCATTTGTGGCCACCAAAAAGCTCCATTGGATTAAGGCGACCGGCCTTGACCAGACCCAAGCCTACGCTCTGCATGGCCAGGGCATTCTTGATGCCCTGAACAAAACCATCCTTGAAATACATGGACAGTGAAAACTTGAGTTCGTTCACGCGACCCGTTTTAACCAGGTTGTTCCAGAATATTTTGGCGATTTCCCGGGTGGGCTGACCTTTTGGAACCATGTCAAGGCGGTTGGCGTAGTGCGCCAGGCCGTGCATGATATGGGTAATCGGCAACTGACGGGGGCAGCGGACGATACAGTTGTAGCACGAGGTGCACATCCACATCGAGTCCGATCTCAGAACTTCTTCCCGCTTGCCAGCCCGGATCATCATGAAGATCTTCTGTGGCGAGTGCTCCCAAGCATTGCCAAGCGGGCAAGAGCCCGCACAGACGCCACATTGCATACACATCTTGACCCAGTGGCCGTCTTCGACGCGTTCCTCGACTTCCTTGAGGAAATTGTTCTGATAGCGCGCCACGGCTTGCGAATTCGCGTTACTCATTGTCGTCTGCTCCGTATCCTAGTTGAAGCCCTTCATGGGCGACATGCCGAGCTCGGTGATCTGGGCTACGTAGTCATTGATCAACGTGACCACGCGCTGGCTGTCGGTAATGGCGACTTCCTGCGAGACCACGCGTTCCGGTTCCAGCCCAAGCTGAGTAAGCGTATCGCCGATTTTGCTCATGCGGTAGTGGGCGAGCTCCGATCCCTTGACGAAGTGACACTGGTAGTCGTCACCCTTCTTGCAACCCATCATCATCACGCCATCGTAGCCCGCGTTCAGCGCATCGGTGATCCAGATCGTGTTGACCGAACCAAGACAGCGCACCGGGATAATACGGACGAAGGCTGAATAGAGAGTGCGCGAGAGGCCGGCCATATCAAGCGCCGGATAGGCGTCATTTTCGCAAGCAAGAATCAGGATGCGCGGCTTCTCGGAGAACTCGTCAGGCATGTCGACGGACTTGATCTGGCTGCCAACTGTATCGACTGAATAGTTCTCGAAGGAGATCACGCGAACCGGACAGGCACCCATGCAGGTACCGCACCGGCGGCAACGTTGCTCGTTGAAAACCGGGAATCGTCTTTCGTCCTCGTCGATAGCACCGAACGGGCATTCCACAGTGCAGCGCTTGCACTGGGTACAACCTTCAAGTCGAACAATCGGGTAAGACAGGTCGCCTGAACGGGGATGGGCGGCGCGGCCCAGATTGGCGTTTTCGACTGCCTGGATGGCTTTCATCGCCGCGCCCGTAGCGTCTTCCGTGGCCTGCAGCATGTCCATCGGACGCCGTACCGGGCCGGCGGCATAGATGCCTGTGCGGCGGGTTTCATAGGGAAAACAGATGAAGTGAGAGTCGGCGAAGCCGTACTTGAACTGCGGCATGTCAGGCCCCTGACGATACGTCATGTTGAGCACTGACACCTTTTTCATTTCGGCCTGTTTTTCCTTGGCCTCTGCCGACCCGCCATCCGCTTCGGTCGTGACCTTGGACCAGGCGTCAAGTTCGACACCGGCATTCGGCACCTGGCCAGTAGCCAGTACGACCAGGTCGGCATTGAGCGACGTATCTTCATCAAGGATCAGGTCACGGAAATTGACCTTGCAGGAATCGCCGCCGCTCTCGACGCCGCTCGCCTTGCCTTTGGTGAAGATCACACCCTTTTCCTGGGCGCTACGATAAAAGTCCTCGCCCATGCCTGGTACGCGCAAGTCGTCATACACGATGACGGTATCAATGTCGGGGTTGGCGTTCTTGAAGTACATGGCCTGCTTGATGCTGGTCGCGCAACAATGCCCGGAGCAATAAGGCAGATGTTTGCCCGAGTCATCACGCTGACCGGCGCACTGCAGGAAAACGACCGACTTGATTTCCTTGCCATCGGCACGCTTGATGGCCTTGCCATCTGCAGCGCGAGCCATGGCTTCCAGCCCTGCCTGGTCGACGACATTGGCTTGCCCGCCACCGAGTTCCGGCAAATTGTTGATGTCGTAGCTAGTAAAGCCAGTCGTCTGAACGATGGCGCCGACCATCTCTTCAGTCACCGCACCGCTTTCCTGTGCAATCTTGACATTGAATCGCCCTGGCGCTCCCGCGGTTTCAGCAACCGTTGCATTCAGATGCACCTTTATCAGCGGATGCGAACTGACTCTCGCGGCCAATGCCCCCAAGCCCGTATCTTGTGGTTCGGCGTAGGGCGCCTTGTAGGGGGCGCGCCGCCACAGATTGGCCGCCCAGCCTCCGAGTTGTGCCTGCTTCTCGACCAGGACCGTTTCGTAGCCGGTTTCGGCTGCTTCGATAGCGGCGGTCATTCCGGACATGCCACCACCGACGACGAGGATCCGTTTGTTTTCCGCTTTGTTTGGGTTACCCGCTGGCAAGTTCATCTTCTTGACTTCGGCACAGCCCATGCGCACGTAGTCGGCAGCCATTTCCTGACGTACTTCATCGTGTGCCTCGCCCTGGGAGACTATCCACAACACACCTTCACGCAGGTTGGCGCGCGACATGGCGACCGTCGGAAAGTGGAAGGCTTCCGTCTTGGCACGACGCGAGCACGCTGCGATGCAGACGTGCGTGACACCTTCCTTCTCGATGTCGTCATTGATCATCTGCACGCCTTCGGCGTTGCACAGGAAGTGATGGCTCTTGATGATCGCCATCTTGCCTTCCTTCTTGGCGATGTTCTCGAGTTGCGGCACCTTGATGGCATCGCCGATGCCGCAGCCGGAGCAGATATAGGCGGCGAATTTGTTATCGGCCATGATTACGCGGCCTCCGTTGAAGCGGTTTTATGGATGACTTGAATCGCACGCAAGGAGGCCGCTGTAGCGCTCTGTACTGAACGATTCACGTCGAGCGGGCTGGATGCGGCGCCGGCGCCGAACATTCCCATGTCCTGCGATCCCTCGATGAAGTTGGATGAGTCGAGAATCACGTCATCGGGCAATTTGACACCGGTGATTTCCGGCTCCATGCCTACAGCCAGCACTACCAGATCATGTTCGGTGGCGTAACGCTTGTAGCCTTCTGTATCCACGCCATGCAGGATCGGATTGCCGTTTTCCTTGTTCTCGGCAATGCGCGCTACCTTGCTCTTGACGAAACTGACGGTCGCATCCTTTTGCACCATCTGGTAGAAATCCTCGAAGCGGTCGATGGCGCGGATATCGATGTAGTACACCGTGGACTTGCCTTGATCGCCGAATGCTTCGCGGACATATTGGGTCTGCTTCAATGAGGCCATGCAGCAGATGCGCGAACAGTGGCGAAGATGATTTTCGTCGCGTGAACCGGCGCACTGGATGAAGGCGACGTTCTTCGCCTCCTTGCCGTCACCCGGCCGCAGGATCTTGCCGCCAGTCGGGCCATGCGGGTCGGCCATGCGTTCGAATTCGAGGCTGGTGACCACGTTGGGGAAACGGTCATAGCCGTAGGGCTGGATCTTGGCGGCGTCGTACGGCCGCCAGCCGGTGGCCCAGATCAGGGCGCCGACCTGCAGCGTCACCGTCTCTTCCTGCATTTCCAGATTGACGGCGCCGACCGGACAGGCGGCTTTGGCCTTTTCGCCCTCGGGCGTGCCGACGATGGAGGGGTCGATCACGTAGCGCTGCGGATACGCCATGCCGTGCGGCAGATAGGCCGCCTTGAGATTGTCCAGCCCGTAGTTCCACGGGTTCGGCACTTCGGCACTGACTGCCTCGCCGCATTTGCCGCAGGCGGTACAGTCTTCGGTAACGTAACGCGGCGCCACCTTCAGCGTCACCGCATAATTGCCGCGGCTGCCGGAGACGGCTGTGACTTCCGTCATCGTCATCAGGCGTACGTTGCGGTTGCTCTTCAGGCGTCGCAGGTTGATTTCCAGCCCGCAGGTCGGGTGACACATCTTGGGGAAATAGCGGTAAAGCCGCGCAGTCCGCCCGCCAAGGACGGGGGTCTTTTCCACCAAAATTACCTGCTTGCCGCATTCGGCGGCTTCGAGAGCTGCCGTCATGCCGCTGATGCCACCGCCTACTACCAGTATGGTTTGGGCTGTTGCCACTGTTGAAGCCGTCACATCGATCTCCCTGAAAAATGTTCTAGCGTGCCGCGCATATTATAGGCCACCCACACTCGGCTTGTGCAAGCTTCCGGCTTCCGGATAAGGAAGCCGAATGCTTGCCGGGCGCGGGACTGAAAACTCAAGGCCGGTACTCAAACGGTGACGGCGCTTGCCGTCTTTACTTCTCTGATCTCGAACGTCAGCGTCTCCAGGTCGCCGAACACCCAAGTCGCGGCAGGCGCCCCCAGACCGGCGACGGTGCCCGGGTTGACGAACCAGGTATGGCCGCCCCGGATGTTGGCCTGCTGCCGGATTTCGGTTTCGTGGCTGTGGCCGCAGCAGACCAAATCGAAATCGCCGGTGCACGCCATGCCGTGACCAATGTGCGGATAGTGAGTAAGAAAGATTCGTCGTCCACCAAGTTCGATGCTGGCGTCGTGGCCATGATAGTGCAGCAGGCCTTCCGAATGGCAAGCCATGCGGGCGATCGATACCGGGTCTCCGAGATTGTTTCCATGCACGGCGTGAATCGGAAGTCCGAGCGCGAGCGATGCGCGCAGCGTGTTGCCACCGATGATGTCACCGCAGTGGATCACCGCTTCGGCACCATCAGCGATGGCGACGGTGACTGCGGCTGCCATCAGCGGACCGCGGTCATGGCTGTCGGAAAGAATGCATATCTTCATGATGTCTGGCGCGCCATCATATGATGAGCGGTCCGTGATAATCCTCGTCTTGGGCTGGTGCCTGATTGCCGACGGTTTCGGTCAGCGACGAGGCGCGCGTGAGGTGATGGTCGGCCTGCACATGCAGCAAGGTGACTACGCAATCACCGAGGCTGTCATAGACTTCCTGGCCGGTTCCGAATTGTTCGCTGGCGGAATAGAAAAACTGGCACCGGTAACGACTGTCTGCCACCTTGGTGACGATGAACTCGGCGCCAAGCGCCTGCCAGTAAAGCGCCGGACATGTTGTCAACTGCTCGGTTTCAGGGTCGAGCTGCAGTTCGACATCAGCCGACTGCAGGAGAGTTACTCTGCCGTAGCGCTCAAGCAAAATCTGGCTGACCAGTTGTGATTCGGCGGGGGTGAAATCGGGGACGGACATCGTTACTCGCTATTCGGTTGGTGTTCTGCGTATATAAGTATTAGCTTGCGGACTCTACAGTGAAAAGGTTGGAAATTCAATGAGGCACCTCAAGGTATCCTTGTATTGACAGTCACGGCCCACCCGGAATTTGCCCCCTATTGTTTCGGCCAGTGGGCGGTGGCAATGCCTTCTCCCAGATCGGCTTCGACCAGCCGGCGCCTGACTTCGAGCAGGCGTTCGATCAAACGGGGTTCGTGCTTGCCGTAGGCGTCGGCATCCGCAACCCGGTTGACCACGACGCCGAGAAGTTCGGTAATCGCGTTGCCGATCGAGTTCTGGCTGATGGTAACGATCAGCTTGCCCTCGTCGTTGCGATAGATGAGTTGTTTGAAAGCAGGTTGCCAGCGAATCGCGTTGGCGTATTTCGCATCCACGATGCAATGGTCACGGACCTTCTTCGCCGTCTTCAGGAAGTCGTTGTTGAACAGCAACGTGCTTTCCACGGCTTCCGGGTAGTAGGCATCCTGCTGCAGCGGGGCGTTGCGGGTGGACACCTGGGTGAAGAAAGTACGGTAGAAGTCGATGAAGCCCTTCAATATCTCGTCGTACTCCTTCCAGAAACGTACATCCTTGAGCGCTGCCGCCCCGCCCTGTACCTCCCAGCTGGGCAGGCCATGCGGGTAGCCGGTCAACTCGATGCGCGCATCGTCCTCGCTGGCCGGCTTGAGTATTTCGAGCCCGAGCGCCCGGTCGAAAAACTCGCGATAGACATCGTGCATGTAGGCCTGGAAGAGGCTATGCTGGCCGCCATCGGTCAGGTTTGGGTTGTTCTCGTCGGTAAGTTTCGCCTGGCGCAGCTCATTCTTGGGAAAGACGATGAAGTGATTGTGCAACATGCGAATGCTTGGTACGCCGGGTGAAGTCAGCGGCCAGGTTGCATCGAGGCTGGCTTCGCCGGCGAGCACCAGCGCTTCGTCGGGGTCTGGGTAGAGCTCCAGCATGTAGTCGAAGATGATCTGGTTCATCCGGTTCCAGACGTGTTTGACGTCATCGGGAACCTGAGTGCGGCGAACCGGCCTTCCTAGCGGGTTGAGCACGCATTGCGAGGTGTTGTAGATGATCGAGGTATCAAAAGCAGTGCTATGCCCAAGGGCTTTGCGGTAGAGCAGCAGATTTTCCGGATTTTTCAACAGACCGTTGTTGTGCATCAGGTCGTTGAGGTTTTCCGTACTGTTAAAGAATTCGTTGGGTTTCATTCCCTCGGGTATATCGAGCGGAATGGGCCGGAATGGGGTGGTGATTTCACGAGGACCGGAGAGCGTCATGGTGTATTACCGAAAGTTGATATAGATGCAGCTTTTTACCACAGGTATTCCGCCTCGTCGTCAACTGAGCGAATCAGTGCTTGAGCGAGCGATACTGCGCTGCCATGCGATGGGTCGCGCCGGGGGCAAGGGTGATGACATTCTCGGCGGCATTCGCGGTTTCGACGCAGACCATGGCGAGATGACCGTCCGGCCCGAAGTCACCCATCTTGTCGGCTTTTTCCGACCACGGGTTCCACACCACGGTCGACTGGCTGCCGGTGCTGGTAATGATGATCGAGCGTTCCAGTGCCGGGTCGCGGATCTCGCAGTAGCCATGCGTGCCAAGGTAAATGCGTTCGATCTCCTGAGTAAACGAGACAGTGCCGTCCTGCACCTTGCGCTTGCCGCCGTCGAACTTGTCGATGTAGTCACAATGTTCAAGACCGAGCACCGTGGCGCGGCGGATGTCGCCGACCTCGAAATAGGTATGCAGCGCCTGGCCGAGTTCGAACGCCGTGCTGCCGAGGTTGGTGGTGGCCAGTTCGACTTCGAGCTCGGGGCCGATGGTGATGATGTTCTTCACGCTCGAAGGAGCCGGCCACTGGGCACGCGTTGTCTCGGAATGAACGAGTTCGAATTCAAACCGCACGCGGTGGTCGGGAAGCAGGCTGGTATCGACCAGCGCCCATGGCACGGTACGCGCGAAACCGTGGCCGGGGAACTGGGGGTTCTGGCCGTGCGGCCCGAACCACGGCCAGCACACCGGCACACCGCCGCGAATCGACTTGCCCGGTGCGAACTTGGCGAACTTGCTAAGCCAGATCACCGGGGCATGACCGACCGGCTGATAGGTCATCACATGGGCGCCTTGCAGCGCGATGCTGGCCGTTGCGTAGGGCGTGGCGACCTTGGCGACGACGAAGCCGTCGGCGATTTCCTCGAAGCTTAGACAGTGATGCGAAGCGGTATCTCCTGGGGCGGCGATGGCGAAACGCCGGTTGAGGTCGGCTGCTGTGGTCATTGCGGGTTTCCTTCCATGTGGTGAGCGTTGGCGGCGGGACAAAAGGGGATTCTGGCACATTGCCGCGGTCGACACCGAAAAATGGCCGGTTTTCGCAAGCCGGGCGTTACAAAACATCAAGGAGGCGTCAGTTTATCGAAGTACAATTCGCGCTTCGAGTTTTTCCTGAATTGCCGAACCATGCCGGAATTTGCGCGTGACTGGCGCTCATTGCCCGACCAGGCGCGTTCGATCGGCCTGCTGATCGCCGGTTTCACCTTGTTGCGGCTGTTGTTGGCGGCGGTCGTGCCGCTGTTGCCGCAAGAGGCCTATTACTGGACCTGGAGCCGCTACCCGGACTGGTCATACTTCGATCATCCGCCGCTTGCCAGTTACAGCATCGCGCTGACCACGGCAGTTTTCGGGCAGACAGCGTTCGGCATCAAATCGGCGGCGGTGCTGTGGTCGCTTGGCTGGAACATATTGTGGGCGCGGTTGATTCTCGACATGTTCGGCGACCGCCGGCTGGCCTTCTGGTCGCTGGCTGCCCTCAACCTGACCATCGTCTACGAGGTTCTGGGATTTGGCCCGACGCCCGACGGTCCCTTGCTGTTTGCGTGGGTCGGCACAATCTGGGCGGTGTGGCGGCTGAGTGCCACCGCCGACGGCCGTTGGTGGTTCGTGGCCGGCGCCTTCATGGGTCTTTCCTGGCTGGGCAAGTATTCCGGTGCGTTGCTTGGGCCGATCGTGCTGCTCTACCTGCTGACCTCGCCGCGCCAGCGCTTCTGGCTCGCGAAACCGCAACCCTATCTGGCTTTCCTGTCGGCCATCATGGTGTTTTCCCCGGTACTGATCTGGAACTCGCAGCACGAATGGGTTTCCCTCGCTTTCCAGAGCAGTCGTCGGCTGGGGGAGATGGGCGGATTCAAGCCGCATATTTCCTGATGCTGGCTGCGCAGCAACTGCTCATTGTCACGCCTTACCTGTTCGTGTTGTCGATCGCCGCGCTGGTGCGCGAGTTGCGTGGGTGGTTCACCAGAGGTATCGACGATCCGACCCGTCTGCTGCTGATCAGCAGTGCGCTTCCCTTGTTGTTGTTCACCGCTTTCAGCTTCCGCTCCATCGTCAAGATCAATTGGCTGGCACCTGCCTTCTGGCCTTTGATCGTTCTCGGCATCCGTTACCTTCTGGCGCAGGGCGGCCGGGAACGGCGCATGGCTTGGGGGCTGGCATCGTCGGCTGCCGTGCTGGCGATCGGCGCCGCCATTGCCGTCATTCCGAACTTGCCGATTCCCGGCGATCTCAATAGTTGGAGCGGCTTCAGGGAGGCGGCAACGCGGGTCGACCGGCTGGAGGCGTCACTGAAGGCCGAAGGCAAGGAGAGTTTCGTGTTTTCCCCGCACTACAAGCTCAGCTCGCTGGTCTGGTTTCACCGCGCCGGGCAGGGGCGAACCTACGCCCAGGATATCTATGGCGAAAAGGCGCTTGAATACGATTATTTCCCGGACGATCGCGACCTGAAGGGGGCGACCGGGATTCTGGTCATGTCGGACCAGAATCAGTCGAAACTCGATCTTGAGCGCCTCAAGGCCTACTTTGACAGCGTTGAACTGGCTGACGTTGTGGAGACGGCTTCTTCGGGCAAAGTCGTTCGTCGCATCGAGATCTATAAGGCGACGAACTACAAGGGTCGGCCCCGTCGTGCCGCGCTGACTGCAGTAAACTAGGGCTGCATAGCGGATCGCACTATTTCAAAGAAGGATTTTCATGCCGCAAGTTGTCTATTGTCGTGCCGACCTTCAACGAGGCCGGGAACATCGCAGAACTCAGGAACCGGGTTGCCGCCGCGCTTCCCGGGATCGACTGGGAGATGATCTACGTCGATGACGATTCTCCGGATGGCACGTCGGCGACGGTTCGCGAACTGGCGCAGCGCGACAGCCGGGTTCGCTGCATTCAACGTATCGGCCGGCGCGGGCTGTCGTCGGCCTGCATCGAGGGGATGCTGGCTTCCTCGGCGCGAATTGTGGCGGTCATCGACGCCGATCTGCAGCACGATGAGCGCTTGTTGCCGGCGATGTTCGACGTCTTGCGTGACGATGACATCGACGTCGTGGACGGCAGCCGGTACACCGAAGGCGGCAGCATGGCGGGGTGGGACCGCACCCGTGCGGCGACCAGCCGCTTCGCGACCAAGCTCAGCCGCCTGGTGCTCAAGGCTGATCTGCAGGACACCATGAGCGGATTCTTCATGGTCCGGCGCGCGGTGGTCGAGCGCTGTGCCAAGGCCGGCATGTCCGGGGTTGGCTTCAAAATATTGCTCGATCTGTTTGCAACATCGCCGACGCCGCTGCGCTGCCGCGAACTGCCGTATGAGTTCCGCAACCGCTTTTCCGGGGAGAGCAAGCTCGACACGATGGTGGCGTGGGAATACTTCATCATGCTGCTCGACCACTACCTTGGTCGAGTCGTGCCGATTCGCTTCATCGCCTTTTCGCTGGTCGGACTCCTTGGTCTGGTGGTCCACCTCATTGTCCTGAGCATGCTTTTCCGTGGGGCAGGGATGTCGTTCCTGGCGGCGCAGGCCTCCGCAACCATGATCGCGATGACGTTCAATTTCGTCATCAACAATGTGCTCACTTACCGCGACATGCAGTTGCGTGGCTGGCAATGGCTGCGCGGCTGGCTGTCGTTTACGCTGGCCTGCAGCGTCGGTGCGCTGGCCAACGTCGGGATCGCGACCTACCTTTTCGATCAACGCGCGTACTGGGTTCTCTCCGCCGTGGCAGGCGTCCTCGTCGGCGCGGTATGGAACTATGCGGTGACTGCGGTCTACACCTGGAAGAAGCCGAAATCGGGCTAGCCTCATCGTCGCCGGTCGGTCGTTGCGCGCCCGCCAGAACCTTTCGCCGCATGGCGGGTCAAGTTCAGTATGCTCAATGCCGATTTCTCCGAACGCGTCGTTCTCGACACGCTGCAGCTCCCGTGGCAGCAATCGCCTTCACCCCAGGTATGGCGCCGTCTGCTCGAACGGGACGGTGGCGAGGTCGCCCGGGCGACTTCCATTGTCCGCTATGACGCTGGCGCCCTTTTTCCGGCGCACGGCCATGATTTCGGGGAAGAAATCATTGTCCTGGATGGCGTATTTTCAGACGAGCATGGCGACTACGGTCCCGGTACCTATATAAAAAATCCGCCGGGATCGACGCATACTCTGTTTTCCGAAAAGGGTTGCACCATCTTCGCCAAACTGCGGCACCTCGATCCGCTTGATCAGGAACGGGTGGTGATCGATCACCGCAGGAGCAGATGGTACGCCGGCATGGTTGCCGGACTTTCGGTTATGCCACTCGCGGAGTTCGCGACGCAACACACAGCGCTGGTGCGCTGGGCGCCCGAGACCTATTTCAACCCCCACCGGCATTACGGCGGCGAGGAGATATTCGTTCTGGAAGGCGTCTTTGCCGACGAGTTCGGGGAGTATCCCGCCGGAACCTGGCTCCGTAGCCCGCACATGAGCATGCACAAGCCGTTCAGCCGCGAGGGATGCCTCATTTTCGTCAAGACCGGCCATCTGCCTGTCCTGCCGGATGCGCTGGCCGCAAACTGAGCGTTTCTCCGGGATTCTTCGGGCCTTGCATTTTCTGTGCTGTGTGTCGATAATAACCAAGCGATTGCTTGCTTAATTAATAGACACGTTTTCCGGAGAACGCAATATGGCCCAGACAGCCGCCCAGTCCCCCTATCCCAACCTTCTGGCGCCGCTGGACCTCGGTTTCACCAAGCTCAGGAATCGCACCCTGATGGGGTCGATGCACACTGGGCTGGAAGAAGAGAAGAACGGTTTCGAACGCATGGCGGCCTTCTATGGGGAGCGGGCGCGCGGCGGCGTCGGCCTGATCGTCACCGGCGGCTTTGCGCCGAACCTCGCCGGCCGGGTTTACCACTTCGGCTCGCAGCTCAGTTTCTCCTGGCAGGTCGGCAAGCATCGCCTGATCACCGCTGCCGTCCATGCCGAGGGCGGCAAGATCGCGCTGCAAATCCTGCATACCGGGCGCTATGGCTACCATCCGCTCAATGTCGCGCCCTCCAAGTTGCGGGCGCCGATCAACCGCTTCACGCCGCGCGCCCTGACCCGCTGGGGCATCCGCAAGACGATCGGCGACTACGCCCGCTGTGCCCAACTGGCACAGAAGGCCGGCTACGACGGCGTCGAGATCATGGGGTCCGAAGGCTACCTGATCAACCAGTTCATCGCGCCGCAGACCAACATGCGCACCGACGAGTGGGGCGGCAGTTTCGAGAACCGCATCCGCTTCCCAGTCGAGACGGTGCGCGCCACGCGCGCCAAGGTCGGACCCAACTTCATCATCATCTTCCGGCTGTCGATGCTCGATCTCGTCGCAGGCGGAAGCACCTGGGATGAAGTGGTCGAACTGGCCAAGGCTATTGAAGCGGCGGGGGCGACGATCATCAACACTGGTATCGGCTGGCACGAGGCGCGCATTCCGACCATCGCCACGATGGTGCCGCGCGCCGCCTTCGCCTGGGTGACGAAACGGCTTAAGGGCGTGGTGAAGATTCCGTTGATCACCACCAACCGCATCAACACGCCGGAAATCGCCGAGGAGGTGCTCGCTTCGGGCTGCGCCGACATGGTGTCGATGGCCCGACCCTTTCTTGCCGATGCCGACTTCGTGGTCAAGGCCGCGGCTAACAAGGCGGATGAGATCAATACCTGTATCGCCTGCAACCAGGCCTGCCTCGACCATATCTTCAATGGCAAGCTGACTTCCTGCCTGGTCAATCCACGCGCCTGCCACGAAACAGAACTAGTCATCGAGAAATCGCGGGCGCCGAAAAAAGTTGCCGTCGTCGGCGCCGGCCCTGCCGGCATGGCCTGCGCCACCACGGCCGCCGAGCGCGGCCATCGGGTGACCTTGTTCGACGCCGCCGACCGCATCGGCGGCCAGTTCAATATTGCCAAACAGATTCCGGGCAAGGAAGACTTCAACGAGACGCTGCGCTATTTCGGGCGGCGCATCCAGACCAGCGGTGTCGACCTTCAATTGAACCAGCGCGTTGACGTCGCTGTACTCAAGGCCGGCGGCTTCGATCATGTCGTGCTGGCCACCGGCATCGTGCCGCGCCAGCCGCCGATTCCCGGTATCGAGAGCGACAAGGTGGCGAGCTACCTCGACATCATCGAGGGCCGGAAATCTGCGGGCAAGACAGTCGCGATTATCGGTGCCGGCGGCATCGGCTTTGACGTCGGCGAATTCCTGACCCACGCCCATGACGACAAGACCGAGGTCGAGCGTTTCAATGACGAATGGGGCATCGACACCGGTTACGAGAACCGTGGCGGCCTCAAGGCGCCGGTGGACGAAACGGCGCCACGGCGCGTCTTCCTGTTGCAGCGCAAATCGTCGAAGGTCGGTGACGGGCTGGCCAAGACCACCGGTTGGATCCGCCGTACCCTGCTCAAGAAGCGCGGGGTGCAGATGATCGCCGGGGTGAATTACGAGCGCATCGACGAAGCCGGGCTGCACATCACCGTCAATGGCGAAGCGAAGACCTTGCCGGTCGATACCATCGTCATCTGCGCCGGGCAGGAGCCGCGCCGCGAACTGCAGGCGCCGCTGGCGGCGGCGGGTATCCCGTTCACTCTGATCGGCGGCGCAGATGTGGCGGCGGAACTCGATGCCAAGCGCGCCATCGACCAGGGCACGCGCCTCGCGGCCAGCCTGTAGCCATGCCGCGCCGCAAAGCCGAAGCCGGGCTCGAACCCAACCGCCGCGCCGAGTTGCTGCGCGCAGCGGCACGGTTGTTTGTCGAGAAGGGTTTCGCGGCAACCACCACGCGGGATATTGCCGAGGCCGTTGGCATGCGTTCGGGCAGTCCGTTCTATCACTTCCGCAGCAAGCAGGAATTGCTCAAGGAGGCGATGATCGACGGCCTGGAGGCCGGACGGGCGCGCATCGCAGTTGCCATCGCCGGTGTCACCGACCCCGAGCAACGCCTGCACCTTCTGGTGCGTACGCATCTCGGAACCTTGCTGGAAGGTGTCTGCAATTCGCCGATGCTGCTCAACGAAACACGTTCGCTGGAGGTCAGCGAGCGCGCCGAGATCGCCGCCGCATTCGACCGCTACCAGGAGCCCTGGCAGGCGACGCTGGACGAGCTGGCGGCCAGCGGAAAGATACGCTCGGCCGCGCCGCCGCTACGCCTGTTCCTGTTCGGCATGCTCAACTGGTCAGGCCACTGGTATCGCCCGGATGGGCCGCTCACGGTCGATCAGTTGGCCGGCAGCGCCGTCGCAATGCTGCTCGGGCACAGCGCTCCGGAGCTGAGCCGGGCCTGAACCTGGGGAGTCCCGGGGAGCGTCGGGGGCGTGGTATTGGCCGGCAGACGCCGAATTCGCTGTATCCTGCGAGAAAAAACGGGAACGAAAATCAGCGGATGGCATCTACCCGGACTGCAAGCAAGCGAAAGGGGGCACATCATGTATCGCCTGATCTACAAGAGCCGGGTGACCAAGGAAATGGACTGGCCAGTCATTGAAGAGATCCTGCATCATAGCGAGGCCAACAATTCGCTTGCCGAGGTTACCGGGTTCCTGCTCGCCACCCGAAGCCATTTTCTTCAGGTTATCGAAGGCAGATTCGAGGACATCAACGAGACCTTCTTCCGCATCGCCCGCGACACCAGGCATGAGCGTATCCAGCTCCTCAGCTATGAAGTCGTCGACGCCCGGCTCTTCGAGTCGTGGGCAATGAAAGGTATCGGCATCCTCGATGCCAATACCGATCTGGCGCGGCAATTGATCGCCAAGTACGGCGAACAGGACGGTGGTGTCCGCTTTCCGCTGGAAGCCTGGCTGGCGTTGTCGATGATCTACGACATCCGGGCTATTCAGGAGTTGCCGGAGTGGAAGCGCTGAGGCAGCTTCCACTCCGGTCTTACTGAAACCCTGGCTGGCGCCAGTCGCCACCGGCATGAACCGTCTATCCGCTTGTACCAGCCTCGTACGATGACAGCGTCACCCCAGCGTGTGTCAGCACCTCGCGCAGTTGCTTGATGTCCGTCTTGCTGCAGGTGTTGCTGTTGTGCGGGTGATGCAGGAAGGCCTCGACCTTGTTCAGGGTGATCTTGAAGCGTGCGCCGTGGGCGGATTCGACTTCGGCGCCAAGATGGTGAAGCAGGGATTCGATTTCGCGCCAGTGAATGTTGGCGCTCGGTGGATCCTGAAAGATGCTGCGCATCAGGTGGGCATGCTTGTGGCTCATGTTGGTACTCCCGAAATTTGCACCGACATTTTATGCCTGTTGTTCCCCGAGGGGATTTCCCGTGGGTTGTGGTCGACGGTCAGGAAAGGACGATTTTCAGCAGAGCCAGGCAGAGCAGGGTGTAGCCGGCGGCAACCAGATCGTCGGCCATCACACCGAAGCCGTTCTTGACGTGTTCGTCGAAGTAGCGGGCAGGTTGCGGTTTGGTGATGTCGAAAAAGCGGAACAGTCCGAAGGCGGCAGCCTGCCACAGAAAAAGCTCCGGCGTCATGAGCAGGACCAGCCAGAAAGGCACGATTTCGTCCCAGACGATGCTGCCGTGGTCGGGGTCGCCGATCGCTTTTCCGGTTTTGTCGATAACCCATATGCCAAGCACGTATGCTGCGGTGAACAGCCCCAAAAGTTCGAAATCGGTGAAGTGCGGCTGGAACAGGTTGAAGCTCAGCCAGGCGAACAGCGTTCCGAACGTCCCGGGCGCCCACGGTGCAAGGCCGCTGCCGCAACCGCAGGCGAGAAAGTGCGCCGGGTGGGCGAAGAGGAATTTGAGGCTGGGTGCGCCTTTGGGAGATTCAGCCAAAGTGGTCGTAGCCTCGCCGGGGAAATTCGATCGGATTGCCGTCAGGGTCGAGAACCGTCACTTCGCCGGCACGGCCTTCAAGCATGCTGCCGATGCACCACAGTGGCAGTTCGAGACGCGCGGCGATCTCGCTGACGGCGTTCGTTTGCCCCGGGGGTGTAGTGAAGCAGAGTTCGTAGTCGTCGCCGCCGGTCAGTTGGCATTCGAGAGCGAGGCGCCGCAGGTCGGCATCGTAGCTTTCGCCCTTGGGCAGATGCGGGAGTTGTACCAGCCGCACGGCGGCGGCCAGCCCGGAGCGTTCACCGATGTGGCCGAGGTCGGCGAGCAGGCCATCGGAGACATCGATGGCGGCGGAAGCGACGCCGACCAGTGCCTGGCCGAGGGCGACGCGCGGCCGCGGCTTTTCCAGCGCGCCGACGCACAGACGATTCCACGGTTCCGGTAGTGCGATCCGGCTCTGCAACTGGGCGAGGCCGAGGCTGGCGAGGCCGGGGCGGCCGGAGACCCAGATCAGGTCGCCGGCTTGTGCGCCATCGCGGCGCAGCGCTTTACCGGGTTCGCATTCGCCGAGCGCGGTGATGCAGAGATTGAGCGGCCCGCGCGTCGTGTCGCCGCCGACGATATCGACGCCATATTCGGCGGCGCAGGCGAAGAACCCGGCGGCGAAAGCGGCGATCCACGGTTCGTCGACCGTCGGCAGGCTGCCGGCGAGCAGCGCCCAGCGCGGCATGGCGCCCATCGCGGCGAGGTCGGAGAGGTTGACCGCCAGTGCCTTCCAGCCGAGGTTTTTGGGGTCGGTGTCGGGCAGGAAATGCGTGCCGGCGACCAGCATGTCGGTGGTGATCGCGAGTTGCTTGCCGGGCGATGGCTGCAGCAGGGCGCAGTCATCGCCGGGGCCGAGGATCGCCGAGGGCGTCGGCCGGGCGAAATACTTGTCGATGAGGGCGAATTCGCCGGGCATCAACGGCCCTTTTTCTTGGCTTCCACTTCAACCGGCCGCACTTCGGCCGCGACCTTGTCGAGTACGCCATTGACGTACTTGTGGCCGTCGGTGCCGCCGAAGGATTTGGTCAGTTCGATGGCCTCGTTGATGATCACGCGGTAGGGCGTTTCCGGATTGTTCACCAGTTCGCAGGCGCCCATCAGCAAGACGCAGGCTTCGATCGGCGAAAGTTCCTTGAACGGACGGTCGATGTGGGTCGTGACCAGCGCCGTCAGTTTTTCCTGCTGGCCGATGACGCCACGCAGGGTGGCGACGAAGAAATCGCGGTCCGCCCTGGCAAAACCGTCCAGCTCGGGAATCTGGGCTTCGATGACGGCTTCATCGGCGCCGCCGACCCGCCATTGATAAAGGCCCTGGAGGACGAACTCGCGGGCGCGGCGGCGGGCTGATTTTGGTGGCGCCTTGGGTTCCTGCGGTTGCTCGGTGTCGCTGGCGAAAGTGGTCATTGGGCAAGTGCGTGGTGAAGATTGGCCATCTCGACAGCGGCCTGGGCGCAGTCGCGGCCCTTCTGCAGCATGCGGACTTCGGCCTGTTCGTCCGTTTCGCAGGTCAGGATGCCATTGGCGATCGGGATGCCAGAATCGAGTTGCACGTCCATGATGGCGCGGCAGGAGTCGTTGGAAACCACCTCGAAGTGGTAGGTGTCGCCGCGGATGACGGCGCCCAGGGCAACCAGCGCGTCGTACCTGGCGCTTTGCGCCATGCTTTGCAGCACGAGCGGGATTTCCAGCGCGCCCGGGACGTTGGCGATCGCCATGTCGCCGTCGGCGACCCCGAGGCGCTTCAATTCGGCGACGCAGGCCGAGAGCAGGCCTTCGCAGACCGGCAGGTTGAAACGGCTCATGACGATGCCGATGCGCAGGCCGGCGCCAGCGAGGGAATTGTCGTATTCGAGGATATTGTCGAAGCGTGACATGATTTAGAGCTCCGCGGGAGAGGGGACAAAACCGGTGACTTCGAGTTCGAAGCCGGTCATCGAGGGCATGCGGCGCGGGCTGGAGAGCAGGCGCATCTTGGTGACGCCGAGGTCGCGCAGGATCTGCGCCCCGATGCCGTAGGTACGCGGGTCCCATTTGCTCTGGGTGCGTGGCGAGTTTTTGTTCTGGCCGTTGAGGCGGGCGAGCAGTGCCTCGCCATCTTCCGGGCGATGCATCAGGACAATGACCCCGTGGCCGTTTTTGGCCAGTGCCGCCTGCGCCTGATCGATGGAAAACGATTGCGGCTTGCTCTCGGGGTCGAGGAAATCGAGCACCGACAGTGGTTCGTGGACCCTGACCAGCGTTTCCGCACTGGCCGGAATCTGGCCCTTGACCAGCGCCAGGTGCGTGGCGCCGCTGGCGCGGTCGACGTAGGCATGGAGCATGAATTCGCCGTGGGCGGTAGAAATCGTCTTGCTGGTGACGCGTTCGACCAGTTTTTCGGATCCGGCGCGGTAGTGAATGAGGTCGGCAATGGTGCCGATCTTGAGGCCATGTTCGCGCGCGAAGTCGATCAGTTCGGGCAGGCGGGCCATCGTGCCGTCATCGTTCATGATCTCGCAAATCACCGAGGAGGGTTCCAAACCTGCCATGCCGGCCAGATCACAACCGGCTTCGGTGTGTCCGGCACGAACCAGCACGCCGCCGGGACGGGCGGTGATCGGAAAGACGTGACCGGGCTGGACGATGTCGTCGGCAGTCGAGGCCTTGGCGACGGCGACCTGTATCGTCCGCGCGCGGTCGGCGGCGGAAATGCCGGTGGTGACCCCTTCGGCGGCTTCGATGGAGACGGTGAAGGCGGTGCCGTACTGGGTCTTGTTGTTGCGCGCCATTTGCGCCAGACCGAGCTTCCGGCAGCGCTCTTCGGTCAAGGTCAGGCAAATCAGTCCGCGCCCGTGCTTGGCCATGAAGTTGATCGCTTCGGGCGTGATGTGCGCGGCGGCCATGACGAGGTCGCCCTCGTTCTCGCGGTCTTCTTCGTCGACGAGGATGACCATGCGGCCTGCTTGCAACTCGGCGACGATTTCAGTGGTTGTGGCGATGGCGGGATGAGGAGACATGTGATTCCGGAAACGACGAAAATGGGGTGCCATTTTCGCAGAAACAGGCGAATGGCACATGACTTTAGTGAAACTGGTGCGCTCAGGGCGGATAGGCCTCGACCTGGATCTTCAGGCGAACTTCGTCGCCGATGAAAGGGATGCCGGTCTGCATGCCGAATTCGGAACGGCGCAGCACGCCCAGCGCATCGGCGCCGCAGCCACGCTTGCGGAGCGCCAGGTTGAGGCCGCATTTGAAGCGCGAAATCTCCAGCCGCATCAGCCGCATTTCGCCAAGCATGATCAGTTTCCCTTCGACGGCAATCGGCCGCTCCTCGTCGAACACGAAGCGCTGGCTGCGAAAGATGATGTCGGGGAAGCTCGCCACGTTGAACCAGTCGCTGCCGCGCAATACCTCGTCGCGCAGTTCGAAGCCGGTATCGAGCGAAGCGGCATCGATGCGGATTTCGATTTCGCCGGTGCGCGCTTCGGGGTCATAGCTGATCTGGCCGGAGCTGCGCCTGAACAGGCCGCGCTGAGTGGAGAAGCCCATGTGGTCAATCTCGAAGTTGGCGTAGGTGTGGCTAGAATCGATAACGTAATCGGCGGCGCTGGCGGGCAGTGCCAGAAAAGCGAGCAGGGCGAGGCAGGCTTTGATTGTCACGGTCGACCCTCGAAAAAGGGCAAAAACCATTTCTGGCGGGATGAAACTGCGACCTGGGGTGAGTGCTTGTGTTCCGAAATGTGCAAAAATTTCGCGTATGGAAGTTCAGGCTTGATTTGATAAGCAATACTCAGGTCGCGTCGAGTCTGATAGGCAGAAAGCGAACCTTCAACGTTTGGCGTGAGCGGAATACGCCGGCTTGCCGGTGTCTGTCCGCTCGACAGAAGGGTTGGGCTGGTATGGCGTCTATGCCATCTTGCCAAGAATTCCGTTCATTTCGTCCCTGGAAAAGGCTCTTAGGGTCTGCCCGCGAACATTGCCAGCAGCGCCAATTGCCAGCGAGAACGCGGTTGCTGACTCGTCATTCGGTGCTTCGATAAATGCAACCAGATCATATTGCCCAAGTGTCCAATAGATATGGGGCATGCTGGCTCCAAACTTCTTTGCCGCTTCCTTAACGGCGTCCGCGCGTTTCGTGGAGTCCTTGACGTTGCGAATTCCCTGATCCGTAAAGTTCATTAGTGCGATGTAAGTTCCCATGATTGATCTCCTCATAACAACTGGGACCTCAAGCATCCAACAGGCCGGCGGCGGTCCCGAAACGCTGGCCCAACTGCTGCTCACCAGGCCGGCCGGTCTGGCCTATCCTCTACGACACGCTCCTCCTTCCAAAGTTCTGAGTCGCACTGCCTGTCGGTGATGCCAAACGCTCTTTATGCCGCGCTGCTGGAATAGTTGCCGATGGCGACTAACAGTCGAGCAGGTAGTTGACGGCCGCGGGGAAATCGGCGACGACGTTGGCCGGCCGGATTTGCGGGTGCGTGTCATCGCCAGCGCGGAATTTACCTGTACGGACCAAGATCCCTGGTATTCCAACTGCTTGGGCGCCGCCGATGTCATCACTGAGATCGTCGCCAATCAGGATCGCCTGTTCCGGCCCTATGCCAAGTTGATCCAGTGCACTTTGAAAAAAGGTAGCGGCAGGCTTGCCGACAACTTCGGCGGTGACGCCGCTGCTGAACTCAAGGCCGTTGACAAAGGCTCCCACGTCCAATGTCAGGCCATCGCTCTCCTTGAAGTATCGATTACGCGCCATGGCGATAAAGGGATATCCGCGCATTAGCAACCGAAACGCATGATTGAGCGAGGCGAAAGAAAAATGGGGACCGGCATCCCCAAGAACCACGGCATCGGGTTCTGGGTGGCTAGGTCCGATTTCATCGACGATATCCGGATGAACCAAGTAATGCGGCCTTAACTTGCGCTGTTCCACCAGGTGTCGAGTGGCGATCACGGCGGTCTGAATTTCATCGGGTTCTATGGCAAATCCCATTTGCCGAAGGGTGGCGACGATCCGGCTGGTTGGCGAACGCGTAGTATTGGTCAGGAAGCGCAAGGGCAAGCCACTGTTACGCAAGGTACGCAAGGCGCCGACGGCGCCCGGTATCGGTTGGTCGTCGATGTGCAGCACGCCTGCAAGGTCAATCAGCACCGCTTGTGGTCTGGTGGTCAACGGCATACTAACCTTCCTGTTATCCCTGTCGGGTTGAGCGTTATGAGCGCGCTAAGTTCCTTGCTTTGGTCAGACCGACCCAATTTAATCTTTTGATCACTATGCTGGCGCTGAATGGAGCAAAGCCGACCTAAGGAAACGCTTGTTTATTCCAAATACGTCATGGCCCAAGGCCACGTCGTTCCGGCGTTCCGCCAGGGGAATTCCTGCGGTCGCAGGCCGCAATCCTTCGTTGATTCGGGTTAGCATCCCAGCTCATGCGGCACGCCCTCCTTTTCTCCGTTTTCGTCATCGCCTCCTGCGGACTGGCCTACGAACTGATCGCCGGCGCGCTGTCATCCTACCTGCTCGGCGACTCGGTGACGCAGTTCTCGACGGTGATCGGCACCTACCTGTTCGCCATGGGTGTCGGCTCTTGGCTGTCGAAATACATCACGCGCGACCTGATCGGGCGCTTTATCCAGATCGAACTGATGGTCGGCCTGCTCGGCGGCTTTTCGGCGGTCGGCCTGTTTCTGGTATTTACTTGGCTGGCGGCGCCGTTCAAGCTGGTGCTCTATCTGATGGTGTTCGGCGTCGGCGTGTTGGTCGGGTTGGAGATTCCTCTGGTCATGCGCATCCTGAAGCGCGAACTGGCGTTCAAGGAACTGGTGTCGCAAGTGCTCACTTTCGATTATCTCGGTGCGCTTGCAGTCTCCATCCTGTTTCCGCTGGTCCTCGCGCCGCAGCTCGGCATGGTGCGCACCGGCCTGCTCTTTGGTCTGCTCAACGTGGCGGTGGCGTTATGGGCGTTGCACCTGTTCCGCGATCAACTGCCGGCCCGGCGCTGGCTGGCGGTGCAGAGCTGGGCCGTCTTCGGCGCGCTGGCCGTCGGTTTTGCCGGTGCCGGGCAGCTTACGACGCTGGCCGAAACCCATCTCTATGCCGACGAAATTGTCTACGCCGAGACGACGCCCTATCAGCGCATTGTCGTCACCCGCTGGCACGACGACCTGCGCCTTTTTCTGAACAACAACCTGCAGTTCTCGTCGCACGACGAATACCGCTACCACGAGGCACTGGTTCATCCGGGACTGGCCGCGTTGCCCGGCGCGAAGCGCGTACTGGTGCTCGGTGGCGGCGACGGGCTGGCGGTGCGCGAGATTCTCAAGTATCCGAATGTCGAAGCGGTGACGCTGGTCGATCTCGATCCGGCAATGACCGAACTGTTCGCGACGGCGCCGCAACTGGTGGCCTTGAATGGCGGGTCGCTGAAATCGGAGCGCGTCCGCGTGGTCAATGCCGATGCGCTGCAATGGCTGGAAGATAGCCATGAGTATTTCGATTTCATCGTCATTGATTTTCCCGACCCGGCCAACTTTGCGCTTGGCAAGCTCTATACCTCGGCCTTCTACCGCCTGCTGGAAAAGCGGCTGTCGGCGCTCGGTCTGATCGTTGTCCAGTCGACTTCGCCGCTCTATGCCCGGCAGTCGTTCTGGTGCGTGGTGGCGACGCTCGAGGATGTCGGCTTCAAGACGGCGCCCTATCACGCGCTGGTGCCATCATTCGGCGAGTGGGGCTTCATCATTGCCGGCCGCCAGGAATTCGTGCCGGTTACCCCCCAAGGGGGCTTCCTGCGGGGCGCGGTCGACCCGGAAAAATCCCGGTTTTTGACCCCGGAGATTGTCCCCGACCTGTTCCGTTTCCCGGCCGACATGGCGCGCGTGCCCGCCGAGGTCAATCGCCTGAACAACCAGGTGCTGGTCCGCTATTTCGAGCAGGAGTGGCGCAAGGTCATTCGCTAGAGCGCATCGGCGATACCCCGGTTTTTGGAGTAATCTGGCAGCGGGACAAGTGGTCCCTGGTTCGCGCAAATGCACATTGCACACCTTTCAGTTGCCGATGCCCTGGGCAGCCTCAGAACATCCGAACATGGCTTGACCGCCGCTGAAGCGCAAAGGCGCCTTCAGGAATACGGCGGCAACTGCATCGAGGCGGTCGGCGGCGAAGCGCAGTGGCGGCGCTTCCTGCGCGAGTTCACGCACTTCTTCGCCTTGATCCTGTGGCTGGCTTCCGGGCTGGCCTTTTTCGCCGAGTCGCGCAGTCCGGGCGAGGGCATGTGGCAGCTCGGCGTCGCCATCGTCGCCGTCATCCTGATCAACGGTTCGTTCTCCTTCTGGCAGGAATATCGCGCCGAGCGCGCCATTGCCGCCCTGCGCAAGCTGCTCCCGCAGTACGTCAGAGTCATGCGCGACGGGCAACTGGTCACACCCGCCGCCGAATGTCTGGTTCCCGGGGACGTCATCCTGATCGAAGAGGGCGATAACGTGCCGGCGGATTGCCGATTGATTTCCGGCGACGGTGTCCGGGTGAATGCGTCGACGATCACCGGCGAGTCGATACCCAAGGCGCGCCTGCCGGAAAGCGTCGCTGGCGAGAACCCTCTCGACATGAAAAACCTTCTGCTGGCAGGGACTTCGCTGGTTTCCGGTCAGGGACGGGCGATTGTCTTTGCCACCGGCATGCGCACCGAATTCGGCAAGATTGCCCACCTGACGCAGACAGTGGAGAAGAGCGCCTCGCATCTGCAGCAGGAAATCATCCGCCTGTCGAAACTGGTCGCCATCTTCGCGACGACGCTGGGTCTCGTATTCTTCGCCATCGGCATATTGATCGGATTGCCGTTCTGGATCAACCTGATGTTCGCCATCGGCATCATCGTCGCCAATGTTCCGGAGGGGCTCTTGCCGACGGTCACCCTGTCGCTGGCCATAGCCACCCAGCGTATGGCCAGGCGCAACGCGCTGGTGCGCCACCTGCCGGCGGTCGAGACGCTGGGGGCGACCACAGTCATCTGCAGTGACAAGACCGGCACCCTGACCGAGAACCGGATGACCGTGCAGCAGGTTTTTCTCGACGGGGTGCTGTACGACCGTGCGACGTCGGCCGGGGAGCAAAATCTTGGGCAACTGCTGCGCAACGCCCGGTACTGCAACAATCTCAAACGTAGTCAGCGAGAAGGGCGGACGGTCTGGCTGGGTGATCCGATGGAAGTTGCGCTGGCCGCGTTCGCGAAGGAAATGGGGGATTCCGGGGAAGCTAGGATACTCGGCGAACTGGCCTTCGACAGCGACCGTCGCCGCATGTCGGTGATCGTCGAAAACAACGGGGAGCGCTGGTTGTACTGCAAGGGTGCGCCGGAAGTGGTCATGCCTTTATGCGCAAATTTCGAACATGGTGACAGCGAAGCTCCGCTGAATGATGCGGTGCAAAAGCAGTTTTCCAGGGCGCAGGAGATCATGGCGGATTCCGGCTTGCGGGTGCTGGCTTTCGCCTGTCGCAAGCTTGCGCTCGCTGAGGCGCCGCTGGAACAGGAGATGGTGTTTTCCGGACTGATCGGCCTCCAGTATCCGCCGCGGACTGAAGTGCCGGAGGCGATTGCGCGCTGTCGGCTGGCCGGCATCAAGGTCATCATGGTCACCGGAGATCATCCCCACACCGCCCTTGCCATCGCCCGCGAAATCGGCCTGGTTCAGGGAGCGCAGCCGACAGTCCTGCTCGGTGAAACCTTGCGCAGGATGACTCCGGCGCAACTGCAGATTGCGCTCGACAGTCCGGAAATAATTTTCGCCCGGGTAACCGCCGAACAGAAGATGCTGGTGGTCAAGGCGCTCAAGAACAAGGGGGAAATCGTTGCCGTGACCGGGGATGGCGTGAATGACGCGCCGGCACTCAAGATTGCCCACATCGGCATTGCCATGGGTATCTCGGGGACCGACGTGGCCAAGGCCGCGGCCGACATCATCCTGCTCGATGACAATTTCGCGAGCATCGTGAATGCCGTTGAAGAAGGACGGGCGGTTTTCGAGAACATACGGAAATTCCTGACCTACATCCTGACTTCGAACATTCCCGAGCTCATTCCCTTCCTGGCCTTTGTCCTGTTCAAGATTCCACTGCCGCTAACCATCATCCAGATTCTCGCCGTCGATCTCGGCACCGATATGCTGCCGGCACTGGCGCTTGGCGCCGAGCGCCCCGATCCCGGGCTGATGCGGCAGCCCCCGCGCCCTGCCCGCGAACGGCTACTGTCGTGGCCGCTTCTGGCGCGCGCCTATCTCTGGCTGGGCATGCTCGAAGCCGGTGTCTCGCTGGCGGTTTTTTTCCTTGTTCTGCAACTGGCCGGCTGGCGCTACGGCGAGGTGCTCGCCACGGATGATCCACTCTATATGCAGGCGACGACCGCCTGCCTGGCCGGCATCGTGCTGGCGCAGATGGTGAATGTTTTCATGTGCCGCCATCCAAGAGAATCGGCGCTGAGTCTTTCCGTATTGCAAAATCCGCTCATGATGCTCGGGCTGGTCGTCGAGTTCGGACTCCTGATGCTGATTGTCTACACCTCGCCGGGTAACCAGATTTTTTCGACACGAGCATTCGATAGCGGCGTGTGGGCCGCGGCATTACCTCTCGCGCTGGGATTCGGCGTTCTCGAAGAGTTGCGCAAATGGCTGGTTCGCCGGCAGACCCGAAGGGCATGACGAGTCATCCGTCATCCGCTTTCCGGTGGGTGCATGTTAGGATCACGACTTAACCGGATTTTGCTGTGCCTTCGCTGTCCGAATAATGTCACGCCGACCATCTCGCCCCGCTATTTTGGTTCGGATAATTCAAGGTTGCCGAGAATGAAGTACCTGCTGCTCATCACTTTTGTCGCCGTGATCTGGTGGGTCTGGAAAAAGCGTTCGCTGCAGCCCGGGCCGCGCCCGACGCCTGCATCCCGCGATCCGGAACTGATGGTGGTCTGCGCGCACTGCGGTGTGCATTTGCCGAAGAGCGACAGCGTTGCTGAAAACGGCGCATATTTCTGCTCGGACGCGCATCGGCTTGCGGCAAAAGTTCCGGCGGACCATGACTGACTGGTTGTCCGCAACCTGGGAGGCCAGTTGGCGTCCCTTCCAGTACTTCAATCTTTATCGCCTGATCCTGGCCGGCCTGGTCCTGCTGGCAGCCTTGTTGCCCGAGGGCTGGATCGCTTTGCTGCATCTGAGCTACTCGCTGACCTTCATGCTGGCGGCACTGGCTTATCTGGCGGTGGTCGCAGTCGGATTTCTGGCATCGATCAATTGGCAGCGCCGTTTCAACTTCCAGCTTTCGCTCCAGGTGTTTACGGATGTGCTGGCCATTGGCGTGTGGATGTTCGCCACCGGCGGCGTCGGTGGTGGCGTCGGCACCCTCATGCTGGTTTCGCTGGCCACCGCCAGTCTGGTCGGTCGCGGCCGACTGGTGCTTTTCTACGCCGCGCTGGCCACGCTGGCAACGCTGGGTGGTCAGGTTTTCGGCGTACTCTTCCGCAACTTCGAACCGGCGATGATCGTTCAGGCCGGGCTTCTCTCAGCGGGATTTTTCGCGACGGCCATCCTCGCGCGACTGCTCGGCCAGCGCTTGATGGTCAACGAGGAACTGGCGCGACAGCGCGGCATCAGTCTGGAAAACCAGAGCAGGATCAGTCAGCGGGTCATCGAGCGGATGCATGATGGTGTTCTGGTGGTGGACAGCGCCGGGCAGATCCAGAGGCACAATCCGATGGTCGCGGAAATGCTCGGCGCAGCACCCGCACCCGGCGTGCAACTCGCCGACTACTGTGCTCCGCTGGCTGCGGCGATGGAAAAATGGGAAACATTGGCGGTGGCGACCACGGAATTCACCCCGGCTACGGGCGGTGAACTGCGTGCCCGTTTCGAACAGACGACCAGCAGCGCGGGCGAGGTTCTGGTCTATCTCGAAGACCTTGGGCGCATTCAGGAGCGTGCGCAGCAATTGAAATTGGCAGCTTTGGGGCGGTTGACCGCGAGCATCGCCCATGAAATCCGTAACCCGCTGTCAGCCATCGGCCATGCCGGCGAGTTGCTGCGCGAGGAGCGGCGGGGTGCCATGCAGGATCGCCTGTTGAAAATCCTGTCGGACAATGTGGCGCGCCTGAACCGGATCGTCGCCGATGTCCTCGAGCTTGGCCGACGCGACCGGATGCAGACTGAATACCTGTCCCTGCGCGATTTTTGCGACCAGCTTGTCGATGAATTCGTGAGTTTCCAGGGGGTAGCCGTCGGCGTGATCGTGCTCAAGGTGGACGATGATTGCGGAATCTGTTTCGATCGTACGCATCTGCACCAGATCTTGTGGAATCTACTGGATAATGCCCTACGCCATGGCCGGAATCTGCCCGGAAGCGTTTGCCTGCGGGCAGGTGCCGGCAAGGTGGCCGGGACGGTTGAATTGCACGTTATCGACGATGGCGGTGGCGTGCCGGAGGCCGAAAGAGCCCAGATATTTGAGCCGTTCTTCACCACGCACCATCTCGGAACCGGACTTGGGCTGTTCATCGCCCGCGAGTTGTGCGAGGCGAACGGCACCAGCCTGGATCTTGTTTCCGAGGCGGATGGCGGCCATTTCATTCTTGTTGGGAGAAGCGATACATGTCAGTTGCCCGAAGCGACAGGCGCCCACGCGGTGCATTGAGCCGCGTGCTGGTCGTTGATGACGAGCCGGATATCCGTGAGCTGATCGACCTGACGCTGTCGCGCATGGGGCTGGCTGCAGCCTGCGCGGGCAGCGTCGCCGAGGCGCGGGCGTGCCTCGCCGATGGCGACTTCGATCTTTGTCTGACTGACATGCGCCTGCCGGACGGCGATGGCCTCGAGATCGTCCGCTTTATCGCCGAACAGCGTGCGCAGATGCCGGTGGCGGTGATCACCGCCTACGGCAGTACCGAAAATGCGGTTGCGGCGCTGAAGGCCGGCGCCTTCGACTATCTGGCCAAGCCGGTCGGTCTCGATCAGTTGCGCGCCCTCGTCAAGTCGGCGCTGCGCGTGCCGGACAGCGAGGGCGGGGATGATCCCTTGCAATCGTTGATCGGCGAATCGGCGGCGATGGATCAGGTCCGGGCGCTGATCGAGAAACTGGCGCGCAGCCAGGCGCCGATCTATGTCTCCGGTGAGTCCGGCAGTGGCAAGGAACTCGCCGCACGTCTGGTGCATGCGCGCAGTGCGCGCGCTGCTGGGCCTTTTGTTCCGGTCAACTGCGGTGCGATCCCGGAAAACCTTATGGAGAGCGAATTCTTCGGCTATCGCAAGGGCGCGTTCACCGGCGCCGAGAGTGATCGCGAGGGTTTCTTTCAGGCGGCAAATGGCGGCACATTATTCCTCGATGAAGTGGCGGATTTGCCGCTCGCCATGCAGGTCAAGCTGCTGCGGGTGATTCAGGAAAAAAAGGTACGCAAGGTTGGCATGGCAATCGAGGAGCCGGTCGATGTCCGCATCATCTGCGCGACCCATCGGAACTTGAAGGACTGTGTTGAAAAGGGCAGTTTCCGCCAGGACCTGTATTACCGCCTGAACGTCATCGAATTGCACATGCCCTCGCTCCGCGAACGGATGGAGGATATTCCGGTGCTGGTCGCGGCCTTGTTGAACAAACTCTCCGGCGACACGGTTCCGCTGGTATCCCCGGCGGCCCTGCAGGCGCTTGCCGCCTATCCCTTCCCCGGCAATGTGCGCGAACTGGAAAATATCCTGGAGCGGGCAACGGCGCTCTATTCAGGGTCGGCGATCGAGGCGGATGACCTGCAACTGGCGCCTGATGAAATGGGCGGCGAAAGCCCGGGGCGTGGCAGCGAAACACTCGATGATTACCTTAACCGGCTCGAGCGGCAGGCGATCCTGGAGGCCTTGCAGAAGACCGATGGCAACCGGACAGCAGCGGCGCGCCTGCTCGGCGTGACCTTCCGCTCGATGCGCTACCGCCTGGAACGTCTGGGAATCGACTGATGCGCTGGCGGGGCGATGGCTGGCTGAAGGGTACGCGTTGGGTGTTCTCGCCTAATCAGGGCGAAAGACCCGCAGGCAGCGAGGTTTCGCTGATCGTGCTGCACAATATAAGCCTGCCGCCGGACGATTTCTCGGGCAACTGGGTCGAGCGATTTTTCCTCAACCGTCTGGACCCGCAGGCGCATCCCTATTTTTCGACCATCGCCAAGCTTCAGGTTTCGGCCCATTTCCTGATTCGCCGCGACGGACAGGCGATCCAGTTCGTCGCTTGCGACCGGCGCGCCTGGCACGCCGGCCAGTCGGCCTGGCAGGGGCGGGAAAACTGCAACGATTACTCGGTCGGGATCGAACTCGAGGGCAGCGACAGCCAGCCCTTCACGGTAGCGCAGTACGCGGCGCTATGGTCGCTGATCCGGAAACTCCAGGCGCGTTATCCGATCGCCGCACTGGCCGGCCATTGCCATGTAGCCCCCGGGCGCAAGACCGACCCCGGGTCGTATTTCGACTGGGCCGGCGTGCGTGCGCGCTTTCCCACCCTCCGGTTAGCGGCCGAAATAGCCGGCTAGACGGTCGACCGCCTCGGCCAGCCGGTCGATGCCGGTGGTGTAGGCAAAACGGATATGCCTTTCCGGCGCGTTGCTGCCGAAGTCGAGCCCCGGCGTGGCGGCAACGCCGACCTTTTCCAGCAGGTCGCGGGCTAGCGTGAAGCTGTCGTCGGACAGGCCTGAACAATCGCAATACAGGTAGAAGGCACCTTCCGGGCGGGCGGTGATGCGGAAGCCGATGTTTTCGAGAGCCGGTGCGAGGAAGTCCCGGCGTTTCCTGAATTCAGCACGCCGCGCTTTGAGAATGGCGATGGTTTCCGGCGAAAAAGCTGCCAGGGCGGCATGTTGCGCCGGCGTCGACGGACAGAGAACCAGGTTCTGCGCCAGTTTCTCGACGTCGCGGACATAAGGCTCGGGAATCACCATCCAGCCCAGTCGCCAGCCGGTCATCTGGAAATACTTGGAAAAACTGTTGATGACCCAGATGTCGTCGCCAGCGGCGCAGGCGGACGGAGCATCGGTCTCATATGTCAGACCGTGGTAGATCTCGTCGACCAGAAAATGGGCGTCGTTCTCGCGACAGGCTGCGGCCAGCGCCTCGATCTCGGGGAGTGTCAGCAGGGTGCCGGTCGGATTGGCCGGTGAGGCGACCAGCAGGCCGGCAGTGTCGGCGTTCCAGTGGGGGCGGAGCAGTTCGGGGGTCGGCTGGAAGTTGGTTTCCGGCCCGACCGGGATGTTCCGCGGTCGACCTTCGTAAACCCGCAAAATATGGCGATTGCACGGGTAGCCGGGGTCGGCCAGCAGCCACTCGCGGCCCGGCTCGGCCAGGCAGGCGAAGGCCAGGTTCAGCGCCCCGGACGCGCCGTTGGTGACGGCGATGCGGCTAGCCGGAACGGCCACGCCATAGCGGCTGCGATAGAAATTCGCGATCGCCTCGCGCAGCTCGGGCAGGCCGAAAGCCTGGGTATAGAGCGTTTTGCCACTTTTTATGGCGTCGACCGCGGCATTCGCAATCGGCGCCGGTGTCGGGAAATCCGGCTCGCCAACTTCCATGTGGATGATGTCGCGGCCCGCGGCCTGCAACTGGTGGGCGCGGGTGAATAGTTCGACCACGTGGAAGGGTTCGATGTCCGCGAGGCGACTGGCGGGGCGGTAAGTCATGGCATTCCTCAAATGAAACGGCCGCCCGGAGGCGGCCATTCGATCATGGCGTACGGGTGAAGATCAGGCGGCGTCCTTGAAGATGCCCATTTCGAACAACTCGCGCTTGAGCACCAGTTCGCGCGGCATTTTCTCGCCCATCTTGTCGAACCATTCCTTGTGGCCGGCCAGTTCGGCTTTCCAGGCATCGGCATCGATGGTGGTGAGGGCGTCGAACTCGGCCTTGGTGATATCGAGGCCTGTCCAGTCGATGTCCTCGAATTTGGGCATCCAGCCGAGCACGGTTTCCTTGGCGGTGATGGTCCCCTTGCAGCGTTCGACGATCCACTTCAGGACGCGCATGTTCTCGCCGAAACCCGGCCACATGAAGTCGCCCTTCTCGTCCATGCGAAACCAGTTGACGCAGAAGATCTTCGGCGATTCATCGACGGTCTTGCCCATGCGCAGCCAGTGGTTGAAATAGTCGCCCATGTGGTAGCCGCAGAACGGCAGCATGGCGAACGGGTCGCGGCGGACGACGCCCTGCTGGCCGAAGGCGGCGGCTGTGGTTTCGGAGCCCAGCGTGGCGGCCATGTAGACACCGTAGTTCCAGTTGAAGGCTTCGTAGACCAGTGGCACGGTGGTGGCGCGGCGGCCGCCGAAGATGAAGGCGGAGATCGGCACGCCGGACGGGTCTTCCCAGGCGGGGTCAACGGACGGGCACTGGCTGGCCGGCGCGGTGAAGCGCGAATTCGGATGCGCGGCCTTCTTGCCGGCCTTGCCGTCTTCCGGTGTCCAGTCCTTGCCCTGCCAGTCGATCAGGTGATCCGGCGCCTGCTTGGTCAGGCCTTCCCACCAGACATCGCCATCGTCGGTCAGCGCGACATTGGTGAAAATGATGTTTTCCTTGAGCGTGGCCAGCGCATTGAAGTTGGTCTTCTCGGAGGTGCCGGGGGCGACGCCGAAGAAGCCGGCTTCCGGGTTGATGGCGTAGAAGCGGGTGACGCCGTCCTGGTCGATGCGCGGCTTGATCCAGGCGATGTCGTCGCCGATGGTGGTGATGTTCCAGCCGCCCAGGGTCTTCGGCGGGATCAGCATGGCGAAGTTGGTCTTGCCGCAGGCCGACGGGAAGGCGGCGGCGACATAGCTCTTTTCACCTTGCGGGGACTCGACGCCGAGGATCAGCATGTGCTCGGCCAGCCAGCCCTGGTCGCGCGCCATGTTCGAGGCGATGCGTAGCGCGAAGCACTTTTTGCCGAGCAGGGCGTTGCCGCCATAGCCGGAGCCGTAGGACCAGATTTCACGGGTTTCCGGGTAATGCACGATGTACTTGACGGTCGGGTTGCACGGCCAGGCGACGTCCGGCTGGCCGTCGGCGAGCGGGGCGCCGACGCTGTGGATGCAGGGAACGAATTCGCCAGCGCTGCCAAGTACGTCAAAAACCTTGCTGCCCATGCGGGTCATCGTGCGCATATTGACCACGACGTAGGGGGAATCCGAGATTTCAACGCCGATGTGGGCGATCGGCGAGCCGAGCGGGCCCATGCTGAAGGGGATGACGTACATGGTGCGGCCCTTCATGCAGCCCTTGAACAGGCCATTGAGGGTCTCGCGCATCTTGGCGGGCTCTTCCCAGTTGTTGGTCGGGCCGGCGTCTTCCTTGGTGGCGGCGCAGATGTAGGTGCGGTCTTCGACACGCGCCACATCGGACGGGTCGGAGAAGGCAAGGAAGGAGTTCTTGCGCTTCTGTTCGTTGAGCTTGATCAGCGTGCCCGCTTCGACCATTTCGGCGCACAGGCGGTCATATTCTTCCTGCGAGCCATCGGCCCAGTAAATACGAGCCGGCTGGGTGAGCGCGGCGATTTCGGCGACCCATTTCTTCAGGCCTTCGTGTTTGACGTAGTCAGGTGCATTCAGCGGGACGGTCATGGCGGTGTATCTCTCTAAGTTGCGGAAATAACAAGGTTTTACGCCAGTCGCCGGAAGTTGTCACCAGGGTTGCGGGCAGCAAGGAAAAGGTCGGCTGGGCAGCGCGTAATTATGCATCAAATCAGGGTCAGCACCTATTTGACCTTGCCCTTCTACGTAATTTCCGAGATGTTTTACGGCAAACTTGCGTGGTATCGTTTGCCGCTTCAGAGAGTCGTATTCGACGATACTAAATGGAGCAAGGCATGGATTCCCGGCAACTTCGCGAAGCAGCGCTTTATTATCACCGCCATCCCAAACCGGGCAAGATTGCGGTCACCCCGATCAAGCAACTCACCAACCAGTACGACCTGTCGATGGCGTATTCGCCCGGGGTGGCTTTCGCCTGCGAGGAAATCGTCGCCGATCCGCGCGAAGCCAGCACCCTGACTTCACGGGCCAATCTGGTCGGTGTCATAACCAATGGCACCGCGGTTCTCGGCTTGGGCGCGATTGGCCCGCTGGCCGCCAAGCCGGTGATGGAAGGCAAGGGCGTGCTGTTCAAGAAGTTTGCCAATATCGATGTTTTCGATCTGGAAATCGAAGAGCGCGACCCGGACAAACTGGTCGATATCATTGCTTCACTGGAGCCGACCTTCGGCGGTATCAACCTCGAAGACATCAAGGCGCCAGAATGCTTCTACATCGAGAAGAAGCTGCGCGAGCGGATGAAGATTCCGGTCTTCCACGACGATCAGCACGGCACGGCCATCGTCGTCGGCGCGGCCATCCTGAATGGCCTGCATTTGATTGGCAAAGACCTGTCGACCGTAAAGGTCGTGACCTCGGGGGCGGGTGCCGCGGCACTGGCCTGTCTCGACCTGCTGGTCATGCTCGGTGTGCCGGCGGCGAACATCTGGGTTACCGACATCAAGGGCCTGGTCTATGAAGGTCGCGTCGAGGAAATGGACGAGATCAAGGCGCGCTATGTCAAAAAGACCGATGCCCGCACGCTGGGCGAGGTGATTGAAGGCGCCGACGTCTTCCTCGGCCTGTCGGCCGGCGGCGTGCTGAAACCGGAGATGGTCGCCAAGATGGCGGCCAATCCGCTGATCATGGCCCTGGCCAACCCGACGCCGGAGATTTCGCCGGAACTGGTCAAGAGCGTACGCAACGACGCGATTATCTGTACCGGCCGTTCGGATTACCCGAACCAGGTCAATAACGTATTGTGTTTCCCCTTCATTTTCCGCGGGGCGCTCGATGTCGGGGCGACGACGATTACCGAAGAAATGAAGATGGCCGCCGTCAAGGCGATTGCCGAACTGGCGCGCGCCGAGCAGTCGGAAGTGGCGGCCCGGGCGTACGGCGAGAAAGTGGCCAGCTTTGGCCCGGAATATCTCATTCCGAATCCTTTCGATCCGCGTCTGATCGTCAAAATCGCGCCAGCCGTGGCGCGCGCCGGCATGGATTCAGGTGTTGCAACGCGCCCGATCACCGACTGGCAGGCTTACACCCAGGGTCTCAATGAGTTTGTTTATCACTCGGGCATGATCATGAAGCCGGTCTTCTCGCAGGCCAAGATGGCGCCGAAGCGCATCGTCTTTGCCGAGGGCGAGGATGAACGTGTGCTGCGAGCGGTGCAGGTGATCCGCGACGAAGGGATTGCCAGCCCGATCCTGATCGGACGGAGCAGCGAGATTCAGCACCGGATCGATGTGGCTGGCCTGCGCATTCGCGAGGGCGAGGACTTTGAGGTTATTCACGCTGACGGTTGCGAATTTTTCGACCAGCATTTTGACGAGTTCTGGCAGGCCTATTACCATTTGACGGAGCGCAAAGGCGTCTCTCCAGATTATGCGCGTCGCGAAGTGCGCCGCCGGGCAACGCTTTACGGGTCATTGATGGTTCACCTTGGCTACGCGGATGGATTGATCTGCGGCACCTTCGGTCGCCACGAAGCGCACCGCGGGTATGTCCAAAGCGTGATTGGAACGCAGCATGATCTGGATCGCTACTACACGATGAACCTGTTGATGTTGCCGGGTCGGACGGTGTTCATTGCCGATACCTATGTCAATTATGATCCGACGGCCGAGCAGCTTGCCGACATGACCCTGCTGGCGGCCGAGGAAATCCGCAATTTCGGTATTCAGCCCAAGGTGGCATTGCTCTCGCACTCCACCTTTGGTACAGGGAATACGCCGACTTCGATCAAGATGCGCGAAGTGCTGTCCATGCTCAACAAGCGGGCGCCGCAGCTTGAGATCGAAGGCGAAATGCACGGCGATGCCGCGCTGGACGAACAAATTCGCCTGGCAGCCTTCCCCAATTCACGTCTCAGGGGGCAAGCCAATCTGCTCGTCATGCCGACACTGGACGCCGCCAATATCTCGTTCAACCTGCTCAAGGTGGCGGCCGGCGACAATTTGACGGTCGGACCCATCCTGCTCGGAGCGGCGCGCCCGGTGAATATCCTGACGCCGACAGCTACCGTGCGCCGCATCGTTAACATGACGGCGCTAACCGTTGTCGACGCCAGTTGACATATATTCTTAAGTTATGCGGCTATCTATCTATTTTTATTGATTTTTGCGACCCCCTTGCTAAACTAGGCTAGAATTCGTAAGGTACTGGCGGGAGAGAGCAAATGAAACAAGGATTTAAGGCGGTTGTGCTTTTTGGCGCGTTGCTCGGTTTTGGGCTGGGAGCCCAGAGCCATGCGGCAACGGATACGAAGAAGACATCGCAGGTGGCGAAAAAAGCTGATGCCAAGGCAACCGCAGGCGCCAAGCACGCCGGCAAGACTGCCGCGTTGCCGGCCAGCAAATCTGGGGCTACCCACACCAAGGCGGCCGCGGGCAAGGCGCCGACAAAATCGGCCAGCCATTCCGCCGGCAAGAAATCTTCAGTGAAACATGCCAGCGCCAGCCATGCGGGGTCGAAAAAGTCGCCGCACAAGGTGGCCATGGTTGACGTGGACCCGACCCACCTCGCGCTTTACTCGGCCTCGGCGCTGGTCATCGATCAGGAAACCGGCCATGCGCTGCTCGAGAAGCAATCGGGCACCATTGTGCCGATCGCCTCGATTTCCAAGCTGATGACCGCCATGGTCGTTCTCGACGCCAAACTCGACATGAATGAAGTCATCGCGATTGGCGATGATGATGTCGACGGACTCAAGGGTACCCGTTCCCGCCTGCCGGTCGGTACGACCATGACGCGTGAGACGGCTATGCTGCTCGCCCTCATGTCCTCCGAGAACCGTGCGGCAAATTCGCTGGGTCGTCACTATCCGGGCGGCTTGCCGGCTTTCGTGAAGGCCATGAACCAGAAGGCGCAGGCCTTGGGCATGATCAATTCGCGTTTCGAGGAACCGACCGGACTGTCGAGCAACAACGTGTCCACCGCGCATGATCTGGCGCGCATGGTGGCTGCTGCCGCGCGCTATCCCGAAATTCGCAACTTCTCGACCACCGGCGAGGCGCGCGTCGAACTCAACGGTCACATCCGCGACTTCCACAATACCAATGCACTGGTGCGCAACGACAACTGGGAGATCGGCGTTTCGAAGACAGGTTACATCTCCGAAGCCGGCCGCTGCCTGGTGATGCAGGCGCGGGTGGCTGACAAGCCGGTCGTCATCGTCCTGCTCGATTCCGCCGGCAAGATGACGCGGGTCGGCGATGCCAACCGGATCAAGCGCTGGATGGAAAGCGCGAGCCTGACGCCTGATCGGCGCCCGGCCTGAGTTTATTCGGCTTGGAAATCACGGGCTGCCTGCGGGCAGCCCTTTTTTATGTCAACGTCACCTCCGGTACGGTGACGGTATTCCTTGTGGATTTGTGCCGGTGTAGCCGAGGGCGCGTGAGACGGCCTCGGCGGCCTTTCTGACTTGGGTGGCCCACGCCGGATCGTGGCGGTCGGACGGTGCGGAAACCGAGAGCGCAGCGACGATCCGGCCTTCTTCGTCGTGAATCGGCGCGGCGACGCACTTGAGGCCGTTTTCCGCTTCCTCGTCGTCGTAGGCGATGCCATGCCGGCGGACCTTGTCGAGTTCCTTCTCCAGCGCCGCCAGCGTTGTCAGCGAGCGCTGGGTCTTGCCCGGCAGGCCAGTGCGCCGCGCGTAGTCGCGAACCTGCTGCGGCGAATCGGCAGCCAGAAAGAGCTTGCCGAGCGAGGTAAGGTGTAGCGGCGCGCGTCCGCCGACCAGGTAGACAACGCGCACCAGCGCGCTTCCGGAAGAGGTGCGCTCGATATAGACGATCTCATCGTCATGCCGGGCGCCGAGGTTGATCGCCTCGCCGATGGATTCGCGCAAGGATTGCATGAAGGGGAGTGCAACTTCGCGCACGCTGATCCGCGATTTGACGATGTTCCCGAGTTCGAGAAGGCGGATGCCGAGGCGATAGGTGCCGGCATCCTGGCGCTCGACAAAACGCGCCGTGGTCATCGCCGCGAGAATCCGGTGGGCGGTGGACGGGTGCAGTTCGGTGGTGCTGGCCAGGTACTTGAGACTGGCTGGCTCCGGTGATGCGGCAAGGGCGTCGAGGAGCGTCATCATGCGCTCGATGACCTGGATCGAGCCGGGTGCTTTGGCAGATCCGCTGGCAGCTTCGGACAACTGGATTCCTTTATTGGTGTGGTTTGAGTAGCATTAGCCACTTTCTCTCTTGTGCGCCGCAATATTAGCATGCGCTTGGCCCTCTACGTTACCTGCCTGGTCGATCTGATGCGCCCGTCGATCGGCTTCGCCAGCCTGCGCCTGCTCGAAAATCTCGGTTGCGAAGTGGTCGTGCCGCCCGGCCAGACCTGTTGCGGTCAACCCGCGTGGAGCGCCGGAAATCGCGATCTGGCAGGCGATTTGGCGCGCCAGGCGATTGCCGGACTGGAAAGCTACGATTACGTGGTGATTCCCTCCGGCTCCTGCGCCGACCATATCCGCAACGCCTATCCGCAGTTGCTGACCGCTGACCCGGCCTGGGCGGCACGGGCGCAGGCTGTGGCAGGGCGTACCTACGAACTCAGCAGTTTCCTGAACGAGGTGCTCAAGCCGGAAAGTCTTCCCGGCGAGTTTTCCGGCAGCGTCACCTATCACGATTCCTGCAAGGGACTGCGCGGTTTGGGCATTAAGCAGCAGCCCCGGGCGCTGCTGGCCAGGGTGCGCGGGCTGTCGCTCGCCGAGATGAAAGACTGCGAGGAATGCTGCGGCTTCGGCGGGGCGTTTGCGGTGCGCTTCGGCGACATATCGACGGCCATCGTCGACCGCAAGTGCGAATCGATTGCCGCTGTTGGCGCCGATGCAGTGGTCGGCGGCGATCTTGGTTGTCTGCTCAATATCGAAGGACGCTTGCGCCGCCGTGGTGATCTGCGTACGCAGGTGCTGCATCTGGCCGAAGTGCTGGCTGGCCCGGAGCCAAGGTGAAGGCGGCCATGCATTCGCAGGCGATGTTTTTCCGGGCGCGCGCCGCTGCGCAGGTCGGCAACAAAGGGTTGCAGAAGGCGCTGGAAAAAGCCAAGCCGCTGTTTGTCGGCAAGCGCGCCAAGGGCATCGCGGGGCTGGCCGATGATGGTCTCGATTTCACTGAATTGCGCGCAGCCTGCACAGCGATTCGCAGGCGCGTCGTCGACGACCTGGATGTCTGGCTGGAGATCTTCGAGGAACGCGCGCGTGCCGGCGGCGCCGAGGTGCTGTGGGCGCGTGACGGCGACGAAATCTGCCGTCAGGTAATCGATATTGCGCAGCGCCACGGCGTCAGCAAGGTGGTCAAGTCGAAGTCGATGCTCTCCGAGGAGGCCGGACTCAACGAGGCGCTGAGCGCCGCCGGCATCCAGCCGGTCGAAACCGATCTCGGCGAATACATCGTGCAACTGGCGGGCGAGGCGCCGTCGCACATCATCGCCCCGGCCATTCACAAGACGCTGGGCGAGGTCGAGGCGCTGTTCGCCGAGCACCACGGGCGGCCCGGGCAAGCGCGCACCGCGGCCGACATTCCGTTGCTGGCGGCGGAGGCGCGGGCCGTCCTGCGCCAGCACTTCCTGTCGGCCGAAATGGGCATTTCCGGCGCCAATTTCCTGATCGCCGAAAGCGGCTCGGCGGCACTGGTCACCAACGAAGGCAACGGCCGCATGGTGACGACGCTGCCCAAGGTGCATGTCGTCATCACCGGCATCGAGAAGATCGTCCCGACGCTGGAAAATTTCGCGACCCTGATGCGCTTGCTGCCGCGCTCGGCGACCGGGCAGAGCATTTCAAACTATGTTTCGCTGTTGACCGGAACACGCGGTGCCGACGAAACCGAAGGCCCGGAAAAGACCGTTTTCATTCTGGTCGACAACGGGCGGGCGGCGCTTGCCGGGTCGGATTTTGCCGACATGCTGCGCTGCATCCGTTGCGGCGCCTGCATGAACCATTGCCCGGTCTATTTCTCGCTCGGCGGCCACGCCTACGGCTGGGTCTATCCGGGGCCGATGGGTTCGGTGCTGACGCCGCTGTACACCGGTATCGAAAACGCGCTCGATCTGCCGCACGCGTCGACCGGCTGCAACCAGTGCGGCAGTGTCTGCCCGGTCAATATCCCGCTGCCGGCGCTGATGCACCGCCTGCGCGAAATCCAGCACGAGCGCGCCCTGCGCCCGTGGCGCGAGCGCTTCGCCCTGCGTGCCTGGGGCTGGCTGGCAGCGCGTCCCGGTCTTTATCGCCTGCTGACCCGGCTTACCGCGCGCTACCTGTGCTGGCTGGCCGACGACAGCGGGCGCATTCGCGTTCTCGGTCTGGCGCCCGGCTGGACCGACGAGCGCGATTTGCCGGCGCCGCTGGGCAAGACTTTTCACGAACTTTACGCAGCAAGAAAGAGAGCTTGAACATGGAATTTGCACCTGAAGGCCCGAAAGCCATCCCCTTGTGGATTAATGGCCACGCCTTTCTGACCGTCGCCGATAACTTCTACGAGGTTGTCAATCCGGCCACCGGCGAAGCGCTGTATCGGGTGCCGCTGTGCGGCGCGGCGGAGGCGCTTGAGGCGGTGACCGCGGCGCGCGGCGCGCAGCCGGGCTGGGCGGCGCTGACGCCGGAATCGCGGCAGGCGTACCTGAATGCCTTGGCCGAGGCGCTGGATCGCTACACCGGCCATTTCGCCAAGCTGCTGCGTGAGGAGACCGGTTTCGCCGAAGCTGAAGCGCTGGCTGAAGTGGCGGCCGCCGTGGCGGCGCTGCGTGGTGTCTCCGTTGGTCAGACTGGCGTCGTCGCCATCGTCGTCGATGCCACGCGGCCGCTGGCCGGCTTTGCCGAGGCAGCGGCGCCGGCGCTGCGGGCGGGGGCGAGCGTGATCGTCAAGCCGAGCCCGAAAGCGCCGTCGGCGGTGTTCGCCCTGTGCGAGTTGTCGTCGCGCGCCGATTGGCCGGGCGGCGTGCTCAACCTGATGCAGGGCGACAGCGCGGCGATCAGCGGCCTGTGTGCCGCCGCCATCGACCGTCTGGTCTACACCGGCAACGCGGCGCTGGGTTCTCAGGTCGCCGCCATAGCCGAGGCCGCCGGCAAACCTTGCGTGATGCTGGCAGCCTGATGCAGCGCATCGTCTACCTGGAACGCGAATCGGTCATCGCCGACGTTCGGCGTCCGGGCTTCGCACACGACTGGATCGAATATCCGAAGACGTTGCCGGAGCAGGTGATCGAACGCCTGCAGGGGTGCACCATCGCGATCGTCAACAAGGCGCCGTTGCCGGCTGCCGCAGTCGACGCCCTGGCGGACCTGAAAATGGTCGCCGTGGCGGCCACCGGCACCAATATCGTCGATCTCGAAGCATGCCGGAAACGCGGCATCGTCGTCTCCAACATTCGCGGCTACGCCGAGCACACGGTACCGGAACATGTCTTCGCGCTGCTGCTGGCGCTGTCGCGCAACCTGATTGCCTGGCGCGAGTCGGTGCAGGCCGGGCGCTGGCAGCAGTCCGACCAGTTCTGCCTGTTCGATCATCCGATCCGCGACCTGCACGGCGCCACGCTCGGCCTGATCGGCAGCGGCAGCTTGGGCAACGGTGTCGCTCGGCTGGCCGAGGCCTTCGGCATGCGCGTTCTGCGCGCCGAGCACAAGGGCACGCCGACCTTGCGCCCCGGCTATACCGATTTCGCGCAGGTGCTGAGCGAGGCCGATGCGATCACCCTGCATTGCCCGCTGACGCCAGAAACACAGAGCCTGATCGGCGAAGCCGAGTTGCGTGCGATGAAGCCTTCGGCGCTGCTGATCAACACCGCGCGCGGCGGCCTCGTTGATGAGGCGGCACTGATCCGCGCACTGCGCGAAGGCTGGATTGCCGGCGCCGGGTTCGACGTCATCACCGCCGAACCGCCGCCGGTCGGTCACCCGATGGTCGATTCCGGGTTGCTGGCGCTGCCCAATTTTTTGCTGACGCCGCACGTCGCCTGGGCCAGTCGCCCGGCCATGCAGGCGCTGGCTGACCAGTTGATCGACAATATCGAAGCATTCGTCGCGGGCAACCCGCGCAACCGGGTGGCATGAGCGCCCGTGAGGAAATCCTGCAACGCGTCCGCGCCGGCCTCGGCAAGGGTGATGCAGCCGCCCGCCGGGCGGCCGCCGAGGCGTGCATGAACAACCCGCAACGCGGCCCGCAGCCGCAACTGGCGGGCGACCTCGTTGCGCGTTTCGCCAGCAAGGCACACTACCTGGCGAGCAGCGTCGAGCGTGTTGCCGGTGTGGACGAAGTGCCGGCCGCCGTCGCGCGCTATCTGGCGCAACACGGTTTGCCGTCGCAGGCCGTGGTTACCAGCGATGTCGCTGGCCTCGACTGGGCCGGCGTTGCCATCGATGTCAGCGTGCGGGTTGCACCCCAAGGGCACTTGAGCCACAGGCCCCTTCGCCTTCGGGGCGCGGTCGACGCCGATAAAACCGGCATTTCCGGCTGCTTCTGCGCCATCGCCGAAACCGGCACGCTGATGCTGCTCTCCGGTCCGCAAACGCCGGCCAGTGTCAGCCTGTTGCCGGAAACCCACATCGCCGTCGTTCCCGTAAGCCGCATCGTCGCCACCATGGAAGACGCTTTCGCATTGCTGCGCGCCGAACAGGGCGCCCTGCCGCGTGCCGTCAATTTCATCTCCGGCCCGTCACGAACCGGCGACATCGAACAAACCATCGTCCTCGGCGCCCACGGGCCATGCCGGGTGCACCTGATTTTATTCGCAACGCCCTGACTCAAGAATCCAGAGAAATTCCAATGTTCGAACAAGCATTCAAGAATATCGACGCCGACCTGCGCAACGAAGCCGGTTGCACCACCGAACTCGACTACACCGAACAAACCTCCTGGCTGCTGTTCCTCAAGTATCTCGACGGGCTGGAGCAGGACAAGGCGATGGAGGCCGAACTGGAGGGCAAGAAGTACACCTTCATCCTCGACGAAGCCTACCGCTGGTCATCCTGGGCCGCGCCCAAGGGCGAAGACGGCAAGCTCGACCACAACAAGGCGCTGACCGGCGACGACCTGCGCGAGTTCGTCGACCGCAAGCTGTTCCCCTTCCTGCACGGCTTCAAGCAGAAGGCCACCGGCCCCAACACCATCGAATACAAGATCGGCGAGATTTTCGGCGAGATCAAGAACAAGATTCAGAGCGGCTACACCCTGCGCGAGATCATCGACCACATCGACGAACTGCGCTTCCGCTCGCAGGCCGAGAAGCACGAACTCTCGCACCTCTACGAAGCCAAGATCAAGAACATGGGCAACGCCGGGCGCAACGGCGGCGAGTACTACACCCCGCGCCCGCTGATTCGCGCCATGGTGCAGGTGGTGCAGCCCAGGGTCGGCGAGCGCATCTACGACGGCGCCTGCGGCTCGGCCGGCTTCCTCTGCGAAGCCTTCGACCACTTGCGCGGTCAACCCGGATTAACGGCCGATAATCTGCAGACCCTGCAGGAACGAAGCTTCTACGGCAAGGAAAAGAAACCGCTGGCCTACGTGATCGCGATCATGAACATGATCCTGCACGGCATCGAAGCGCCCAACATCATCCACACCAACACCCTGGCCGAGAACCTCGCCGACATCCAGGACAAGGACCGCATGGACGTGATCCTCGCCAATCCGCCCTTCGGCGGCGGCGAGCGCAAGGAAGTGCAGCAGAACTTCCCGATCCGCACCGGCGAGACGGCTTTCCTCTTTTTGCAACACTTCATCAAGATGCTCAAGGCCGGCGGCCGTGCCGGCGTCGTCATCAAGAACACATTCCTGTCCAACACCGACAACGCTTCGGTGTCCTTGCGCAAGCTGCTGCTGGAAAGCTGCAACCTGCACACCGTCCTCGATTGCCCCGGCGGCACGTTTCAGGGCGCCGGTGTCAAGACCGTGGTGCTGTTCTTCGAGAAGGGCACGCCGACGCGCAAGGTCTGGTTCTACCAGCTCGATCCCGGCCGCAACATGGGCAAGACCAACCCGCTCAACGACGCCGACCTGAGCGAGTTCATCGAACTGCAAAAAACCTTTGCCGACTCGGACAAAAGCTGGAGCGTGGACGCCGCAGAGATTGATGCGGTCAACCACGATTTATCGGTCAAAAACCCGAACGGCGGCGAGGCAGTCATCCACCGCAGCCCGCAGGCCATCATGGACGAGATCGCAGCGCTGGATGCCGAGAGTGCGGACGTGCTGGCGAAGATCAGGGCGTTGCTATGAAGGCAGGGTGGCAACGTAAGGCCATCGGCGACGTCTGTGATGTCGTCAACGGAGGTACGCCCAAGACTGGCGTCAAAGAATACTGGGATGGGCCACATCAATGGATTACGCCCGCCGAAATGGGCAAGCGGGCTACGCCGTACATCGGCCAAACGGAACGAACCATCACTGATGCGGGATTGCAGAACAGTTCCGCAAGACTCTTACCGAAACAGTCTGTCATTCTTTCCTCACGCGCCCCGATTGGTCACTTGGTCATCAATACCGTGCCGATGGCGACCAATCAAGGTTGCAAAGGGTTGGTGCCGCGAAGTGGACTTGATAGCAAGTATCTGTACTACTACTTGGCGAGCATCGTTCCCTTACTAAACGACCTCGGCACTGGTGCGACATTCAAAGAGCTATCGGGTGGAAAGCTAAAAGAGGTTCCTGTTCCAGTAGCGCCATTCCCCGAACAGCACCGCATCGTCGCCATCCTCGACGAAGCCTTCGACGGCATCGCTACCGCCAAAGCCAACGCCGAAAAGAACCTCCAGAACGCTCGTGCCTTATTTGAAAGCGTTCTCGATTCTGTACGTGGCGAAAACGCGCCGCTTGGAAACTACGTTAGCATCAAGACGGGGAAGCTCGACGCCAATGCCGCAACAGAAGATGGCGCATACCCTTTCTTCACATGCGCCAAAGAAATCTACGCAATCGACAACTACGCATTCGATTGCGAAGCCATCCTACTGGCCGGCAACAACGCCGTCGGTGATTTTAACGTCAAGTACTACAAGGGCAAGTTCAATGCCTACCAACGAACTTATGTGATCACGGTGGTTGATGAGAATCTTTTGTCGTATCGCTTCCTGTACTTTCAAATGCTCAAGAGTTTGAGGCGATTCAAGGAGCAGTCAGTCGGTGCTGGCACGAAGTTTCTCAAGCTCGGCATGATCAAAGAATTGGGAATCTCATTGCCGCCGATTGCCAAACAAATAGAAACTGCTTCGATGTTGGACGCGTTACTTGATGAAACAGAGCGCCTTGACTGGCTCTACCAGCAAAAGCTGACCGCCCTCGACGACCTGAAAAAATCCCTCCTGCACCAGGCCTTCAGTGGAGCGCTGTGAATCGGCTTGACACAAAACTTGACCAATACTTGACTCTTGATTAGTCTTTTCGCATGGCCTATGTTCCGCAATTTACCATCACCCCGGCCCTGCTGGCCGAAGTCGAGCAGGTGGCGGCCTTGCGCGAGCGCATCCAGAGTGCGGTGGTGGATCTGGCGTGGATTCCCGCCCTGCAGAAAGATACCCGCACCCGCAATGTCCATGCCTCGACGGCCATCGAGGGAAATCCGCTGACCCTCGAACAGGTACGCGCCCTGGAGGAAGGGCGCGAGCTTTCCGCGCCCGGCGCGCGTCCGAAGCGCGAAATCCTCAATTATTTCGCCGGTCTGCGCTACGTGGAAAAGAATGCGCCCCGGAAGAAAATTGGCCATGCCGATATCCTGGAGTTGCACCGGATTCTGGCCGGGGAGGTGATGGATCAGGGCGAGGCCGGTAAATACCGGATGATGGCCGTGCGCGTCGGGCAGTATCTCCCGCCACCACCGGATGCCGTTTCCGGGCTGATGTTCGAATTGCTGGCGTGGTGGAACACGGCGGCGAAGAAACTTTCGCCGGTCCTCAGTTCGGCCATCCTGCATTACCGCTTCGAGGCCATCCACCCGTTCGCCGACGGCAATGGACGCACGGGCCGTGCGCTGGCTTTGTGGGAGCTTTATCGGCGCGGCTTCGATACGCACCACATTTTTTCGGTGGATGAGTATTACTGGGAAGACCGGCCCGCGTACTACGCTGCGCTGCAGGGCGTGCGCGAAGCCGGAGACGACCTGAGTGCATGGCTGGAATACTGCGCTGCTGGTCTGCGGCAAACCCTGGAGCACGCATGGCTGCGGATACAGACCCTGCAGGTGAAGTCGACCGGGAAACTGGTTTTGCGCCCGAGACAGGAACAACTGCTGCACCTGTTGCGCGACCACGGTGGCATGGCGCCCGTTGAAATATGGGCGGCACTGGGGGTGTCGCGGCAGGGTGCGATGGATTTGCTGCGCCCGCTGCTGGAGGCGGACGTGGTCGAAAAAGTCGGCGGCAACAAGACCGGTCGCTATGTCTTGAAGCACGCATGAACGAAGCCGAAACCCGCGCCGAACACATCGACCCCGCCCTTGCAGCGGCGGGCTGGGGCGTCGTCGACGGCAGCCGCATCCGGCGCGAACACCCGATTACGCTCGGCCGGCTGGAAGGGGCGGGCAAGCGCGGCAAGCCGCTGACGGCGGACTACGTTCTGGAATACCGCAATACCAAGCTGGCGGTGGTCGAGGCCAAGGCGTGGGACAAGGCGCTGACCGAGGGCGTGGCGCAGGCCAAGGATTACGCCGGCAAGCTGGCGCTGCGCTTCACCTATGCCAGCAACGGCCAGGGCATCTACGGCATCGACATGCAGAGCGCCGTGGAAGGCGAGATCGACGTATTCCCGTCGCCCGATGAATTGTGGAATCGGACTTTTACCGCCAGGAATGCCTGGCGTGATCGCTTCGCGGCAGTGCCGTTCGAGGACCGGGGCGGCTTCTTCCAGGGGCGCTACTACCAGGACATCGCCATCGAGCGGGTGCTGGCCGCGATTGCGGCGGGGCAGAAGCGCATCCTGCTGACGCTGGCGACCGGCACCGGCAAGACTTTCATTGCCTTCCAGATTGCGTGGAAGCTGTTTCAGAGCCGCTGGAACCTGGTGGATGGAAAGATTGAGGGTGAGCCGACGCGCCGCCCGCGCATCCTCTTCCTGGCCGACCGCAACATTCTGGCCGATCAGGCCTACAACGCCTTTTCAGCCTTCGACGACAAGGCGCTGGTGCGCATCGACCCGGCAGACATCCGTAAGAAGGGCAAGGTGCCGAAGAACGGCAGCATCTTCTTCACCATTTTCCAGACTTTCGCTTCGACAGGCTCAGCGACCGGGGTCGCTAGGAGCTCAGACAGATTGGCGGCATTGACTGACATCCGGTCAGCTTATGGGTACATGTATATTCTGGAATGCGCAGATCAGAGTTTGTATGTCGGAAGTACGAGAGATTTGCGCCTCAGAATTGAACAACACAATCTCGGAGAAGGCGCGAAGCATACGAAAACCAAGCGTCCGGTGAGGCTGGTTTATTACGAGGCATTTGATCGCATAGACGAAGCGTTTGCCAGGGAAAAGCAGATACAAGGCTGGAGCCGCGCAAAGAAACTTGCGTTAATTGCCGGCGACATTCCCCGTTTGCAGCATTTGGCACGAAGCTTCACGGTTCCTGAGGCTTCTGATTCTCCGGTTCCTGAGGCTTCTGATTCTCCGGTTCCTGAGCTTGTCGAAGGATATTTTGGCGAGTATCCGCCGGACTTCTTCGACTTCATCGTCATCGACGAGTGCCACCGGGGCGGCGCCAACGACGAGAGCAACTGGCGCGGCATCCTCGACTACTTTGCGCCGGCCGTGCAGCTTGGCCTGACCGCCACCCCGAAGCGCAAGGACAACGTCGATACCTACGCCTACTTCGGCGAGCCGGTGTTCATCTACTCGCTCAAGGACGGCATCAACGATGGCTTTCTGACGCCATTCCGCGTCAAGCAGATCACCACTAGCCTCGATGAATACGTCTATACGCCCGACGACAGGGTGGTGGAAGGCGAGGTCGAGGCCGGCAAGCGTTACGAGGAAGCGGACTTCAACAAGATCATCGAGATCAAGGAGCGCGAGAAGAAGCGCGTCGAGATTTTCATGTCGCTGATCGACCAACGGGAAAAGACCTTGGTGTTCTGCGCGACCCAGGATCACGCGCTGGCGATTCGTGACCTGATCAACCAGATCAAGACGAGCGCCGATCCCAACTATTGCCATCGGGTGACGGCCAACGACGGCGCCTTGGGTGAGCAATGGCTGCGCGACTTCCAGGACAACGAGAAACATATCCCGACCATCCTGACCACGTCGCAGAAGCTGTCGACCGGGGTGGATGCGCGGAACGTGCGCAATATCGTGCTGCTGCGGCCGGTGAATTCGATGATCGAGTTCAAGCAGATCATCGGGCGCGGCACCCGGCTCTACGACGGCAAGGACTACTTCACGATCTATGACTTCGTGAAGGCCCACCACCATTTCAGCGACCCGGAGTGGGATGGGGAGCCGGTTGAACCGGAGGTGTGCGCGAAGTGCAATCGCACCCCCTGCGTCTGCATCAAGGAGCCGCCACCCCCTTGTTATCTCTGCGGCAAATCACCCTGCGAGTGTGCGCAAGACCCTTGCCCGAAATGCCACCAGCAACCTTGTGTTTGCAGGAAGAGGGCGAAGGTGCAACTGGCCGATGGCAAATCACGCACGATTCAGCACATGACGGTCACCAGCTTCTGGCACCCGGACGGCACGCCGATGTCGGCACAGCAGTTCATGGAAGCGCTGTTCGGCAAACTGCCGGATTTCTTTGCCGACGAAGACGAATTGCGGACGCTATGGAGCGCGCCGGACACGCGCCGGAAGTTGCTCGAAGGGCTGGCTGAGAAGGGCTTCGGCAAGGATCAACTGAGCGAAATGCAGAAGATCATCGACGCGGAAAAGAGCGACCTGTTCGACGTGCTGGCGCATGTCGCCTACGCCCTCGAACCGCTCACCCGCGAAGAGCGGGCGGACCGGGCGATGGCGGTGATCAGCGAGAACTTCAATTCCCGGCAAAAGGTGTTTTTGGATTTCGTGCTGTCGCACTACATCGCTATCGGCGTGGAAGAACTCGACCAGGCCAAGCTGACACCGCTGCTGAAGTTGAAGTACCACGACTCGATTCCCGATGCGGTGGCTGATCTTGGGAGGCCGGATGAGATCGGCAAGGTGTTCAGCGGGTTCCAGAAATACCTGTATCAGTTACAACCGGTCACCTGACTTGAGCACGCCGAATCAATAGCGGAGAACCATCATGAGCATCACCCTGGCCGTGCGCGGCGAATTCATTCAGCTCGATCAACTGCTCAAGGCGACCGGCCTCTGCGATTCCGGCGGCGCGGCGCATGCCGCCATCGCCGAAGGGCGGGTCAGGGTGGATGGTGCGGTCGACACCCGAAAAAGGGCAAAATTGCGGCCGGGGCAAACTGTCCTCTTCGCCGGCCAGGAGGTGACGCTGGTCGCGCCTTAGCCGAATGCGGACCGCTCAGGACATCTTGACGACGATGTCGTGCAGCGTATTGGCGGCGGCCGCCACGCGGTCGGCGGCGTTCGACAGGTGACGGTAGATTTCGCGGCGCTTGAACATGTTGATGTAGTCATCGCCCTGGAAGAGTTCGGCAATGGCCCGCCGGTAGGCCTTCTCCACCTTGCGCTCGGCCTTGCGCGCGGTGTCGGCGCAGGTGGCGGCGCTTGCCGGTTCCTTGGACAGGCGTGAGAAGCCGAGGGCCAGCGCATCGGTGCCCATCTTGATGTGCATGGCCATTTCGAGGCAATACTTGTCGGGTGAAATGCCGAGAACGCTCATCTCGTTGACCGTGGTTTTACAGTAATTGGTGATCTCGTCGAGGTGCATGATCGCCCGGTGCAGATCCTCGCGGTCGATCGGCGTCGAGAAGGCTTCGTTAAGCGTATGCAGGTTGCTGGCCTTGATTCGGTCGGCATCGTGCTCGTCCTGACGGATCCGCTCGCCGATCACGACATCACCGGTTTCCATGAATTCCACAAGGAGGCCGGTGGTCTGGGCGACATGCCCGCATTGCGTGCTGAGCGCGCCGAAGAAGTCCGCCATCTTGGGGAAAACCCGTTCGAAGAGCTTGCGAAAAATGGATGGCTGGTCATTCATGGCTTGCTTCCGAGGTAGAGGTTGAGCAGGGCATAGGCCTGGATGGCGGCAATGGCGGCGCCGGGGATGGTGACGACCCAGGTGACGGCGATATCCTGGGCCTTCTTCCAGCGCACCGCGCGCGGATTGTCGGCGGCGCCGATCCCCATGATCGAGGTGGCGACGACATGCGTCGTCGACACCGGCGCGCCGATGGCCGAGGCGGAGAGAATGACCAGCGCCGAGGTCAGTTGCGAGCTGAGGGCGTGGATCGGCCGCACCCGGAAGATCGCGAAGCCGAGCGTACGCACGATGCGCCAGCCGCCGGACAGGATGCCCAGCGTAATTGCCGTCGCGCAGGCCAGCATGACCCAGAACGGCACCTCGAATTTGGGTATGAAGCCGCCGAGCAGTAGCACCAAGGTCAGGATGCCCATGCTTTTCTGGGCATCGTTGGCGCCGTGGGAAAAGGCCAGGCCGGCGGCGGTGAAGAACTGGGCGCCGCGCAAGCGCCGGTTGACCGCCGGCGTGGCCCGGGTCAGCAGGGCGGATAGCAGTCGCTTGATCAGAAATCCCGCCCCGAAGCCGATCACCGGGGAAAGGAAGAGGGCGGCCAGCACCTTGATGATCCCGGTGACGTGGCCGTCGAGCAGCTCGCTGAAGCCCCAGACCACATGGTCGCTGCCCACCGAAACGACGACTGCCCCGGCGAGACCGCCGACCAGCGCGTGCGAGGAGGACGAGGGAATCCCGAAATACCAGGTGACCAGGTTCCAGACGATGGCGCCCAGCAGCCCGCAGATCATGATCGACAGCGAGAGGACCGGCAGGACGCCGTCCAGCGAGATGATCTTGCCGATGGTGTTGGCTACCGCCGTGCCGCCGAGCAGGGGGCCGAGAAATTCGAAGACGCCGACGATGACGACCGCCTGCACCGGCGTCATGGCGCGCGAGGCAATCACGGTGGCGACAATGTTGGCGGCGTCGTGAAAGCCGTTGGTGTAATCGAACAGCAGCACGATGACGACCGCGATGATCGCCAGGAGAACGACGGAATCAATCATCGCGCCGACTCATGGCGCGCAACGTGGCTGTGGAACACTGCATGACGGCGTTCTCGTTCGAGGTTTCAAAAATATTACACCGATTCGCTCAGCAGGGCTTTTGTTTGCAAAGACTTATTGTCGCGGTCGACCATGTAAAATAAGCGAATTCTGATTTATCGAGCGCGCCATGGCCTACCCTTCGTTTTCCGAAATTTCCAAGAGCTTCGCCCCCGGTTGGTTCGCCGCGGTCATGGGTACCGGCGTCCTGGCGCTGACCACGCATTCGCTGGCCCAACACTGGCCGGCGCTCGGCTTGCCGGCGGTGACATTGCACTGGTTCAACACGGCATTGTTTTTGGTCCTCGCGCTACCGTGGCTGATGCGTTGGGTGCGCTTTCCCGATGCTGCCATGCAGATGCTCAAGCATCCGGTGCAGGCCAATTTCTACCCGACCTTTTCGATTGCACTGCTGGTGCTGGCGGCGCAATGGCTGGATTTCACGCCTTACGTCGAGGTGGCGATGGCGCTGTGGTGGCTGGGTGTCCTGGTGACTTTCGTGTTCAGCTTCGCCGTCCTCTTTTTCATGTTCCGTGGCGAGCATGTGGCGATGGATCATGTGACGCCTGCCCAGTTCATTCCGGCCGTCGGCCTTGTCGTCATGCCGCTGGCCGGCGCGCCGCTCCTGCCGCACATGCCGGAAGCGCTGCGTGAAATCGCCCTGACCGTCAATGCCGTCGGCCTCGGCGCCGGCAGCATGATGTATGTCGGCCTGCTCGGCATCACGCTGTTCCGCAAGTACCTGCACAAGCCAGCGCAGGGCATCCTGACGCCGACCGTGTGGATCCATCTGGCACCGATCGGCGTCATTCCCGTCAGCCTGATGAACCTGCTCGACCAACTGCCGTTCCCGGCGGCGCGCGAAGCGGCAACGGTGCTGATGCTGCTGGTCTGGGGCTTCGGCGTCTGGTGGCTGGTCATGGCCAGCCTGCTGACGCTGGCGGCGCGCGCGGCGGGTCAAATGCCGTTCGCGCTTTCCTGGTGGGGCTTCACCTTTCCGCTCGGCGCCTTCGTCGCTGAAAGTCTGCGCCTGAGCAAGTTGCTTGGCTGGGGAACAACCTTCGCGGTCGGCGTCGCGGCCTGGTTGCTGCTCTGCGCCATCTGGGGCATCACGGCTGTCAGGACGGCGCGCGGCGTGGCCAGCGGTGCGGTCTTCCAGCCGCAGCCCTGATGTCCTGGTGGTGGCTGCCCGCGCTTGTTGGGGCGGGCTGGCTGGCAATGAATTTTGCCATCCGGCGCGGGTTGACCGCGGTACGCGTTCCTGAAACCGCCGATCCCGGCGCCTTGCCGTGGCGCGAGGTGGCGATACCGGCGGCCAACGAAAAGCGCTTGTTCGGCTGGTTCATTCCGGCTGCCCCCGGAGCGCCGGCAATGGTTGTCATGCACGGCTGGGGCGGCAATGCCGAAATGATGCTACCGCTGGCGGCGCCGCTGCATGCGGCCGGCTATTCGCTGCTGTTGGTCGATGCCCGTTGCCACGGGCGCAGCGACAGCGACACCTTCGCTTCGCTGCCGCGCTTTGCCGAGGATATCGAAGCCGCATTGACCTGGTTGCGCTTGCAACCCGGGGTCGATCCGGCGGCGCTCGGAGTGATCGGCCATTCGGTCGGCGCCGGCGCCGCGCTGCTGGTCGCCGCGCGCCAGCCCGAACTGCGCGCAGTGGTCAGCCTGGCCGCCTTTGCCCATCCGGCGGCGATGATGCGGCGCTGGGTGGCGGCGCTGCACATTCCCTACTGGCCAGTGGGCGCTTACATTCTGGCCTATGTCCAGCACGTGATCGGCTTTCGCTTCGCGGCGATCGCGCCAAGAAACACCATCGCCCTGGTTGGCTGTCCGGTGCTGATCGTGCATGGCCTGGAAGACGATACCGTGCCGGTCGACGAGGCGCGCGAAATATACGCCGGGCGAGCCAGCGATGCGGTCGAATTGCTGCTGGTTCCCGGCAGCCACGATGACTATGGCGATATCGGTTTGCAGATCGCCGGGTTGCGGCGCTTTCTCGATCACGCGTTTGCCGGGCCGGCCGCTTCAGGCAACTGATTGGTTCCGCCTTGTCAGGCGGGTCGACAAAAAAAGGCGGGAGACAAGCTCCCGCCCAAGCGGAGATTGCCCTGATTTGCCTCAGGGCAGGAGGAAAGAGGCTTTCTCGCGGACCTTGATGTCAGCGTTTTCCTGGGCTGTAATCTCAAGGTGAATCTGGTTGGCGCCCTTCTTGCCGGCGTCGGGTGGGACGCGAACGACGGTATTGAACGACTGCAAGGTAGCTGCCGGAACCTCGACTTCGTTGGCGCCGGCGATTTCCACGCCGGGCAGGCCGTCGACCGTAACCTTGTAGCGGTGCGGCCGCTCTTCGGTGTTCATGATCTGCAGCATGTAGACGTTTTCGATGCTGCCATCGTCAGCCTCGCGGGCCAGCGTCGAGCGGTCGCGGATGATGTCCACCTTGAGCGGAATGCGGTGCGCGAGGAACCAGACGGCCAGGCCGGTAATAATAACCAGGATGACGGTGTACAGCAGGATGCGCGGGCGGATGATGTGGCCGAGGATTTCCTTCTTGCCGAGATGCTGTGCCATCGCATTCTCGGTCGAATAGCGGATCAGGCCGCGCGGCAGGCCGACCTTGTCCATCACCTGATCGCAGACGTCGATGCAGGCGGCGCAGCCGATGCACTCGTATTGCAGTCCGTCGCGGATGTCGATGCCGGTCGGGCAGACGACAACGCATTGCCCGCAGTCGATGCAGTCGCCGAGCCCGGCAGCCTTGGCATCGATGCCCTTCTTGCGCGCGCCGCGCGTTTCGCCACGCGCCGGATCGTAGGTGATGATCAGCGTGTCGGGGTCGAACATCACGCTCTGGAAGCGGGCGTAGGGGCACATGTACTTGCACACCTGCTCGCGCATGAAGCCGGCGAACAGGTAGGTGAAGCCGCCGTAGAAGAAGATCCAGAAGATTTCCCAGGCGCCGAGGTTGCCGGTACGCACCGATTCGATCAGTTCCGTGACCGGTGTGAAGTAACAGACCAGCGTGAAGCCGGTCCACAGTGAAAGCAGGCCCCAAAGCAGGTGCTTGGTACCCTTGATGCGCAGCTTGCGGGCGCCGAGCGGCGCCTTGTCGAGCTTGATGCGGGCGTTACGGTCGCCTTCGATCCAGTTCTCGATCCACATGAATATCTGGGTATAGACCGTCTGCGGGCAGGCATAGCCGCAGAAGAGACGCCCGGCAACGGCGGTGACCAGAAACAGCGCGTAGGCCGAGACGATGAGCAGGGCAGCCAGGTAAATGACATCCTGCGGCCAGAAAACCAGGCCGAAAATGTAGAACTTGCGCTCGACCAGATGCAGCAGGATTGCCTGACGGTCATTCCAGACCAGCCACGGGCTGACGTAAAAGAGTATCTGCGTGAAGACGACGAGCGCAATCCGCCAGTTGTCGAAGAATCCGCGGATGCCTTTGGCGTAGATCTTCTTGCGCTTCTCGTAGAACGAGACGGGGGCGGGCGTGCCTGGTTGGGGGCTGGCTACGGGCTGGATCATTGATCTTCTGAACAGGTTGGGAAAATGGTTGGAAACCGGCGCGGTTGGTGCGGAGACAACCTGGCTGCACCAAGCAGGCCTGCGGGCGAACTAAGGGGGAAGTGCCGCCAGGCTATATTCCGATCACCAACTCCCACCCACAAGCCACGGAGGAGAGAACCTTGGGCGGGAGTTGTCACCGGTTTCCGGATTAACTAACAGCAAGATGCGCGCCAGCTCGCGGTTCGTTTTTAATAGCCAATGTAATCATAATGTTAGCGTGTATTTTCTGAATCCAGGTTGCCCTTGCCTGTCCGGCTGTGTCAATATTGACAAATATTATTGGCGAGAATGACAAATTCAGCATGACTTCGCATCTTCTCAGTGAGTTGCTTTCCTTCCTCGACGGCTTGCCCGAGCCGCGCATCGTGATGGATGCGGACTACCGCATCGTCGCGGCAAATGCCGCCTACGCCCGCGAATTCGGAGCCGGCCAGCCGGTTGCCGGGCGCTTCTGCTACGAGGTTTCGCATCATTTCGACGTGCCCTGCGACCAGGCCGGCGAATCGTGTCCGCTCAAGCAAAGCCTCGAGGATGGAGCGCCGCAACGCGTCCTGCATCTGCATCACACCCCGCGTGGCGAGGAACATGTCGATGTCGAAACGACGCCGATTCGCGACGACCAAGGGCAGATTGTCTACTTCGTCGAAACCATGCGCATCGTCCGCCAGGCCAGCAGCCGGGCCGCCGCGCAAGGTCTGGTCGGGCGCTCGCCGGCCTTCGTTGCGATGCTGGAAAAGGTGCTGCGCGTCGCTCACTCCGATGCCGCCGTATTGCTGCTTGGCGAGACGGGTACCGGCAAGGAACTGGTCGCCCACGCCATCCATGAAGCCAGCGCCCGCGAGGAAGGGCCGTTTGTTGCGGTCGACTGCGCCGGAATGACCGAAACGCTGTTCGAAAGCGAACTCTTCGGCTACGAAAAGGGTGCTTTTACCGGCGCCACCCACCGCAAGCTGGGGTTGGTCGAAGCGGCCAGTGGCGGCACGCTGTTCCTCGACGAAATCGGCGAGTTGCCGCTTTCCCTGCAGGTCAAGCTGCTGCGCCTGCTTGAAACCGGCACCTATCGCCGGGTCGGCGGGCTGGACTGGCTGCCCGCCGATTTCCGGCTGATTACGGCGACCCACCGCGACCTGCGCACCATGGTCCAGGCCGAAAGTTTCCGCCGCGACCTCTACTTCCGGATCAACACCTTCCCGATCCGTACGCCGGCCCTGCATGAGCGGGCCGACGACATCCCGCTGCTGGCTACCTCGCTGCTCGAGCGGGTTGATCGCAAGTCCGACCGGAAATTCACCGGGGCAGCGCTCGAGTGGCTCTCAAGCCGCCGCTTCAGCGGCAATATCCGCGAATTGCGCAACCTGATCGAACGCGCCACCCTGCTCGCCGATGGCGATACCATCGACCAGTCGCATCTGACGGAAATGGCCGAAGATATTCCGCCTGCGTTGCCGGACGCCAGCGGCGCCTTTCAACTGGCCGAGGTGGTCGATCTTGAAACGCTGGAAAAACGCTACCTCGACTGGGCAAAAGGCCAGCCCGGAAACGACCTGCCGGCACTGGCCAGGCGGCTTGGGGTCAGTCAGCGGACCCTCTATCGCAAGCTGCAGGCCAGGAGCTGACACGCTCGCCGCCTCTCATGCCGGAAAGATTCAGGGAATCTCGATGTGATGTGCGTTCAGCCAGTCCCGATCGAGTTCCCAGCGCACTTCCTTGATGCCGGGCTGGGCCAGGACAATGGCGCTGGCTTCCGATTGAACTTCCCCGAGCAGCTTTTCCACCGCGATGAAGGCCGGGTCGTTGGGGTTTTTGGTGTTCACGTCGGGATAGAGAACCGCCAGGGCCTTGAACGCGGGGACTGCAAAGCTGCGCGGCGTGCTGACGTAGGCAGTGCCCTGACTGACCTTCAACACCCGGAACTTGTACGGATAGTTCTTCATTTTTTCGCTGGCCTGGGTCTCGATCGCGCTGGTCAGCTTGCGCGAGGCTGCGTCTGGCGCGCGGATGTACCAATCGAGAGCGACCAGAAAGACCAATAGGGCGATGACCCAATATCTCTTTTTCATTTGCAACTTTCTGCTCCAAGGGTTTGACTGTCAAAAATTCCGGTATCGGGCCGAATCAGAGCGCTTTCCCTTCGCCGGCTTCCTCATAAGTTCGCCCATCCCGAATATGATAAATGCGCTTGAAGGTCGGCAAGATTTTTTCGTCGTGGGTCACCACGATGACCGCTGTCTGGTATTGCTGCGCCATCTGGTTGAGGATGCGCATGACACTCAGGGCGCGTTCGCTGTCGAGCGGGGCGGTCGGTTCGTCGGCCAGGATCACCGGCGGCTGGTTGGCGAGGGCGCGGGCAATGGCGACCCGCTGCTGTTCGCCGCCCGATAATTCCGAAGGCTGGGCCTTGGCCCGGTGCGCCACATCCAGCGCTTCGAGGAGATCAAGCGCCCGGCGCCGGGACGCGGCGTTGGGCTGACCGGCCAGCATGGGGAGCAGCGCGACATTGTCGGTGACGTCGAGGAAGGGAATCAGGTAAGGCGCCTGGAAGACAAAGCCGATCTTGTCCCGCCGCAGTGCCTTGAGGTCGGAAATCCGCCAGTCGCCGTCGAAGATGATATCGTCACCCAGGGTCATGCGCCCGGCTGTCGGCTCGATCACCGCGCCCAGGCACTTGAGCAGGGTACTTTTGCCCGACCCGGAGGGGCCGATCAGCCCGACCACCTCGCCCGGCGCCACGGTCATATTTACGTCTTTCAGGGCGTCGACCGCGGTATCGCCGCTACCGTAACGCTTGCTCAAGCCTTCTATCCTGATGCCGAATGTCTGCATCTCAGCCGCCTATCGCCGTGGCCGGGTCGACCCGCAGCGCGGCGCGGATGGCCAGCGTGCTGGCGAGGGCGCAGATGAGCATGACGGCGACGAAGCCGCGCAGGGTGTCGCCGGTTTCGAGCAGCACATATTTCGGAAAGGCTGGCGCCCAGATGGTGGCGGCAGTCTTGCCGACGATGAAGCCGATCAACCCGAGGCCCAGCGCCTGCTGCAGGATCATGCCGGCGATGGTGCGGCTGCGGGTACCGATCAGCTTGAGCACGGCGATTTCGCGAATCTTGCCGAGCGTCATGGTGTAGATGATGAAGGCGACGATGGCCGCGCTGACGATGGCGAGGATGACCAGAAACATGCCGATCTGCTTCGCCGACGTGGCGATCAGCTTGGCCACCAGAATTTCTTCCATCTGCGCCCGGGTATAGGCCTGCAGGTGCTTCCAGCGGCGGATCCCGGCCGCTACCCCGTCCGCCGTCTCGCCGTCGCGAACCCGGACCAGCACGGCATTGACGTTGTGGTTGCTGGCTTGTGACGCCTGAATCGCTTCCAGCAGCCCGGGTACGCCGGGGCGGTTGAGGCCGGGGTTGGCCGCCGTCCGTGTCTGATCGTTAAGAATCGCGTCGTTGTCCTTGAGGAATTGCGCGTCCTGGGCATCCTTCAGCGGAATGAAGACCATCGGGTCGCCGCCGGAGGACACCATGCGCCGGGTCAGGCCAACGACGGTGTAATCGTGGCGGCGTATCTTGATCCGCTCGCCCAGTTGAAAGCCGGTCTTGACGTCGGCCACCGCTTCGTAATGGCTACGGGTGATTTGCCGGCCGGCCGTCAGATAGCCGGGTTCGCCCGGCTGGCCAGGCTCGAAGCCGACCACCATGGCCCGTACATCGGTGTCGCCCTGGCGCACCTGCATGGTCAGGTAAGTGACATTGGCGGCCTGGGCCACGCCGGGCATGCCGAGAATGCCGCGGTACGCATCGTCATGCAGGCTGGACGACTCGGCATAGGGACCGAGGGTGTCCTTCTGCACCACCCAGAGGTCGGCGCCGCTGTTGGTGAGCAGCACCTTCGCATCGTCGACCATGCCGCGATAGACGCCGGCCATGGTCAGCGTGACGCCGATGAGCAGACCGAGGCCGAGGCCGGTGAAGGCGAACTTGCCCCACGAATGCAGGATGTCCCGCCCGGCCAGATTGATCACTTGCCGGCTCCGGCGAGCGATTCGACGACCTTGAGGTGGCTGTCGGCAGTGATTTCCTTTTCGCTGTGAACGATCACCTGATCTCCTTCGCTCAAGCCGTCGACGATCTCGACTTGCCCGCCGAGGCTTGCCTTGCCCGGTTTGACGGCGACAAAATGGGCTTTGCCGTCACGGTGGGCCCATACCCCGACCTGGTCACCCTGGCGTTTTATGCTGGCATTGGGCACCAGAAGTTGCACCGGGGTGGTCGGAAATTTCAGAGTGACCTCGGCCAGTTCGCCGAGGGAAATGCCCTCTGGCAAGGTGTCGAAGGCGATCTGGGCGATGCGTTCTTCGGTCACGCTGTCGCTGACCAGATCGACTCTGACCACTTTGCCGGACAACACGCGGGCGGGGTCGGAACGCAAGGCGATTTCCGCCGGCAGGCCGATCGCCAGGCCGGCCGATCGCCCCTGGTCGAAGCGGGTCTTCACCCACAGGCTGGCCGGTTCGATCAGCCGGAGAACTGCCTGGCCGGCGACCACGGTGGAACCCGGTTCGGCATCGCGCGCCGTGATCACGCCGTCGCTCGGTGCCAGCAGGCGAACATTGCCGCGTTGCTGGCGCAGGCCGTCGCGTTCGGCGCTGAGGCGAATGGTGTCCTGCCTTGCCGCAGCCAGATTGGCTTCGGCGGCATTGAGGCCGGCCCGCGCCGAAATTTCTTCCTGCAATTTGGCCTCGACGGCGCTGCTGCTGACGAACTTCTTGTCGCCGAGATCCTTGTAGCGCCGGGCATTCATCACCGCCAACTGGTTACGCGCCTCGCCATCGCGCCGCTGCGCCTCGCTGGCCGTGACAGCATTGCTGGCGCGGGCGATGGAAGCATCGAGCGCGGCAATCCGTTCGTCGAGATCGACCGGGTCCATCTCGGCCAGCAACTGGCCGGCCTTTACCGTGTCGCCCACGTCGACCAGTTCCCTGAGTACGCGACCGGCGGTGGTCGGCCCGATCAGGTAGGCGCGCCGGGCTTCGATGGTGCCGATGCCGAACAGCGCAGGCGTGATATTGCCTGCGCCAACTTTGGCCACCGTGACCTTGGTCGGCGCGAGAGGGCCGGAACGGGCCACGACAAAACCGAAGGCAAGCAGCAAGGCGAGTACGAGCAGAGCAAGCCAAAGGCCACGAGATCGCAGGGAAGGAAGTTTCATGGCGCGCTCCGAATGGCGTTGCGGTAGAGGACAAAACCCCACCCGGCATCTGCAGGGCGATGCTTCGCCACGCGCGGTGGCGACATACTCGGCGTATTCCGTCGCGTCGCCGGTGACCTTGTGGCTATTGTGCTCATCGCTTGCTGATGCGATCCGTCAGCAAGGCCTGCACATCGGCGATCTGCCAGTCGCCCCGGATACCGGGCGGACTTTCCTTCACGGCAGGAAAATTCACGAAGGACACTGCGCTACCGTCCTGGCGTCGATACTGATACTTGCCATCGATCAGAATCAGAATGGGAACATGGCCAGCCAGTCCAACGGCGGCCAGCCGCTTTTCACCTTGCGGACTTTCCGCGTCAATCTCGACGACTTTCAGTTTGCCGCCTTGCTGCGCCAGCCAGTCACGCAATGGCTTGAGCGCGGACTGCACCGGCGGGTGCGCCATGGCGATGATCTCGACGGTTGGCGCGGCGGCGGCCCAGGATGCGTCAATGGCAGGGCCAAGCATGCCGGCAATCAGCAAAAAAATAAAATGTCTACGTGTCTTCATGGCAAGGTCTCTCTGGCTTGTGTCATTTGCAGTTGTGATGGAGCTTCCATTTGTCAGCATGACCGATCTTTATGGCCCAATCGGGAACCGTGCAATCGTCACCGGCAACAGTATCGCCAGTTGGGGCATCGGTCGTTGCCAGCGGTTCAGGTGCTGGTGCAATCACTGGCGCCTCCTGTAACTGATGTTGGGCGAGCGGAACCATGGCGACCACGAACAACGCCAGGACCGCCAACTGAAACAGCCCAATCCGCTTAATCTCATGCCGTATTGGTACCTCACAGGTTCCGCCGGGGCAAAATTTTGCTTTTTCCTGGTGGAAGAGGTTGTAGATCTTGCATGCAAGGCAGATACCGAAAGCCGATTCAAAAAATAGCAGTAACAGGCAGGTCGAACAAATAATCAGGTTGATCGGGCCGATGACGCGGTTGATCACAACCAGGAACAGCATGGCGATGGCCAGCCCCAGGGCGATGCTCCAGGCAAAGCGCTTCTGCGCCGCGCCGACATACTCCGGGGCTTGTTTCCTGACGGCGAAGCGGCCAAGTACCATGACTGGTGAATATTTCGGATTGACGAAAATCCGGATCGAAAAATCAATCAGGAAGGCGATGACGAAAATTCGCGTCAACTGAAAATTGCCGATGAGCCAGGCGTTCATGAAGGCAATCATGGCCAGGAAAAACAATATGCCGGCGCTGGCCCGAACCTCTCTTTCATTGAGGACCGGTACGTCGTAGCCGTCGACGCGCTCACCAAAACTGAAGATGCCATTCATGAATATTCTCACCTGATTTTATGTTCAAAATTTCACCGGGGTAGTCGCAGACATACTTCCAGCCCGCCCTGAGTCCGATTGGACAACCTGACATCACCGCCATGGGCACGAGCAATTTGCCGAGCGATGGCCAGCCCAAGGCCGGTGCCGCCGGTTTCGCGGTTCCTTGAACTCTCGACGCGATAGAACGGCTCAAAGACTTTGCCGAGTTCATCGTGAGCAAGTCCCGGTCCTCGATCACGGATCAGGATGTCAACCTCCGTCGGTTTTGCTTCGATCACGACAGAAACCTCGTCAATGCCATATTTCAGGGCGTTGTCGATCAAGTTGGTCAAACAGCGCCGCAAAGCGTGTGGTCGAGCGGTGAGGCGGATGTTGGTGGCGCACTCGACGCTCAGGTGAGCGCCGCCTTCGACAAAATCATCGACCACGCTTTCGACCAGGGCTGAGATATCGACGAGCCTTAAAGGTTCGTCCACCATTTCGCCGCGCAGGAAGCGCAGGGCGGAACTGACCATATCCTCCATTTCGTCCAGATCGCTTGCGAATTTCTCGCGCAGCGGCGAGTTCTCGAGCATCTCGGTGCGTAGCCGCAAGCGGGTAATCGGCGTTTTCAGATCATGGGACACTGCGGCCAGAAAGCGGGCGCGTTCGTCGACTGACTCACGAAGCCGGGCCTGCATTGCGTTGAATTCCCGGGCGGCGGCCACAACTTCGGTCGGTCCGGATTCAGGTAGCGGTGGACGGTTGAGGTCGCTACCCAAACCACGGGCAGCTTGCGCCAGATCACCCAGGGGGCGGGTCACTGCCCGTACTGCAAACCAGGACAGGCCAAGCAGCGACAGGAACATCACCGCCAGGTTGAACAGCAGATGGATGGGCCAGGCAAACATTTGTTGTGGGCCTGCGCCCAGTACATGCAACCAGTTGCCATCGCTGAATTCAAGACGCAAATCCAGTGCAACGACCCCGAGTCGAGGGGCGGCGCGGACATTCATCGTTACGTCAGGTCCGAGTGCGTCACGCAGGATGGCCAGAAATGCACTGGATTCATTGCTGCCTTTGAAAACCGCCAATCCGGCCGGTTCGATGCGGGCCGTCAGATTCCTGGCGCTCAGGAGCACGGCAAGCTGCTCGCGCTCGCTACCCGTTTTGCTGTCCAGTGCGCGGTAGACCGCGGCAACCCGCTCCGCTATTTCTTCTGATGTTGTACGCGCCATGGTTTGCTGCCGCTCGACGAGGTGCAGCGCGACACTCAATAGCTGAGCCATGAACAGCCCCGCCGCCATGACGAGTACCAAGCGGCCAAACAAGGAGCGTGGCATCAAGGTCATGCGGCAGTTTCCGAACTCACCATGGCGGCCAGGACATAGCCTTGGCCACGCACCGTCTTGATCAGGCGCGGCTCCTTGGCATCATCATCCAGCCGGCGGCGCAGTCGCCCGACCAGAACGTCGATGCTGCGGTCGAACAATACTGTCTCTCGTCCCTGGGCCAGTTCAAGCAGTTGGTCGCGGGATAACACGCGTTGCGGATGTTCGAGAAAGACCCGGAGCATCCGGTATTCAGCGCCGCTCAGCGGTACGACCAAGCCATCAGCCGCCACCAGTTCACGGGCCGCCACATCGAGCGTCCAGTTGGCGAAATGGAAATGGCTGGCCGGTTCCGGTTCGAGATTGGGTGGCAGGCTTTGTGCGCGGCGCAGGATGCTGCGAATGCGGGCCAGTAATTCCCGCGGGTTGAATGGCTTGGACAAGTAGTCATCGGCACCCATTTCCAGTCCGACGATACGGTCAGTTTCATCGCCGCGGGCGGTCAGCATGAGAATCGGGATCCGTGAGTGGCTACGCAACTCGCGACACAGGGAGAGGCCATCCTCACCCGGCAACATCAGATCGAGAATCACCAGATCGACACGACTGCTGTCGATGGCACGGCGCATCGCCCTGCCATCGGCCACGGCGGTAACCCGGTAACCCGGTTGTTCCAGATATTCTGTCAGCAGCGACCGGATCTCCCGGTCATCGTCAACCACCAACAGGTGTTCCTGATTCTCAGCCATGCCTTGCGCCCACGATCCTGTTCAGATTAATACCGAGCCTTTATACCTTCTGCCATTAGTGGAAAGTCGCGAGAACGGTAACGTAATGTAACAAAGCGGCGAATGTCATTCTGCCTTACCGAAAGGCTGTTTTCTGACATCAATGGCTTACAACATGCGCGCTTAATGACTCCTGCCAAATGGCAATAAACCTGAAGGAGATGATCATGAAACAATCGCAACTCGTATTGTCCGGCATTGCAGTAGTGGCTTTGATGATGGCTGGTGTTGCATCCGCCCATCCAGGCGGCATGGGTATGGGTCCGATGATGGGCGGCATGCATGGCCCAGGTCCCATGGCCGGGAACATGCAGGCCGGTGGTCCGTCGGCGATGGTCGAAAGTCGCCTTGCAAGCCTGAAGGCAGAGTTGAAAATCACTGCCGACCAGGAATCCGCGTGGCAGGCATTTTCAGGCAAAGTTAGACAACAGGCCGAAGCCATGCAAGCGATGCGCGGCAAGATGCAAAATGTTGCCGGCTCAGTTCCAGAGCGGATGGATCAACGTAGCGAGATGATGCGGCAGCGCATGGGTGCCATGGATTCCATGAACGCAGCAATGAAAGATCTCTACGCGGTGCTGAGTCCTGAGCAAAAAGCAATTGCCGATCAGCGTTTCGGGATGATGGGCGGCAGGCCAATGGCAATGGGGCCAATCGCCAGATAAGGGCATGGGCGGTCGTTCCGCCCATGATTTCACTGCTTGCGGTGCGGTTCCTTGGCAAGCAGTAAATCGCCCAAATTTTTCGGCGCGATCAGTTTTTCGGCAGGCGCAGCGTCATGCTGCCAGCCAGCAAGATGTCGTCGATGTGGCCAGCCGACTTGCCATCCTTGGTCAGGAGTTTTGTCGCGCCGGCTTATCAGTGATGCGCCGGCGCTGGTTTTGTGCCTGATGATTGTGCGAGAATAAATAGATCATCTGCAGCACGATGACGAACGGTCGGCTCCGACTGATGACGTTACGCCGAGGTTCAGCCGGCCTTGATTGCTTCCCCATGAAAGGAACATCATGAAACTGAACAATATGCTTGCAATCGTCACGCTGGCGGTTTTCTCGTTCGCGAATACTGGCGCATACGCCCAGGCGGAGAAGGAGAAGAATCAGGCCGAGGTCAATACCAAGGCCGAGCAGACGCTCAATGATTTCTTCAAGGCCAAACCGAAACTCAAGGCTGAGGTGAAGAATGCGGCCGGGTATGGCGTGTTCACCACCTACGGTCTGAGCTTCCTGGTCGGTGGCAGCGGCGGCAAGGGCTTGGTGCACGACAACAAGACCGGGCACAAAACCTACATGGACCTTGCGCAGGCCAGCGCCGGGTTGCAGATCGGCGCATCGGAGACGCGTTACCTGTTCGTGTTCAAGGACGCGAAAGCCATGCAGTCCTTCATCGACTCGGGCTGGGAAGCCGGGGCTGAAGCCGGTGCCGGTGCCGGGGCAGGCAAGAAAGCGGCGGGCGGTTCAGTCGGAGAATTCTCCGGCGGTCACCTGTACAGTCTGACGAAGAACGGATTCCAGGTGGGCGGCGCCGTGGCCGGCACGAAGTTCTGGAAGGATAAGGATCTGAACTAGGGGATCTGAACTGAGTGAGTGGCCTGGACAGGGGGTGAGGGCATTGCCTCGGCGCAGGCCGGGGTTCATGAGGCCCCGCATCCAGAGCGTTTCGGTATTTGCCCGGCCCCCCATCGCCGTCACGCCGATGGGGATCGATGTCTTTTTCGTTGTGCGGCGCCTTACTTCGCCTGCACGATGCCCGGCGGCTGCCAAGTGCCTTCGCCGACTGGCAGGATTGACGGCGGCGTTTCCTTGGGCCAGTACAGGCGCATCACCAGGTAGATTTCGCCATCCGGCGCCGGCAGCCAGTTGGCTTCCTTATCCTTGCCCGGCGAATCTTTCTGGATGTAGAAGGTGAGCGAGTCGTCCTTGTTCTTTTTCATGCCGGGTAGCATCGGCGAGTTGATCAGGTAGCGGTTGATCGGGTTATCGATCAGGAGTTGGGTCTTGCTGTCGTACATGGTCACCGACCAGAAGGCATTGACCGGTGGGAGTTGCCCGGCGGGGAAGGTGAGCGTGTAGTTGTGCTTGCTGCCGTCAAGGGTCGCGCCGGTGGCTTCGACACGGGTCATCGGATACATGGCCTCGACCGCGTCATTGCCGTAGATGCCACCCTTGGCAGCGGCGGCGCGCTTGAGCCAGGCGCCGTTGAAGAAGGCGGCATCGCCGAAGACCGATGCGACCTTCCAGCCGTTGATGTCCGCCGTTCCCGTGTTCAGGAAGGCGCTCACCTTGTCGTCGCCTTCCTTCATCGCCAGCAGGATGACGGCCTTGTGTTCCGGCGACAGATCCTTGAACTCGAAGGTCTTGCCGGGGCCGATGCCGATGCTGGCGAGTTGGGCGCGCAGTTCCTTGGTCTCCGGGGTGACTGGGACGAACTGCAGCGCGGCGTCGAGGTATTCGTAGAAGTTGGCCTTGATGCCGGCCGTGGTGGCGGGCAGGAAGTCGATCTTGGGCGCGGCGGGCGGCGCTGGCTGGTTGAGGAAGGCGGACAACGGCTGCGCCTTGTAGCCGGCCTGCACCTTCTCGACGTTGGGCATGTCGTCGGCGTTGAAGAGCTGGGTGCGGAAGATGCTCAGCGCGAAGGGCGTCGTCGAGTGGAAGACCTGCTTGATGCCGCCCGGTTTTTCGCCCTGCCAGTCGGGCCCGACGACCAGGTAGTCGCCCGGCTCGTTGCCGGTGGCGCGGCTGCCGATGTAGCCGTAGTTGTAGGTGTTGCCGTCGGTTAATTGCACCGAGTAGTAGCGCTTCTTGTCCACGGCCGGCACCGAGATGACCATCGGCTCGGCGCGCAGGTCGAGCCAGAGCATGGAATACGGTGTGTCGCTGTTGGGCGTGACGACGGCGGTGTCCTTGTAGGTGAAGACGCGGGCTTCGTTGCTGATGGTGTTGAACGGCGCCTTGTATTGGCCGGAATTCTTGTCGACGACGAATTCCTGCATCACCGCGTAGTTCATCACCAGCGGCAGGCCGTAGATGAAGGCTTCTTCGGCGATGGCCTTGGTTTCGACGATGCCAGGCGCGGCGATGCCGGCCTTTTTGTCCACGACATTGGCGGCGGCAATCGGGTCGGCCTTCTTGTCGCAGCCAGCCAGTAGCGCCACGGCAATCATGCCGCAGAGGGCGCCGATGCGAAGTGCGTATATTGGCTTGTTCATTGGTTTTCTCTTGATTGGTCTATGCAGGCGGTTGAGCTTGCGATCACTTAATTATTTCGCGCTTCAAGAAACGGATTCAGCATCGCAATCTGCTGTGCGTTCCTGTCATCCAAGGGTCATGGTTTTGAATCTCGTTTGAGTATAGCAAGGAGCAGGAATGACAGCATTATGGAAACATTGCCACTGTCCTGAATTGGCCGGACCAGACAAGCTGAGTATGGACACTCGCTGCCAAACCGCCATAATCGTCCGCATCATGCCTGCTTCGCCGTCATCCTTGATCCCCAACCGCGTCGAAACGCTCAGGGTGCTTCGGCTGATGGGCGATTACGAGCCGATCCTGATGCTTACCGGCAGCGATGACGGTTATGGCACGCGGTGGACGCTCGGCGGGCAGCAGGTGCAGCCGGCGATTGCACGCTATCTGATCGAGTCAGGCTTCGTCGCCGAGAACGGCAAGACGCAGTTCGGCGCCAAGACGCTGGCCTTGACCGCCGATGGTGTGCGTTTTCGGGAGCGGGGCGTTCTCTGGTGGGCCGGGTTGAGCATTTTCCAGAAGCTGAAAGTCACGCTTCTCGGCTAAATCGATGCCCAGCCTGCAGCCGCGCCGGCTGATTTGTCAGAGTTCGAGAACGCGCAGCAGCGAAGCCGTGTCGTCATGGCCCCAGCCTTGCGCCATAAGCGCGTTGAGCTGCTGGCCGACGGCTGCGGTCAACGGCATTGGAACGCCGTTTTTGCGGGCGGCTTCGAGGACGATTCCGAAATCCTTGTGATGCAGGCGGGCTTCGATGCCGACTGCGAAATCGCGTTTGACCATGCGCTCGCCCATCACTTCGAGTACCCGACTGGCCGCTGAACCGCCGGCCAGCGCCTGTTTTACCTTGGCGCAATCGACACCGGAAGCGGCTGCCAGGTGCATCGCCTCTGCAGCCGCCTCGATGGCGGCAACCATGATCATCTGGTTGGCAGGCCTTGGCGACCTGTCCGGCACCGCTGGGGCCGATATGGACGATGCGCTGGCCCAGACATTCGAGCAGCGGGCGCACCCGTTCGAGCACCGCCGCGTCGCCGCCGGCCATGATCGCCAGCGTGGCGTCGATGGCGCCCTGGGCGCCGCCGGAAACCGGGGCGTCGAGCATGTGGATGCCCTTCTCGGCGAGCTTCGTGGCAATCCGGCGGGCGGCCTCGGGGGCGATGGTCGAACAGTCGACCAGCACCGAGCCGGGCGCCATGCCTTCGACCAGGCCATCCTTGCCGAGGGCGACAGCCTCGACATCGGCGCTCGAGGTGATGACGGTGAACACCACTTCGCAGCAGCGACCCAGTTCGGCCGGTGTGACATAGACGGTGGCCGGCAACCCGGCGGCGCTTTCCGGCCGCCGCGCCCAGACGAACAGTTCTTGCCCGGCGCGCTGCAGATGCAGCGCCATCGGGCGCCCCATGGCGCCGAGGCCGATGAAACCGACCTTCATTCCTGACCGGAGAGTTTTTCGAGCAGTTTCAGGACGGCGATCGAGTCTTCCTCGCCAAGGCCGGAGCCGACCATGGCGTTGAACATCTGCGCCGTCGCCGCCGAACCGGGCAGGCAGAGTCCGAGTTCGTGCGCGGTCTGCATGACGATGTTGAGGTCTTTTTCGTGCATCCAGCTCTTGAAGCCCGGCTTGAAATTGCGGTCGAGCATGCGCTGGCCGTGGTTTTCGAGAATCTTCGAGTAGGCGAACCCGCCGAGCAGCGCTTCGCGCACCTTGCTGCGGTCGACGCCGTTTTTGGCGGCAAAAGCATAAGCCTCGGCGACCGCCAGCACGCCCATGCCGGTGACGATCTGGTTGGCCGCTTTGGTCACCTGGCCGGCGCCGGAGGAACCGACATGGACGATGTTCTTGCCCATGCACGCGAAGGCGGGCAGGGCTTTGGCAAAACCTGTGTCGGAACCGCCGGCCATGATCGACAGCGTGCCGGCGATGGCGCCGACTTCGCCACCGGATACCGGGGCATCGATGAAATCGACGCCGGCCGCCGCCAGTTCCTCGCCGACCTGCCGGGCGGCCGCAGGGGCGATGGTGCTCATGTCGACGGCGACCAGGCCGGGTGACGCTCCTTGAGCGACGCCGCGCATCACTTCGGCGACATCCGGCGCGTCGGCGACCATCGAGATCACCAGTTCGTTGCCTTGGGCCGCCGCAGCCGGGCTGGCGGCGCCCAGGGCGCCGCCAGCGAGCAGCGGCTGCATTGATTCGGCGCGGCGCGCCCAGACGGTTACGGCGTGCCCGCCCTTGAGCAGATTGAGCGCCATCGGGCGCCCCATGATGCCGAGGCCGATAAAACCGATCTTCATATTGATCTCCATGCGCTTTAAGCAACGATTCTAGCCGAAGCCGCCAGTGACGAACTCCACAATCAGGCCATGTTCGTGTAGTTCGATATCGCCTTCGAGATCCTGCCAGGAACCAGACTTGCCTGGATGTCAATGACAAGAAAATGGGATTTCTTCCGCACAGTCCGCGGAAATTGCTTCGCTTCCCGCAGCGTGTGACATCGACTATGTACATCAAATTGTTGACCGCCCCGGGATGTTACTATTCAGAACGGTGGCGGCCATCAACCTGGCTCGACAGCAGGGTGATGGCTCGCCGGGTTGATTCTTCCAAGTATGGGGATTGAAAGGATTTCGGTCATGCAGGAGCTGGCTCCCTTGCCGCTCTGGGTTGTCTTCTCATGCCTTGTTGTTGCGACAATTTCCCCTGTTGTCCAGCGCTGGTTCATCTCTCGGAAAAAATGAGCAAGTATTACATCAAGTCAGGGGCGGCAATCGAGGAGCTTGTCGTTGGCGAGAAACTGGGAACCGGTGCTGTCGGGAATGTATTCGCGATCATCGCGCCACCGCAGTTTGCCGACAGTGCGGTAAAGATCTATCTCGATCCCAAGGCTTTTGACGCAGAAAAGATAGGCACTCTCGTCGAAAAAGTACCAGCGCAGTTGTGGACTGGTTTGACCTCTGGCGCCCAGTATCCCCAATATGCCTGGCCGCAACATATTGTTTATGCCAAATCAACGTTTGCCAAGGGGCTGCAACCTGTTGGCTTCCTGATGCCAAAGGTCGACTCGCTGGCGATCGTTACTCTTGATGCCTACTTTGACCCATCGTCAGGCAAGATGAAGGGTCTTGACGGGCACCGGCTCGCACTTCCCAGAAGAGTGGCGATCGCAATCAATCTCTGCAGGTTGCTAGGTGATTTGCACTCAGGGCATGTGTACTGCATCGATTTCAAGCCGAAGAACATACTGGCAAACAGAAATGGCGGCCAGGTTACCCTTCTCGATTGCGATAGCTATTCCGTCGTTTCAAACAATGGAAACTACCACCCGGCAACCCATCTCTCCAGGGGTTATGTCGCACCGGAGGTACTGAAAAACAAGCGTGTTAGCGCCGATCTGGCCGAGGCCCAGGATTGCTTCGCACTGGCGGTCGGCCTGTTTCAGGTATTCAATTACGGAATTTCTCCGTTCTCGGGAAAGATAAACAAAGGTTGGCTGGAGGCTGAGGATGATGACGCCCGCGTCGGAGCGGGTTACTACCCCTATGGACTCCATCTCAATCCGGCAATCAATCCACTCCCCCAGTCGGTGCACGATTGCTTGCCGGTTTCGTTGCGGCAGATGTTCGACAGAGCCTTTCGGGAAGGAAAGGGGAGGCCGACAGCCCGGGAATGGGAAGATGTCCTGCGCGGGTTGCGCGAGAAGGCGAAGTATGTCACTTGCAAAGAATATCCGAACGACCCGGAGCATATTCATTTCGCCGGCTTGCCCTGTTGCCGGTGCGAGCGCGACAAGCGCATCGTGGAACCGGAAGCGAGCGGTGCAAGTCCTCAGCCGTTGGACATCGGGATTGGCACCCAAAGCCCGAACAGTCAGCCCGCAGAGGGCAATGCTCCTCAAGTGGAGTCGCCAAAGGCCACTATTAGCGCAAGGCACTGGATTTTGTGGGTTATCGCGATCGGTTTGGGAATCGCTCTGCTGACGATTCTCGGCAATCTGGATGGCGACAATTCGGCGATCACTGTTCGTACACCGCCACCGTCGCCCCCGGTGAGTCAAGCGCCCGGTGGGTCAATGAGCGGCGGGCTGAGTGCATCGATCAATCCGGCAATGCCGCCTGCTGGTGGCGCGGAGCGCAAGCCGTTTACCAGGGAAGAAATTTATTATTGTCTGACCAGGGAATACAGGAAAGACGTAATCAACGATATTCTTTCCACAACCAATACGCCAACGCCAGCTGCTTTTTTTTCGGATGTTGCTGATTACAATTCACGTTGCAAAAACTACGCTTTTTCCAATCCGGATTTAGAAGTCGCCAAATCGACCTTCGAACTTAACAAGGCGAGAATTCTTGACGAGGCCAGTGCCGAGGCAGATTCACTCAAGAAAAATTTCTTGGCCTCATCGTCGAATACCGCTGATGATGCGCATGATCAAGGATTGCGGACAAACAAGACTTTGGATTCTGCTGGCCAGAAGCCCAAGACGGCCAGGCCCCAGCAGCCTGATCCAGCGAAAACACATGGAGCGCCTGTCGTTTCGCTGCAGCAGGAAAAGCCGCCGGCTTCAAGCGCATTGCCCGCCGTGCCGAGCGGGGATAAATCCAGGCAAAACGATCCGCCGGATCGCGGAAAGGCAGTTCGGCCACCGGAGCCTGACCAGGCCAGGAGTGATCGCGCGCCGGTCATTGCGCCTCGACAAGAGCAACCACTGAGTTCGAGCTTGTTGACCGCAATACAGCGTGGAGACAAATCCACGGTAAATGAATATCTGAATCGCGGCACAAGCCCTAACGAGATCATGGCTAACGGAGCGCCTCTTCTGAAGAACGCAGTCGTGAGTTCCGCGATGCCGGTGGCTGAGCTACTTTTGAGTCGCGGCGCTGACGTAAACGCTAAGGATGCCAGCGGGAAAACAGCTCTATTCTGGGCCAGACGAATGAATAACGAAGCTTTCGTTCAGATGCTGCTGAAGCATGGTGCACAGGACTAACCGGATTCCTGTTTCCTGAAGGTTTCCGGACTGGAGAATCAACAACGGATCACAGATACCATTTTCCTTGTACGCCGATTGGCGAGACGCACCGGGAAAGATCTTATCTGCTGCAACTCGCTCCGTCGCCGCGCTTGTAGCCCATCTTCGCCAGCAGCTTTTCCGGCGGGCAAAAGCCGGTGAAGCCGCTCTGGAAGAGATTGAAGCCGACAAAGGCAGTGAAGGCGAGGAACCATTTCGAGACGAAGATCGGGCTGCCATCGAAGCCGAGCGCGAGGGTAAGCAGGATGAAAAAGCCGGCCATGATGCGGATGATGCTGTCGATAGTCATGATTGATGCTCCTTGCGGAATGCAGAGTAATAAAGGACTGGGATCACTACCAGCGTGAGCAGGGTGGAAACCAGTATGCCAAAAATCAGGCTGATTGCCAGCCCGTTGAAGATCGGGTCGTCGAGGATGAACAGCGCGCCGAGCATGGCGGCCAGCGCGGTTAGCGCGATCGGCTTGGCGCGCACCGCCGCCGACTGGATCACCGCGTCGCGGAAGGGCATGCCTTCAGCCGCCTGCTGCCTGATGAAATCGACGAGCAGGATGGAGTTGCGGACGATGATGCCGGCCAGCGCGATCATGCCGATCATCGAGGTAGCGGTGAATTGGGCGCCGAGCAGGGCGTGGCCGGGCATGACGCCGATGATGGTGAGCGGGATCGGCGCCATGATGATCAGCGGCACCAGATAGCTGCCGAAGTGGGCGACGACCAGCAGGTAGATCAGGATCAGGCCGACCGCATAGGCGATACCCATGTCGCGGAAAGTTTCGTAGGTGACCTTCCACTCGCCGTCCCACTTGACGGCATAGCCGGCATAGGGATCGGTCGGCTGGCGCAGGAACCATTCGCCCAGCGTGCCGCCTTCCTTGAGCTCCATGCCATTGATTTGCGAGCGGATGTCGAACATGCCGTAAAGCGGTGAATCGATCTTGCCGCCCATGTCGCCGACGACATAGACCACCGGCACCAGGTCCTTGTGATAGATCGCCTTCTCGCGCGTCGCCTCGCGCACTTCGACCAGTTCGGAAATCGGCACCAGATTCCCTTCGCGCGAACGCACGCGGAGTTTCAAGAGGGCATCGAGGTTGGACAGCTTTTCGGCTGGCAGGGTGACGCGCACCGGGATCTCGAATTTCGATTCGGTGTTGCGTACCGGAGTGACGTCCTGCCCGGCGAGGCCCATGCTGACCACCTCGACGATATCGCTCTGCGCGACGCCGAGCAGCGCCGCCTTGCTTTGCGACACATGCAGCACAAACTTGCGCGAATCGGCATCGATGTAGTCGTCGACCGCGACAATGTCCTTCGTTTTCTCGAACACCTCGCGCACCTGCTTGCCGACCGTCATCTGGCCCTTCATGTCGGGGCCGTAGATTTCGGCGACGATCGGCGACATCACCGGCGGTCCCGGCGGCACCTCGACGACCTTCGCCACGCCGCCACTCCGCTTGCCGATCGCCTCGACACGGTCGCGCACGGAAGCGGCAATATCATGGCTCTTCAGCGATCTCTGGTGCTTGTCGATCAGATTGACCTGGATGTCGCCCTTTTCCGGCGCAGCGCGCAGGTAATACTGGCGAACCAGGCCATTGAAATTGATCGGACTGGCGGTGCCGGCGTAGGCCTGATAATTGGTTACCTCGGCAAGCGGGGTCAGTTCGCTGCCGATTTCCTGCAGCACCCGCGCCGTTTCCTCGACCGGCGTGCCGACCGGCATGTCGAGAATGATCTGGAATTCGCCCTTGTTGTCGGACGGCAGCATTTTCAGGACCACCACCTGGAAGTAGGCCAGCGACACCGAACCGAGAATCAGCAGCACGACGGCCAGGCCGAGCTTGAGGCGTGCCGCGCCGCCCTTCAGCGGGTCGAGGAAGGGGGTCAGCAGCTTGCGGAAAGTGCTGTCCAGATGGGCATCGAGCTTAGAGGGTTGATGGTCGTGACCAACGCTCGATGGGCGCATGAATTTAAGCGCCAGCCACGGCGTCACGACGAATGCGATGACCAGTGAAATCGCCATGCCCATCGAGGAGTTGATCGGGATCGGGCTCATGTAAGGCCCCATCAGGCCGGTGACGAAGGCCATCGGCAGCAGGGCGGCGATGACAGTCATGGTGGCGAGAATGGTCGGGCCGCCAACTTCGTCTACGGCGGGCGGAATGATCTCGAACAGGCTCTTTTCGGGGTGCAGCGCCTGCCAGCGGTGAATGTTCTCGACGACGACGATGGCATCGTCCACCAGAATGCCGATCGAGAAAATCAGCGCGAACAGTGACACGCGATTGAGCGTGAAGCCCCAGGCCCACGAGGCGAACAGCGTCGCGGCAAGGGTCAGCGTGACGGCGACGCCGACGATCAGCGCTTCACGCCAGCCGAGCGCGAAGAAGACCAGGAGGACGACGAATGAGGTGGCGAAGATCAGCTTGCCGATCAGCTTTTGCGCCTTTTCGGTGGCGCTGGCGCCGTAGTTGCGCGTCACGGTGACTTCGACGCCTTCCGGAATGACGGTATTTTTCAGGCTCTCGATGCGCTTGACCGCAGCCACCGCGATGTCCGCCGCATTGACGCCCGGTTGCTTCGACATTTGCAGGGTCACCGCCGGAAACTCGCCTTCCCGGTCGCCGAACCAGGCGTAAGCCTTGGGCTGGTCGGGGCCGGACTCGACCGTCGCGACGTCGCTCAGGAAGACGGGCTTGCGCTCGTTGGCGTTGCCGCGCACGGCAATCACCAGTTGCTTGACGTCGGCCGCCGATTCTATATAGGTGCCGGTCTGCACCAGCAGGTCGAGGTTTCCAGTCGTGATGTTGCCCGATGATTGCAGGGCGTTCGATACCTTCAGCGCGGCGACGATCTCTTGCGGCGTGACACCGAAGGCGTTCATCCGCTCGGCGTCCATCAGCACGCGAATGGCGTGGTTGGGGCCGCCGATGGTGGACACGTCGCGCGTGCCCTTGATCCGCTTCAATTCGATCTCGACGGCGCGCGCCACCTGCTGCAGCTCGAAGGCCGAGCGCTGCGGATCCTTGGTCCAGAAGGTGAAGGAGAGGATGGGCACGTCGTCGATGCCACGCGGCTTGACCACCGGTTCCAGCACGCCGAGGTTGGGCGATAGCCAGTCGCGGTGCGACTGCACGGTATCGTGCAGGCGGACCACCGCGTCGAGGTATTTCAGGCCGACGTCGAACTGCACCGAGATTACTGCCATGCCGGGTCGCGACACCGAATAGACGTGATCGACGCCGTGCATCCGCGACAGCACCTGCTCGGCCGGCCGGGAGATCAGATTCTCGACGTCTTCGGCCGAGGCGCCGGGGAAGGCAACCAAAATATCCGCCATCGTCACGTCGATCTGCGGTTCTTCCTCGCGCGGCGTGACGAGGACGGCGAACAGGCCGAGCATGAAGGCAACCAGCGCCAGCAGCGGGGTCATCCGCGAGTCCTGGAAAGTGGCGGCAATGCGCCCGGAGATGCCCATCTTCTGATCGGGCGAACCGGCTTTGTGGCTCATCGCTTATTTGCCCGACTTGAGTTGAATGCCGGCCTTGACCGGATCGGTCACCACCTTGTCGCCTGCGGCAAGACCGGCCAGCACCTCGACTTCGCCCTGACCGACGACTTCGCCCAGGCGCAACTGGCGCAGGCTGAGGTGATCGTCGGCGTTCAATATGTATACCGCCGCCACTTCCCCGCGGCGCAGCACGGCGCTCGCCGGCACGGTCAGCTTCTCGCCTTGGCCGACGATGAAGTGGACGCGGGCGAACATTCCCGGTGTGGCTTCCGGTACTGGCGGCAGACCGACACGAACCTGCGAGACGTGGGTGGAGGAATCGGCAGTCGGCAGAATGTTCACCGAAGTCGCATCGACCCATTTGTCCAGTTCGGGGAATTCGACGCGCGCCGCTTTGACGCCGCGCATGTCCTTCAGGCGGTATTGCGGCACGCTGGCGGTAACGCGCAGGCTGCCCGGCTCGTAAATGATGAACAGCGGCTTGCCCGGCGTCGCCATGTCGCCCATTTCGGCCAGACGGCGGGCGACGATGCCGGTCATCGGCGCGACGACGGTGCCGTGACTCTGGCTGGCGCTGGCCGCGGCACGGTTGGCCGTGGCGGCGTCGTAATCGCTTTTTGCCTTGTCGACTGCGGACTGGCTGACGAATTTCTGTTCCTTGAGGCTCTTGTTGCGTTCGTAATTGAGCTTGGCGTTGGCGTACTGCGCGTCGGAAGCGCGCGCGGCTTCCTCGGCTTCGCGGGCGTCGATGCGCATCAGTACATCGCCTTTCCTGACCTGCTGGCCGGCGTCGACCTTGACTTCGAGAATGCGACCGGAAATTTGCGCGCCGACCGTGGCCTGTTGCACCGCCTCGACCAGCGATTCGACCGGGAAAGTTTTGGCGACCGTATGCTCCTGGACGACGAACGTCGGCAGGGTCCCGGCATTGACGGTTGGCGCTGCATTCCCTGCGGTCACGGTCAACGCACAAAAAAGGGCAAAAATCAGTTTCGTTTTCATAAATATAAGTATACGCTAATGTTCGATTCCTGTGCAAGCTCAGCGGCGTTTCGGGCGCTGGCAAGCTGTGGATTATCCGTGTATGCAATCATTGTGCAACGCCTATTGCTCTGGCTGGTCAAAGCAGCAACTGGAGCTACGTCATGACCACACTCGCCACCGAAACCGTACTTTCCATCCATCACTGGAACGACACGCTGTTTTCGTTCCGGACCACGCGCGACAAGGCCTTGCGCTTCACCAACGGCCAGTTCCTGATGGTCGGGCTCGAGGTCGACGGGCGCCCGTTGACCCGCGCCTACAGCATTGCCAGCGCTAATCACGAGGAACATCTGGAATTCTTCAGCATCAAGGTCGCCGATGGTCCGCTGACCTCGCGCCTGCAGCATCTGCAGCCGGGCGATCCGGTCATCGTCAGCAGGAAACCGACCGGGACGCTGGTCCTGCGCGACCTCAAGCCGGGCCGACGGCTGTTCATGTTTGCCACGGGCACCGGGCTGGCGCCGTTCATGAGCCTGATCCACGATCCGGAAACCTATGAGCGCTTCGAGAAGGTCATTCTGATCCACGGCGTGCGGTGGACCAGCGAACTGGCGTACCGCGAGTACATCGAGCACGAAATCACCAACCACGAATTCTTCGGAGAATGGGCGCGCGAGAAGCTGGTCTATTACCCGACCGTCACGCGGGAATCTTTCCACAATGAAGGTCGCCTCACTGACCTTGTCGAGTCCGGCAAGCTGTTTGCCGATATCGGCGAAACGCCGCTCGATCCGGCCACCGATCGCGCGATGATCTGCGGCGGCCCGGCCATGCTGGTCGACACCGCCACCATGCTCGATGCCCGTGGGTTCAAGGTGGCCCGCCACTACACCGGCGAGCTTGGCGACTACGTGATCGAGCGTGCCTTCGTCGAGAAGTGAGCAGGGCGTCGTCCAAGCATCGGAACGCCCCGGACGAGCACAAGACCTTCATCGCCGATGTATTCGACCAGTTCCAGATGCGCGAGGTGATTACCGCTGTCATTCCGGCGGAGAAAACCCTGGTCACGGTCGCCGATACTGCGCTGGCAACGAGGATGGCCGCTACGCGAAAATTGCCGGACAACAGGTAATCGGCGCTCCCACTTTTTCGTCTCGTCAGAGCGAACTCTTCTCCTACTTTCGTGTCACATTTTTACCGTGATTTATCAAGCCGCGACCAAAGCGGATTGAGCGATCAGGGCGCTACCCGGTGACCGGAAAATAATCGGCAGGCCGGACGAATTCGACGGCTCAACCTCCAGGGAGGACATCGACCGTAGGAGAAAAATCATGAAGAAACTCATTTTTTCCAAAATTGGCTGTGGCGTGATGATTGGCCTTCTGGCGCCGATTGGCGCGGGTTACGCTGCAGACGCAAATGACCAAATTCAGAGGCACCTTGGTGGCGACAACCCGTCACTGAACAGCAATTATGAAGCCGGGTCGCAGGCAAAGGGTGCGCAAGGCCCGATCCGCTCGGATTTTATGGATGACCGTGCTGCTCTGAGTGCCCCCTACGCTTACGCTGAAGATGCGCCGGCCGATCGCTTCGCTTACCCCGAAGATGCGCCGGTGTTGTCGGCAACGTCCTTGAGTGCGGATGGCCCCTGACTTGCGGCCTTGCGTCGTGTTCCCTGGCGGCTGAATCGCCGTCGCGGCGGCGAGTGGCTGACGGGTTCTTCCAGCGACGCAATAACCGGCCGGTCATACGATCGGCCCGATTTTCATGGTTGCTATTCGTCGCTGCACATGCCGGTGGGCGGCGCCGGTACCCTCAGCGGGTGGTGTCGGCCGGTGCCTGCTGCCAGATGTTGCGGCAGCGCGTTTCGTGGATCCACCAGCTAGCGATGGCGCCGAGCAGCGCGCACAGTGCGATGATCAGCACGCCGGTGCGCCACGCAGCGAGGTCGTAGAAGCGGGAGCCGTTGAGCATTTCACCGTGCCAGTTGAGATCCATGATCCAGCCGACCAATGGCTGCAGCAGCGCCCCGGCGAGAAAGCCGCCCATGTTGGCGACGCTGGTCGACATGCCGGATAGCAGTGGCGGATTGACTTCCTTCGAGCAGGCCCAGGTCAGGCTGAAGCCTGCCGTCACCAGCCCCATGAAGCCGAACAGCGAGTAGGTCAGCCACAGCGGCATGGTCGCGCCGGACAGCCAGATCAGCCAGATCGCCGCATAGATATGGGAAGTGGCGATCAGTACCGGTTTGCGCCGGCCGATGCGGTCGGACAGCGTGCCGATGAAGAAACAGCCGACGGCAAAGCCGCCGAACCACAGCGAGAGATGCGCCGCCGCCGTCGGGCGCGCCATGTCGTGCACCTGCATCAGGTAAGGCGTCGCCCACAGGCCGGCGAAGGTGAAGAAGGCGCCGGACATGCCGGTATTGACGGCGATGGCTGGCCACGTCGCACGGTTCTTCAGCACGGAAAGCAGTGCCGAAAGAACAACAGTGCGGTCGAATTTCGGCGTCGGCGTGTTGCTGCCGGCATCCGGGCGGTCGCGCACGATAAACCAGCAGGCCACCGCCAGAACCAGGGAAACGACGCCGACACCGATGAACACACCGCGCCAGCCGGTCGCCTGGGCGAGCCCGGAAAGCGGTGCGCCGGCCAGCACCGAGCCCATGTTGCCAACCAGCATGCAGATGCCGACCATGGTCGCGAAGCGGTTTTCCTCGAACCATACGGCGATCAGCTTGAGCATGGCGATGAAGGTTACCGAGACGCCGAGGCCGATCAGCGTGCGCCCGGCCAGCGCCCAGTCGAGTGACGGCGCAAAGCCGAACATGAAACTGCCGAGCCCGCCGATGACGCCGCCGAGCGCCAGAATTTTCCGCGGCCCGAGCGTGTCGGCGAGAATCCCGGTCGGGATCTGCATCACGGTGTAAACGTAAAAATAAGTCGCCGCCAGCACGCCCAGCGAGGCCGCCGAGGTCTGGAAGGCCGCCGCCAGATCCTGGGCAATCCCGGCTGGCGCGAAGCGCTGGAAGAACGACAGCACGTAGGCGGCAGCGACGACACCGAGCGCCAGCCAGCGCCGTTGCTTCTGTTCGGCGGACAATGCCGGCATCTTCAAGACTTGTGCCGGCGCAGCAGCATGGTAAGGATCGGCGGCGTCAGTAGCGTGGTCAGGATGACCATGATGACGATCACCGAAAACATTGCCTCGCTCATGACGCCGAGCTTCTTGCCGACCATCGCGAAAATAAGGCCGACCTCGCCGCGCGGCACCATGCCCCAGCCAACCAGCCATGGATTCATGCCCTTGCCGGCAGCGAAGCCGGCAACCAGTTTACCGGCGACCGCCGCTACCGTGATACCGAGCGCCACCGCGACCACCTTGGGGTCGGCGAGAGCGGTCAGGTCGACCTGCATGCCGGTCAGCACGAAAAATACCGGGACGAAAAAGTAGCCGACCGGCTCCAGCATGTGCTCATGCTGGTGGCTGGTGTGGCGTGCGAGCACGGTTTTGATTTTGTGCTGTTTTTCGGCGTCGACCGCAACCGGCAGCAAAGCCTCGATATCCTGCACCAGTTTCGGGGTTTCGAACTCCTTAAGGAACACCGGCTCGAACAGCAGACCGGCGGCAAAGGCGCCGATGATCGGCGCCAGCCCGACGGCGTGCGCCAGCCAGGCCATGAACAGGCCGACCACCAGCACCAGCGAGAAGAGCATTGAATGACTGTTGTCGAGGCGCGAAACCCAGCGCAGCAAGTGCGGTGCGATGGCGCGGCCGATGGCGATCGAGCCGCCGAGGAAGGCGACGGCCTTGGCGATGATCAGCAGCACTTCGACCATGCTTACCGTGCCGGCTTCGACCAGGCTTGAAACGACGGCCAGGATGACCAGGCCGAGCACGTCGTCGATCACCGCGGCGCCGAGAACGATCTGCGCTTCCGGCATTTTCAGCTTGCCGAGGTCGCGGAACACCCGGCCGGTGATGCCGACCGAAGTGGCGGCCAGTGTCGCGCCGAGGAACAGGTAGGCGTTGAATTCCATGCCCGGCAGCACCAGCGGCCCGGCGACGAAAGCGCCGAGCACGAAGGGGATGACAATGCCGACCGAGCCGACCAGCGAGGCGCGGACGCCGACGCTGACCAGGTCGCCAAGTCGGGTTTCGAGGCCGATCTGCAGCAGCAGGATGATGACGCCCAACTCGGCCATGAACATGATGATCGGGTCGTGGGCGATGGCGTCGAAGTAATGGACGCCGAGCAGGCCGAGGTTGCCGAGCGCGACGCCGAGCAGCAATTCGCCGAGCACCGCCGGAAAGCCGACCTTCTGGGCCAGCGGCGCGAAGAGGCGGGCGGCGAGGATGATGATCGCCAGCCACAGCAGGTTTTCACCGACGACGTCGGAGCCTGAGGCGAGAGCGGGTGCAGCCAGCGCCAGCAAAGCCAGCGGGAAAAGGTTTTGCCGACGGTAAATATTCGGTCCGGCTTTCATTGCTTCACATTCTCTCCGGCATCGCCCTGCTGGTTTCTGAAGATAAATAACCCAAACGATTATAATCAGTCCGGCCGCACGGACTCAGGGATTTTCCGCAATCGACGGCGAGACGAGTTTCGGTTATTTTTTGCGTACGGTAATATCCATTGAAATCCCTTTGTTTGTCCATCTTGAGTGAAGTTTCACACCATGAACTACGCGAAAATTGCAGGCCTGTTTGTGCTGGCTTTTCTGTTGAACAAGGCCGCACCGGCGATCCTCGATAACCTGACACATCTCGAAGGGGTAGAGGCCGGCATCGCCAGTGCGCTATGGTGTCTGGGCCTGTTTCTGGTATTTGGCTGGGCCTGCAGCAAGCTATCCGAAGGGACGATGTTCCCCAACTTCACTTTGCAACTACTGATAGGCATTGTGTTGCATGACGCACTGGCCCCCATTGCGCCGCAGGTCATGATTCCGGTCGTGGTGTGTACTGCACTCGCCGCCATCATTCTCAAAGGCGGTGGAGATGAAGTGGATCGGCTCGATTTCGTCAAAATCGCTTTCCCGACCTTGATGATTGCCGTGATCGGCTATCTCATCACCTTCTTCGTCATGTTCCCGATTCTGATGTTGCTCGGGCTTGACGGAAAAACCTCAGCTTTGCTCTCGGCCATTCTCGGCTCCACCGATCCGGCGGCCCTGATTCCGACGCTGAAAAAAATCGTCTTCAAGGACGAGTACAAACGCCTTAACGATATTGCCGTTGCCGAAAGCGCCCTCAACGACGCCGTCGGTGCGATCTTCACGGCGGCTGTGGCCACCATGGTTCTGGCCGGTACGTCGGTCGATTCGCTGGCTTCCCTGGCTGCGGGACTGTTCAGTGCGGAAAACATGCTCCTTCTCGGGAAGCAATTCGCCTTCGGGTCCATTGCGGGGATCGTTGGCTGGGGGGCAATGTACGGCTATGAAGTTTACAAATCACGAGACCACGAACGCGATATCGGCGAGACTGCCTACGATTTTGCAATTGTGCTGGCGGTTCCGCTGGTGACCTTCCTGCTGGCGCAGGTGATTCATGGCAACGGTTTCCTGGCAGCCTTCGTGGCCGGCTTGCTCGCCAACTACAACCACGGCAAGCAATATTTCCATACCACGTTGCGCACCATGGAGATTCAGATCGAAAGTATCGCCAAGCCGACAATTTTCATGATGGTCGGCCCATTTGTGGCCTTGAGCGATCTGTGGGATACCGCCCTCTTGGGGCTCATCGTGTCGCTCGCTTTTATCCTGATCGCCAGACCGGTCGCCGTCATGCTGTCTCTGCTGCCGACCAATCTCAACATGAAAGACAAACTTTTCATGAGCATCGTGCGGGAAACCGGGGTTATACCGGTCGTGCTGGCTGTTATTACCGTTGCCCAGTTTCCCGAGCTGAAACTGCTCATGCCCTTGACTGCCTGGGTGGTCGTCTGGACGCTGACCCTGCTTCCGGCAATCACCCCGTGGTGGTCCAGGAAACTGGGCGTCGTGCAATAGGCATCCGCCTGTCTGTCCTGCGGCCGGCTCGGCGGACTAGCCTAGCATGTCGATCAGCAGGGTCTCGATTTCCTGGCGCCCGGCCGCGCTGGCCATGGCGATCAGCGTGAAGCCGGGTTTGAGCAGGAAATCCTTGTCCGGGTTGAACTGCCAGTTGCCATTGCGCTCGCGGGCGGCGAGCAACACGTAGTTGGCGCTGCGCAGCTTCAGCGAGCCGATCGGCTTGGGGATAAAGGCGGCCGGGATCGGAACTTCCTCGATGCGCAGGTTCTTCTCCGACTTCAGCATTTCGTCGAGGAAGGAAACCACATGCGGCCGGATCATCGCCGAGGCGATGCGCATGCCGCCGGTGAAGTCGGGCGAGACGATGGCGTCGGCGCCGGCCTTGCGCATCTTCTCGGTATTGCGCTGTTCCGAGCAGCGGGCGACGACGCGCAGCGTCGGCTTCAACTGCTTGGCCGTGATAACGATCATCAGGTTGCGCGAGTCGTCGCCGGTGATCGCGAAAAGGCCCTTGGCGTCATCGAGGTCGGCGGACATGAGGACATCGTCGTCGCTGGCGTCGCCGTGCAGGTAGAGCATGCCGGGGTTCTTTTCCTTGTATTCCTGAAGGCGGTCCAGTTCCTCGTCAATAGCGACGAAGTGGCGGTTGGTGGCTTCCAGTTCGCGGGCAATGTTGCGCCCGACCCGGCCAAAGCCGCAGAGAACGTAGTGTCCCTTGAGTTTTCTGATTGTCTTTTCCATGCGTCGTCTCCGCAGGCCTCCGTTAAGATCGGTTTCAAGAAGGGCGACCGTCACGATCGAAAACAGCATCGACAGGTTGCCGGCGCCGAGAATGCCGATGATGACGGTCAGAATGCGCGCGTTCTGGTTGCTCGACATGTCGATGATCTCGCCGAAGCCGATGGTGGCGACGGTGATGAAGGTCATGTAGAAGCAGTCGAACCAGGAATACTTGCCATCGGTCAGCCACATGTAGCCGACGGTGCCGAAGATGTGAACGGCGACCAGCATCCCGAGCGCCAGCCAGAGCAGGCGAACGATGTAGCCGATTTGCGAGGTGTTGATCACCGCGTCGGCAGCGCCGCGGGATCGTTGATCGGCACCGACTGGGTCATGAAGATGACCGCCTTGCCGCCGTCCATGTTGGCATGCAGCGCCTCGACCAGCGGCGGATTGACCGGCGCGTCGCTGTCCCACTTGATGATGAAGTTGGCGCCGGAACCGCCCGAGGCATCATTGAGCTCGACGAACAGTTCGAGGGTGCCGAGCGGCGGCAGGGTTGTCGGCGTCGGCACGCGCTCGCCGAGCAGCTTGCCGTGGGTGTCGTAATAACGGGCGGAGAGAATGTGCAGCGGGCGCCGCGCGTCGGTGTTGCGAATGCTGACCAGCGCCGAGAGCAATACCTGCGAAGCCTTGCTGCTTTTGCCCAGATTGCCGTAGAGCATGTGCGAGTAGATTGGCAGGTAAATCGTCTGCCCGGTGCTCAGTGAGCGCACTTCCTGGGCGATTGCCGCGGTCAACGGCAGGAAAAGGCCAAAAATCACCGCCCATAGACAATTGCGTGCTGCTGCAGCCCCTTTCATTGTCTCCCCTCCCACTTGTTGTTATCAACCCGTTCAGTCTACCGGCATCGGGGGGTGTCCGCGCAAGAACAAATTATTGCTGGCCGTAGCCGGCAAATTTTTCCTGTACCGCGCACATCTCTTCAGGTGTCAGCAAAACCGGCTGGCCGAGCTGGCAGGCGCGCCAGTATTGTTCGCACAGTTCCTCGAGTTCGATGGCCAGCGCCAGCGCTTCGGCCAGGTTGCGCCCGGCGACCAGCAGGCCGTGGTTGGCGAGTAGGCAGGCCGAGCGCCCGGCCAGCGCCTGCATTGCCGCGGTCGTCAGTTCCTGCGAGCCGAAAATGGCGTAGTCGGCGCAACGGATGGTGTCGCCGCCGAAGCGCGCGATCATGTAGTGGAAGGGCGGAATGTCGCGGCGCAGGCAGGCGAGGCTGACGGCGAACGGCGAATGGGCGTGCAACACGGCGCCGACTTCCGGACGGCTGGCGTAGAGGTCGCGGTGGAAGCGCCATTCCGAAGACGGCTTGCGCCGGCCTTGGTGGGTGCCGTCGAGCGCCATCAGCGGGATGTCGTCGGCGACCAGCGTGTCGTAGGGCATGCCGGTCGGCGTGATATGGAAGCCGTCGCCGGCGCGCACGCTGACGTTGCCTGCGGTGCTGCGGTTGAGGCCGTTGGCGCCCATGGCGAGGGCGGTGGCGATCAGTTGGGCGCGCAGTTCAGTCATCGCTTTCTTCCGGATAGAGTGCCAGCAGGCCTTCGCGGCTGGCCGGGCAGACGCCGCGTTCGGTGATGATGGCCTTGACCAGCCAGCCGGGTGTGACGTCGAAAGCCGGGTTGGCGACATCCTCGCCAGCTGGCAGTTGGCGCAGCGCCGAGGGCTGGCCGTGGGTGTCGAGACCGTGGACGAAGCGGAATTCATCGCCTTCGCGCTCCTCGATCGGGATGTCGGCGCCGTCCTGACAGGCGAAGTCAATGGTTGAGCGCGGTGCGGCGACGTAGAAGGGAATGCCGTTATCGGCACAGGCCAGCGCCTTGAGGTAGGTGCCGACCTTGTTGGCAACGTCGCCGTTGGCGGCGATGCGATCGGCACCGACGATCACCGCATCGACGCGGCCCAGGCGCATCAACTGACCGGCGGCGTTGTCGGCGATCAGCGTGTGCGGCACGCCGTGGTGTTCGAGTTCCCAGGCTGTCAGCAGGCCCTGATTACGCGGGCGGGTTTCGGAGACCCAGACATGCACCGGCACACCCGCATCGTGCGCGGCGTAGATCGGCGACAGGGCGGTGCCCCAATCGACGGTGGCCAGCCAGCCGGCGTTGCAGTGAGTCATCACGTTCAGCGTCTGGCCGTCGGCGACGATCAGGTCTTTCCAGAGCTTCAGCCCATGCTGACCGATGGCGGCGTTCTGGGCCACATCTTCATCGGCAATCGCCCCGGCTTCCTGCCACGCAGTTTGGTGGCGGGCTTCCGGTCCCAGCGGCTGCAATAAGTTTTCCATGCGCGCCAGGGCCCAGTGCAGATTGACTGCCGTCGGGCGCGTCGACCGCAAAAGCGCCGCTGCTTCGGCCAGGCGCCGATCGGAAGCCTCGAATTCCAGCGCAATCGCCAGCCCGTAGGCGGCAGTCGCGCCGATCAGCGGGGCGCCGCGCACCTGCATGGCGCGGATGGCGTGCGCCGCTTCTTCAAGGGTTGAGACGCGCGCCCAATGCAGCGCATGCGGCAGGCGGGTCTGGTCGATGATGTCGATAGCGTTCTGCGCCGGCTGCGCGCGCAGGGTACGGGTAGGGATGCCGTCGATGTTCATGGTTCAGACAGTCGTGGAATGGGTACGCAGCCAGGCTGCGTAATCTGCTTCGGTAATTTCACTGGCGGCGAGCGCCAGCATTGACAAGGTGGCATCCTGCTGCGTGGCGGTCAGGCGATAACCATTCAGACGCAAAAACATGCCGGCGCCGAGAAAGCCGGCGCGTTTGTTACCGTCGATGAACGGGTGGTTTTTTGCCAGACCGAATGCGTAGGCGGCCGCGCAATCGAACACATCCGGCGAGCCATAGGCAGCCAGGTTTTCCGGTCGCGCCAGCGCCGAGTCGAGCAAGCCTTCGTCACGGATTCCGGGGGCGCCGCCATGCAATACCAGACTCTCGCCCTGAAGCAGCAACAGGGCGCGCCGGTTGATCCAGGTAAACACGCTATTTGGCGAGTTCGTGGAAGGTGTCGCGGTACTCGCGCATGAATTCCCGACCAGCTTCCACCTGGCGGGCAACTTCGGGGTCATACGGTGTCATGGCGAAACCTTCAGGCGATTCAACCAGATAGAGCGTATCGCCTTTATCGACGTGAAGCATGGCCAATGCCTCCTTGGGCAACACGACGCCCACTGAATTGCCGATCTGGGTCAGTTTGAGTGCGAACATGGCAAGCTCCGTGTTTGTTATAACGAATGTAATACTACGCCGTTTTTTGCCTTTCGGTTGCTAGCCGTGCCAGCTTGGCGCATGATTTTCACCTCTTTTTCACGGTCGGCCGCAATATGCAAACTCCTATCCGCATCGACTCCCGTTTCCCGCACATGGGGACGACCATCTTCACTGTGATGTCGCGCATGGCGACCGAGTGCGTGGCGATCAACCTGTCGCAGGGCTTTCCCGATTTCCAGGCGGAACCCGCGTTGTTCGACGCGATGGATCGCCACATGCGCGCCGGGTGCAATCAGTACGCGCCGATGGCCGGCATGCCGGAGTTGCGGCAGGCGATTGTCGACAAGGTGGCGGCGCTCTACGGCACGCGTTTCGATGTCGAGAGCGAGGTGACAGTCACCGCCGGCGCCACGCAGGCGATCTTCACGGCGATTGCCGCCTTCGTCCGGCCGGGCGACGAGGTGATCGTCTTCGAGCCGGTTTACGACTCCTATGTGCCGGCCATCGAGACGGTGGGCGGCACGGCGGTCTTCGCCCAACTGCAATTTCCGGATTACGCGCCGGACTGGGCGCAAGTGCGCGCGCTGGTGACGCCGAAAACGCGGATGATCATTGTCAATTCGCCGCACAACCCGACCGGTAGCCTGCTGACTGCGGTCGACCTGGAAAAACTGGCCGAATTGGTGCGCGGCACCGATATCGTCGTACTCTCCGACGAGGTCTACGAGCACATCCTGTTCGACGGCGAAAAGCACGCCAGCCTGTGCGGCCATGGCGAACTGGCACCGCGCAGCATCGTCGTCTCCAGCTTCGGCAAGACCTACCACATCACCGGCTGGAAGATCGGTTACGTGGTCGGCCCGGTGGCGCTCATGGCCGAGTTTCGCAAGGTGCACCAGTTCAACGTGTTCACCGTCCACACTCCCTCGCAACTGGCGCTCGCAGATTACATGCAGGATCATTCGCGCCACCTCGGGCTGGCAGCGTTCTATCAGGAAAAGCGCGATTTCTTCCGCAATCTGCTGGCCGCAACGCCCTTCGAGCTGCTGCCCTGTCGCGGCACTTACTTCCAGTTGGCGAGCTACGCCAAAATTTCCGAACAGCCCGACCGCGCCTTTGCCGAATGGATGACGCGCGAGGTTGGCGTAGCGGTGATTCCGGTTTCCGTGTTTTACGGCAACGGGCGCGATGACCGTGTCGTGCGCTTCTGCTTCGCCAAGAAGGAAGAAACGCTGGTCGCCGCCGGCGAGCGCCTGCGCCGTCTGTAAACGTGCGTTGACGTACCGGCGCGGCGAGCCAATAATCCAGCCACCATAAAACCAGCAAGGCAGAAAGGAATCCGCCATGAGTATGCTTCAGGAATTCAAGGAGTTTGCGGTCAAGGGCAATGCGATGGATCTGGCGGTCGGCGTCATCATCGGCGGGGCCTTCGGCAAGATCGTAGACTCGATCGTCGGCGACCTGGTCATGCCGCTGGTGTCGCGCGTCACCGGCCGCCTGGATTTCTCCAATCTCTTCTTCGTGCTCGGCGACAACCCGAAAAACCTGGCCGCGTTGGCCGACATCAAGACGGCCGGCATCCCGGTCTTCGCCTACGGCAGTTTCCTGACTATCCTGGTCAATTTTGTCATTCTCGCCTTCGTCATCTTCATGATGGTCAAGCAGCTCAACCGCCTGCGTAACGAAGAGCCGCCGGCGCCGGAACCCGAAGCCCCGGCAACGCCGGAAGACGTGCTGCTGCTGCGCGAGATTCGCGATTCGCTGAAGAAGTAGGCCCACCCAGAACCAAAGAAAAAGCCCCGGCTTGCGACCGGGGCTATTTCTTTGAATCTACTGGTGATGGGCAGAACACAACTAACCACGTATATGGCCTACCAACACTAGGCTTTGTAAGTTTGTAAAATATTTTTTACCCATCTCTTTACCCGTTTATGAGTAGCATGGGCAATAGTCGAATACAAACTACCTCAACACTGGTAATTTTACCGTGCACTGGTTCACGCATGCCCGCGCTGACACGCCGCTCCGAGAGATGAAAATTCACGCAGAGCAATATGGCGTTGTGCTGAGTCTGTTGCTTCTGCCGCGCTCTGCTGATGTTTGGCCACCATGGGCCAAGGAAGATTGAGCGGCAATAGAAGTCGATGGGTCTAGAAAAGTAGCATCCGTACAGGGTGGTCAATGGCCGGTCTCCGATCTTGATTCGGCCAGCCGCGCTGACACACGCTACGACAAGCTCGCACAGCGATTCGCTTCCTTTGTCGCTCTCGCCGCCGCCATCATTTGGCTCGCTTGAATGTCAACAGACTCTAGGCAAGACCCGCTCAAAACTCGTATTCGACCTGCATACGAAAGGTGTTGTCCGGTGTGGTCTTGGTCATCCCGACAAGCCATGCCGCGTTGTATTGGATGGCTTGGTGATTGCCGATCGGCAGTTTTCCGAAGATAGCCGGGCCTGCCTTATGGCTCTGTTCATCCTTGGGTGCCCACTGATCCCATTTGCCCATGTCGCCGAAGCCCTGGAGGCCGAACTCAAAGGGCGCCAGCCAGCGATATTTTGCTTGCCACTGGTAAAGAAAATGCATGTCGCTAGGCTCTTCGGACTGATAACTGCGTTGAAACAGGAAATTGGCATTCAACTGAACCTTGCCGAATTCAGTCTGCAAGAGAGGACCCCACTTCACTTCCCAGCCTTCGGCATGGTTCTGTGGGCGTTCGATTTCCACGAGGAAGCCGATGTCCAGCGGGTACTTGCCGGTTTCGGTCAGCTGGAACTTGTTTTCCCATTCGATGGCGTCAAACTTGCCGCCTTCATTATTTTCCCACTTGTATTTCGCGTACAGTTCGGTGAACCACCATTCCGTGGCACCGTAGCCAAAGCCGATGCTGGCAGCGGATTCGCGGGGATCGCCTCCTTTGCTGGCAGTGCCGGCCTTGAAGTCAATTTCCCGCTCGCCGTATTCCACGATGGGGGTATAGACATAATCGGCGGGACCGGCGAGGGCAAAAGCAGGGCTCAACAAGACCCCTGCGACCAGTAGTGGCGCATAGTATTTCATGGGACTTCCTATTAGGTAGCGAGAGTGTGCGGCCGGATGCGGAAGCGATGCATGCCGGCCAGTATTAGAGTCAGTGCGCCCAGGTAGAAGACGACCTGGATGCCGGAGGGCATGGCTTCATAGCCGACGAGGGTGTGCAGAAAGCGTCCAAGGAGAGATGAGTTGTCCAGTAGCCACGAGGTGTCCCAGAGTGGATTGGCCAAGCTCGGCAGCAAATCCGCTTGAACCAGGAAACGTGCTGCCTGACTGGACATGGACGCGGCCAGCAGGAGAATCAGGCCGCTGGTCGCCGCAAAGAACAGACGAGCGGGAATACGCAGAAATCCTGCATACAGACCGTAACCCGCGAGAGCGCCAACCAGAAGACCGATCGCACCTCCGCCCAAGACGGTGGCAAGCGTTTCGTCACCGCCGGCAAGAAGCCCGTATAGAAAGAGTGCGGTCTCCGAACCTTCGCGAAGAATGGCGAGTGCGATGACCAGACCAAGCGTAGACATTTCCCGGGTTCCCGAGACGACATCCTGCCCCAGTTGCTTTGCGTCTCGGGCCAGTTGCATGCCGTGTCGGGCCATCCAGATGTTGTGCCAAGCCAGCATCAGTGCGGCGAGACCAAGGATCCCGGCGTTGAATAATTCTTGCCCAGTACCCTCCGCCAGTTCCGAGATTTTTCCGGTGAGAGAGGCAACGATCAATGAACCAACAACGCCTGCGCCGATCCCGACGAGTAGCCAGAAATTGCGAGAAGGAAGGTTGCGCGTAGCGGCCGCGATGATGCCGATGATCAACGCCGCCTCCAGGGTCTCCCGGAAAACAATAATCGCAGAGCCGAGCATGGCAACTTACTCCGCGATGACGGCGCCGCGGGCCGTTTGTTCATGGAACTCGCCAAAGAAGGGATAGCGCCCGGGAGAGAGAGGGCCAATGTAGATATTCGCCTTGCTGCCCGGGGCGATCACTTTCTCCCGATTAAGTTCGTGGCTTTCAAACTCCTCGGGGGTGGCATCCTGATTCTGTATCACCAGTTTGATTTTCTGGCCGGCAGGAACGTGAATTTCAGCTGGCTCAAAACGATGGTCGCGGATGATCACGGAGACCTCGTTGTCGGCAGCCCACGCGGAAATTGAAAGCAGAGAAACCAGGGTGACAAGAATTTTCATAAACACTCCCATTTGCTGCGAATGATAACGACTCGCATTACATGGGTCAAGCGCGCCACTGTGAATGCCGGAGTAAAAGGGAGCCACTTGGCGGCGTAGTGGAAGCCAGTCCTGACGCCTAATCTTTGATCTGTGATGGATCGAGGAGGAAGGCAGG